>Ga0306908_1000128_pt1 | contig 37224 bp, 24 predicted proteins | sample AntRauTorcE11899_FD_190430 | JGI IMG/M metagenome (GOLD analysis project Ga0306908, IMG submission 190430) | Saline lake microbial communities from Rauer Islands, Antarctica - Metagenome Torckler E11 #899 (v2) (version 2) | ecosystem: Environmental > Aquatic > Non-marine Saline and Alkaline >... | reverse complement strand
GTCAAATCAGAAAAGAATATCCAGACTTTCGGGTAGATAACCTCCCAAACAACGTCATTGGTGAGAACAAATCCGTCAACGACATTGAAACCGCGAAGACCGAGTTACTCGATTACCTCGATAATACTCGCCAAGAGTACGGAATCGCGACAGACGGTTACAGATGGGGGGTCTACGAGATCGCAGAGACAGACGGTTACGACCTCACCCTTCATCCGATTCTTGAGCCTCAGAGCCTCAAGCCAGTCGTCCAGTACTTCGCCAGAAAAGAGCGTATGGTTCCGTATGCGGATCTCAACGCCTTGCCCGATCCGGATAGTCTGCTGGCGACCTTCTTCCAACAACTCGGTCACCATCAAGTGCGCCGTGCCACCGGTGGACTCTCAGAGTTCCACGATCTATACGCCGAGACACTCGTCGGCGAAGGCGACTACAACCACGATGGTATCGACACGCCGCTCGTTGAGGCCGTCAATGCACCAGATAGTGCAGACAAGGCAGAAAAAACCGCGTTTATGGCCCTGCTCGTTGACAGACTAGCCTTCGTCCGACTCATGCGTGATCGCGGAGTACTGAACGTAGAGCTACATGAGGAATGGAGCCATCATAACAAAGGTCTAAATCGTTTCCAAGGCTCCTTCTACGATACGCATCTCAAACCCCTGTTCTACGATGTGCTGTCGGTTCCGAAATTGGAGCGCAAGGATGAAGACGCGTTCGGCAGTCCACCGGAATTTACCGGTGGGCTCTTCGAACCAGTTCTCGACAACGAGGACGATTACGATATCACCGATGGCGTAATGCAGGACGTCCTGACGGTGTTCATCGAAGGCGAGTCACGGACAGTGATCAATGAGGCCGCTTGCGGATCGCTTCTCGAATCCTATCGTGCGACCGATGAAACAGATCTAGTTGGTCGAATGGCGGAGTGGTACGCTGATCTGACGCGGGTCTACGAGTCGGAGTTAGCGTACGTGGAGGAAAACATCAGTCCAACGCTTCGCCGGCACTCGTTAGGAGTCGGCAACTAGTCTTAAATTGGATTCTTGGCATTGTATTTCTGCGGATGGCCTTGTCACTGGGCTCGTGAGTTACCATGGCTAAATAGGCCGAAGTGATTCATTTCCGAAGATCTCTGTATATTGTGAATACCAACTACTTTCCCCCGCCTAAGTAAAGAGATCAATTCAGAATATCCTGTATATTCTCTTCATTTAACTCGAATGGAGAGATATTGGTAACTATGATCTCAGATGCACCTGTTCGATGAGCCGAATCACTATTAATGGCTCTCTCAGCAGTCACATCTACAACCCTAAATGATTCTGGTACTTTTTCATCGGTATACAGAGACCTAGCGAGTCCTGAATTAGTAATGAGCAAGTTAACTCCTTTTTTATCCAACCGAACTGCAAGATTTCGGAGATCATCTTGCTCTTCTGATTCATAGGCCTTCTTGTTGTATTTATTGAAGCTAGGAGCACCAGATAACTTCTGATATGGAGGGTCGAAATAGACTAAGTCATTCTCTTCAACAATACTTTCAATATGCATGAAATCATTCGATTCGAGCGTTGCAGACTGCAAGACCTTATGAGCACGGCGGATTCGATTTGGTTCTACACTTGGGCTTGTCTTCTGTCTACCATATGGAACATTGAAGTCTCCAAGTTCATTCTCCCTATATAGACCATTGAAACAGGTTTGATTTAAATAATAAAAGAGCCCAGCTTCTCGAAGCATGCGGTCTGAATACTCCTTATTATCTCGTAAGTTATTGAATTCTTCCCGACGCTGATAATACAACTCTTCAGAATGCTTATGAACTAATTCTCCGATAACTCCGATCAACTCCTCTGGCCGCTGTTGTACTTGGGTGTAAAAATTAATCAGACGGTCATTTACATCACTAATATGAGCCTCAGTTGGTTCGAGTGCAAAAAATACTGCGCCACCACCCACAAAAGGTTCAAAATAGCGGTTGTACTTGGTTTCAGATGGAATTCGTTCCAGAATCTTGTCCAGCATCTGTCTCTTTCCTCCAGCCCATTTCAAAATTGGTGTAGCCATAGTTTATTTCTAGTTTTGCGTTGAGTTCTGTTGATCTAAAGCGCCCAGATAATATCGGATTTTATTATTCATCAACTAACGATTCGAGATGGTGTTTTAGCTCTTCCCAGACCACTTCATCTGCCGTATCGGAAGATAGGTCCAAGGCTTTACTAATCTCTTTTCGGTTACATTCCATGATCTTCGCAACTTTCTCTTCGTCAGAATTACGACCGAGAACTAAATAGATCTCTGCTTGATCATCAGTTCTATCCTCAGAGACTGTTTTTTTAGAGGCAGATACAGTGTTCGAGTAGTCTGTCGACAAATCTTGGTGTTCAACTGTCTTCCCTAACGTATCGATCGTTCCCGGCACACCATCCGGGAGTGTATGTACCGGTTCTAAGCTTTTTTCAGTATTTTGTTCAATGTACTGTTGATAAACTGGCTTTTCCCACCCTTCAAACTCATCAGTATACATTAAGCCCGCGCTAATGTGACACCGTGCAAGTTCTTTGATTTGACCAACTGTTTGGAATGGTTCCTTGACAACTGGATCGGGCGGTGATTTCGGAGGCTTTGAAAGGGTACTAATATCTGTTTCACACTCAGTCTGCAATTGTAATTCGTAAGCAGGCCGTTGTGAGTCTTTCATAAACGAATCGCACCGAATTCGAAGTGCTGCATGCGCTATCGCAGCATCATGGATTGATTTTGTTTCTGGGAGATCTGTGTTGGGCCTATGGTTTGCCACGATCCGTTTTCGGCCTTGGTAATTATGCACGATAGGCGAACCGTTGTTGGATGCATGTGGATGATCTGAATCATAAGGTTCCACAAATGCTCTTGGAACCTTATCTGCATCAAGAATATAATATGGTTCTACAGCCCGACGTAACCAATTATAGACTCCACGTGTAGACTCTGTACCCCGCATAATAGGGTTGTATCTATCAATTGCAGATTTCTGAGTATCCCAAGGCAGCAGACGCCCATCTGCTTCTGTTTCAAGCTCTACAATAACTTTGAGCCGTTCATGTCGAGCCATGAACTTCCCAATTCCCTCAGGACCGTTTCCGAATCCACCAACTTCATTTCGTAGACCAGAGGCGATTTTCCGCTGTTGACAGTAGATATCTGTTCCAACATTTTCAGCTGTCTTCTTTTTGAGTAGACCAACAGTTATTGAGAGAGATATCGGTTCATCTGAATCAGGATGCTCTATCTGAATATTTTGATATCTCCGTGGTGACAAGTCGTCAAATGGTGTATAAGACCACTCTGGTAGACCCTCTGGCTCCACAGAATTTCCATTGACTGTTATTTCGAGATCATATGCTGTCCCTCGGAGTTTTTGGAATTCATCGCTCAAAAAGCAATTGTAAGCCCGACCCAAGGCTGAGCATAGGCTTTCAGTATTCTCATCGGTCCAATTATAATTTAAATCCTCAATTCTAATTTCAGTTGTACCTGACTCGATTTTATTATCTGGGTCTATGGGTACAGACCAATCTGTGTCGTCTTCGAACCAATCTTCTGTGATTCTATACGTCCATCCCTCATCTTCATTAAAGTGACGTGAACGAATTCGAAATGGAATTCCAAGATTAACAAGACTCTTTTTAGCACCTACTCCGAATGTACCAATTAGACCGCGAGAACCGCCTTTGGCTGTCTGTCCTAAGCCAAAGAGCATCGATGAATCTTCTCGTGGTACGCCTCCGGTGTCATCTCTAATGACTAATTCTGTCCTGTCGTCTTTCTCTACTGTAAAGATTTCAAGATGGGCCGGGCCAGATTGATTATTATTACGTCTCCAAGCATCTATTGAATTGTCGCAAAGCTCCAGGCAGGCCGATTCCAAAGTCACATCTGATTTCAACGCTTTGAGCGTATCCTTAGTCGGAAGTAGCTGAGCTCGTTCCCGACTTAGGTCCTGCGCTGTCTGCTGAGTCACGTACTATCTGCTCGATCCGAGACTGATAAATATGTCGGGGTAAAGTCAACCTATGATTTAGCTATTGCCTACTAATAGAATGCTTCTGATTATTCGGGAGTAAATATGTCTATTTTATTTGACCGTTCGTAATTTGTTAACATAATATCTGTATCTCCAATATCGGTACGTTCGTCAAATGTACTACTTATCATCCTTTTTCCCTCTAAATTATACCTCTGGAAATTACCCATACCCACTTCGTCATATATGTCAGTGATTTCCTCAGATGGTTCATTAGTAATCATAACATATGCTCCTATGGAATCTAATTCGACTGCTAATTCTGCGAGCGTTCGTTGTTGATCCAAACTGAAACCACTTTGATGGTAGTCCTGAAAACTACTATTTTCGGGACCTGCGGGGTACGGAGGGTCAAGGAATACTAAATCGTTCTCACCTACTGATTTAAGCGTCTCTTCAAAATCACCTACCATTAATTCTGAATTTTGTAAACATTTGTGGGCCTCATGAATTCTTCTTTCAAGAACTTTTATTTTTGTCCACTGTCTACCTATTGGCACATTAAACTCTCCATTTTTATTCGTTCTGTATAACCCATTCCAACAAGTTCGATTGAGGAAAAAGAATAATACGGCCTCAAGTTCTAAATCCGCGCATTCTCCTCGCTCATTTCGCAAACTATTAAATTTGTCGCGCTTATCTTCATAAAACTCTACCCGTAACTTTTCAGAATTTTTTGGGTCTTCTGGAATTGGTTTTAACTGATTATCACTATCTTGATCTACAAATTCAATGAGTTGCCGCTGGTCTTGAGACACAATTCCCCCAAGCTGTTTGTCGAGTTTCTTGTTTTTAGAAATTAGAGACGAAGGGTTATCACGCAATTGCTGATAGAAATTCATCAACTTGGGGTTGATGTCACTTATTTTGGCTTCTTGTGGTTCATATGCAAAGAAGACACTACCGCCTCCAAAGAATGGCTCGTAGTAGGTGTCAATTTCCGTTTTGGGTGGGAGGTGTTGGAAGATCTTATCGAGGTGCTGTCTTTTCCCACCTGCCCATCTTAGGACGGGTTCAGCCATATACGACAATAAGAGGCCAGTAGTAAAACTCGTCTGTTGTACGATTGGTTATCAGCATTAATCATGAGTAGCTTATGCCTCTACGGTTGCAAGCGGCAGTTGATATCTGTACTGTAGAATTATTAGATCACATCATATTCACAATACATTAAGTTTATTGATGTCGCTTTTAGTTGTCTGAGTAGTCACAATCAAATGGTTTCAGAGGACTCCAATCAACAAACTCTGTTTGAACTTCTCCGATCGTGCAAGATGGGGGAGGCAGGTGCAATTGTAGGTGGGCATATTGATCGTAATGAACTCCGTCAGGGACTCTATATCACTACAGACGAAGATTCTTTAGTCAATTCATTCTTTGTTGACGATTATGCAGACGATGGTAAGTTATTGATTATAACCGGTAGTGCCGGCGATGGAAAAAGTGCGCTTCTCTCGCGTGCATTTCTCAAAGCACAGAATCAGGGAATAAGCTCACTAACAGAAGACCAAATTCACATGGACGCCACTGCGTCCACAGAAAAAACAAAGACATATGACAAAACTCTCGACCAATTCTTCGAGAGAGTAAACACTAACTTACAAGCGGGCAATGGTCCCCGTTCCGGCGTTGCAATTAATCTCGGTCTTGCGATCGATTTTTTCGAGCGAAGAGAGTATAAAGAAAAATATCCTGATCTCTGGGAGGCAATAGAGAAAGCAAAACCACAGCGGAAGCATGAGACTGACTCGGTTAAAGTTCTCAATCTGAGTCACCGTACACTGTTTGAGACGCATCCAGAACGTTTCGGAGATGGGTTACTTCGTAATATTGTTGATAAATTCGATGCCAGTGATCCTGAAAGTCCCTTCTACGATGCATTCCAAACTGAGAAGGAACAGTGTCCCGCTGGTGAGAATTGTCCATTGCACTATAACGTCGAGAAATTCACTTCGAGCGAGGTTAGAGAAAATATCACCAGTCTACTCGCAGCTAAAAGTCTTATAGAAAATTCATATCTGAATCCACGCCGGATTTTGGATTACTTGGCATCGATTTTGTTGCCAGTATCATTAGAAAAGATGGCCGAAACAGATTCTGTCTGTCCGATTGGAAAATCAGTCCAATCTAATGGAGATGTATCTGCAGATATGCTGATCTGGAATAGCGTATTTCAACTCATAGACGATCATGATGGAGAGCGGACTGGGAATTTAGATCCGTCAGCCCAAGCAAATAGAGAGCTTGACCTTCAGATCCTGGAGTGGGTTGCAGATCCCACTACATTAGATGACTTGCTTGGAAATCACCCAGATATCAACTCTTTTAAAAGAGAGCCAAAAGTACAAACGACTCTTCGAAAACTGTATCTGGAAGGCAAAAAGCGAGAAGCAGTTCGAACTGCTATTGACTGGTCGTGGTTCTCTGACTTTTTGGGGGCCTATACGTTCTTCAATAGTAATTCAATAGATGATGTTGAAGACCAACTCCGTGACAGTGCAAGAACAGTAAATACCACATTGAAGGAAGCCTTGAAACGGTGGAGTGGAAGACATGCTAAAGGAGATTACATAGAGTTCATCGATGGGATAAAGACTCCTGACTATCGGTTTCTCGCTCAGTGGTCAAACCCAGTACCCGACCTAGAAAAATCCAGACAGAGAACGAAACGTGAGACATTACCGGGACAGCTTTGGTTTGTTTTGCAACCACAGGAGTCGAGTAACGAAGTTCCGGTTCCAATCTCATTCGAGCTCTATATCCTAATGAAACGTATTAGTATGGGATACAATCCAAACGTTAGAGATCTGGAGCGGTCAGAAGGGATTCGCCTAATCCACTCTCGCCTATCCGAATTCACAAACAAACAAAATTCAGTACGTATAATTGATAAAAATGGTTCAGTTTTGCTCAATGTCGATAAAGATGCATTTGAAGGAATTACGATCAACGGAGAGTATCAATGAATAACGGTTCCACTAAAAAAGTACCCCCAATAGAGACAACTACCAGTCGGGTTATCCAAGATTCACTATTTCCTACTTCACCTGCCCCAACGGTTCGTGAGACTATCTTCTCAGAGATCTTAGCGAACGTGTTAGGCGCTGATCCACCTATCGATACTGTAGATTCATTTCACAATAAAGTAGAAGAATACGGGCCGTTTGACAGTGACCAAGATGTTGAAACTGCTTGGAAGATATTCACGTCAACATATACGACAACCGGCAAACAAGGCTCTAACCGTGGAAAAAAAGCAAAGCAGTACATGGTCCCGTTTCATCCCTCTATTGCAAAATGTATCAAGCCTAAAGAAACCCGCAACTGGGGCAAATGGTATACGATGTTAATGACAACGGAGGACCGAAATTTCAATTCGTCTTTACACAGGGATTTTGTCGAACGCTTAGATCAACAGTCACCTTCGAACATATTTGAGCAAATATTCGTCGACGTGGCAGAAAAGATTACGGCGGACTCAGAGACTACAGGAGAGCCAACTCCTATTCGACCGTATATTAACGACCTTTCCAAAGCGTTTCAACAAGACCTTCGGGCTTGGCTAAACGATGAACATGATTCACCATCTAATTGGCTTCAGTCAGCTCGAGATCTTTTTAGTTTGCATTTTATGAATTATTATCTTCAACTGGCTGTCAATCTTCGAAAGGAATTCAATGAGTTGGCAGATGATCCGACGAAGTCATATACACCAGAGATTGCGGATATCCACTTTGGATTGTGGAATGAGACAGCCAGTCAGGACCGTCGCTTTTCACAAGAGTACAGACAACGGAATGGAGACGGTATCGAACGAGATATCTACGATTCTTGGGGTCGTCTAACCGCACTCAGCGTCATCGCAAAGACTGTTCAGGAAAGCGAATATAATGCTACAAAGAAAGCATACACTCTGTCAGAAGCAGTTCAACTCCCTGAGGATCTCAAACGCCAATGTGTGGAAGAAATTGAAGGACACTTTCCAGAGGCCGACCGTCTTTCAGAATCTGACATTGTTACCTCTGCAATACGGCTTAGTGACGGCATGAAAGAACACTATCAAGAAAAGACCCGTTCGAATCAAACGCCGATCACAGCAGGATTGAATGTGATTCGACAGCTGGGAGATGGGAAAGAACGGAAATACTGGAGAACTCAGAGAAGTATCGGTCCAACACTCCGACTAAATCAGGCTGCATTGCGGTTCCTAGCCCGACTCTTCATACTTGCTGAAGATGATATGCACTACGACATGTTCATACAATATTTAAAAAATCGGGGTATATTCCTCGATTCAGAAAGCCAGAGTACAGCTCTCAACGAACTCGAAGACATGGGTATGATTGATCGCCAGAGCGATAGTGGAGGTGCTGTATATGTCCGGACAATTTGAACGATATCTTGTTCAGCATCTTGAGGAGTTCTTGAAAACACGACCTCCGAATCCTGGTCAAATCCTGCTTGCGAAGTTCGACAGCAAGTCCGTCACAGACCAATTTGCGAAGATTCTGATTGATGAGATCGCCGGTGATGGGCCCCCGATTGAGATTGACGGAAAAGAAATCTCATTGCCTGTGTATACACCTGCAAATGGTGTCCCAACGTACATTCTTCGGGTTAAAACGGAAATCACAGCAGACCATCCAGAAGATTATGAAGTCGTTCAAGGATTTGCTACCCAAATGCGGAATCTGATTTCTGATTCAGTAAATTCCGCTGAACCTCGAGCAATGCTCATGATAATGGATACTGACTCCAGTTTGGATACGCTGGAAGCATCAGAGGACCTCTTTGCAGAAGATGGGCCAATAAACCTAGAATCCTTCAAAAGTAACTTATTAGATCCAGATAGTGTCGACTCAGTCCAGGGACGAGCCTTCCTAAAAGGCCTCTCTAAGGTTATAAGTGGAAAATCGATTCAAACGAGTAATACCGAAGTTCTGGATGTCCTTTGTGAAATTCGAGAAGCAGCGGAAAAACAAGAGTATGATAAATTCTCAGAGTTAATCGGACGTCTCCCTCAATTCTTGCACGACGATATGCTGACAGAGCAATTCCTCACTGACAAAGAAAATGAGGACGATCTTGTCAACGCTATCGAGCAGACGCTGAATAGTAACTACCAGCACGCCGATAAACTCCGACGCGCACACAGGGCAGGTGTTGACACAGAATCACGTCTCAAGAAAAATTACGATGATACATTTAGCAACGAAGTAATTGAGTTAGGAGAATGGTCACGAGCCAAGCATTCTCAAGCCCGTAAATACGAAAAGAATGAAAAGATCCGGAAGTTTTTAGATTTAGATATCACTGCTAAACGGGAACGGATCTATACCCCACAAAACGACAAATCCAAAACACAGCAGGCACTCCTTCTCGTTGCCAAAGACGGTGATGTGAGCGTTACTGCTGAATTTGCTGGTGACTTAGACGATACTCCCTACGAGTGTATTAACTCAAATGGCGATGAAGTAGGCCGAGTGTCTAAGCGCAAAGAGCGTGTTACGGCTGCAATAGAAGATCTTGATCCGGAAAAACCTCATTTCGCCAAATTCCAATTTTATGTCGGTAAGAAAACAACCGGTGGAAAGCCGACCCATCAATTTGATGTCGCTATTGTGCCAGAATGGTTTTTCCTCTCTACAGATGGTGTCAGTTTCAACATCGATGTTGAAGAAGAAGAGCTGCTCTTACCTCGTGATCAGGAATTACACCTCGAACAATTAGAACGCATAGATTTCAATTTTGACCCACAAGAAGTCGACATCACAGAAAGTGGTCAAACAGTTCAGTTCGATAGTGAACTCACGATTCGATCGAAACCCCTAGAGGTAGTCGACCGACTCTCATTCTATATTAGCCCTCCAGAAGGTGTCCCAGTAAAAGTTGCCTTCCTTACAGAACCTGAATTAGTAGAGACCGAAGAGATGGTACTCCCACTGATGTTGAGTGCCATCGTAGACCCATCTCAATGGACTGGCGACTTGTTTATGTTGCCTGATAAATTCACGGTAGACACTAGTCGAGGAGAAATCTATCAGACCTCCGGAGACAGTGTTGGATTAGAGGATACCGATCTTGAGCTCTTACAAATTGAAGAACAGATACTAAATGGAGGATCACCCCTTGGACGAGAAGTCCAAGAAGACTCCCTTAGCTATGGAAAAGAGATTGAAAGCGCAACTAAGGTTCCAGATGAGCTGCTAGATGCTTATCAAGCCCTCTTTGACCATTTCAATGACCGTGGCCGGACACCGTCAACGGATTCATGGGACAAGGTTACTCAACGATTGGTTCGGAATGTCTTAGAGACGTATATCCAGATGGCCAGTGAGGTCGGGTCAAGTAAGACCTTCTCCCCATCTGCACCGCTTCGATCCCTGGGCACCATTCAATCAACCACAAGCCAAAAGATCTGGCTTACCCCTTTCCATCCTATACTGTTGGCCTATGGGCTACGAATAGCAGAGTGGAGAGATACTGAGCTTGTGGGTACTGCAGACGCAGGATTCAGACAAGAGCATTTGGTCGACAAGTTCAGCCCAACAGGAATCTTACCGTACCGAAATTCCGATAGTTCTGAAACCTTACTCCGAGGCCTCAAATATCGTAATAACCCATTGTGGCAAATCTATTCACCAGTTGAAGCTCCAGGCGCGGTAACGCCTTCATATATGGAGCGTGTGATCCGGGACAAACTATTCACATTTGTGCAGGCGTTCCCTACGTTGTTCTCGCTTCACTCAGAGCGGCATATGGTTATTAATCTCATAAATATGGGCGACCTGGAGTCAGTTGTCAAGGGTCTGTTCCACTTTTATAGGAAATTAGAGTCATCAGAATTCGAATCGCCAACAATTCTGCTACGAATATATGGAGGCGAAGGTGAGGGTGAATCACTAGATCAATTCTTCAACGACTCTTCTGAGTCTCGTCTCCGATCGACATTAGAAGGGAAAGACGACCAGCTTGTGGATACACTTCGCCGCAAAGTCCATTATATCCATGCTGGAGATTATGTCGAAGACAACCAAAAGCCCGCACACATCACCTTCTTTAGAGGATTATTAGAGGAGCGAGCAGGCATCAATACTGAACTTGGGGATCTTCCGTCTGGGACTCTCAAAGAGGGACTGTTCTCACGTGAGTCAATCGATGTCGGGAGTTCTCCAGAAGGAGTCGTCTACACTGTTGGGTTCAGTTGTGACGACGACGAAGATGAATTGATTCACGACGTTGCACGCGTCGCTAATGCACTGGAGGCTGGAATTGCCCAGGATTCATACCAATTAGGCCAAGCACCAAAGAAACGAATCGAGGCCTCTCAAGATACCAATTTAGCAAAATTATGGGAGAATTCACTGTGGGTGGCCCACGTGCAACCGAATGTTGGAATTGAATTCTACCTCCGATCGGAAGCAGATATGCAGCGGCAGACTGGTAAACTGATGATCCATTACAGTGACCAGTACGATCAGTCCTCGCCAAATTATGACGTCATAACCTCAACCAATAAACGAGATCCATATCTCTTATCGCTCAAACGAGCCTTGGAAGAGTCAGAATTAAGTGGCCAACTGGATGCAGAGGATGTTCTCTCAACTCTTGTGGGGGTCGATGGCGATCTTGCACTCAAACTACAACGAGCAAAAGATACCGAAGTAGTCGAATTCATTGGCTTTGTCGGTGGCCTCGCTCTCAGTCGAGAACTGTTAGAAACTGATCTACCGGACCATGTATGGGTCCCAATTAGTTTGAATGAATTAGCACGACACGATCGATCGTATCAGGGCAATGGTGATGGCCTCCTCCAATTCGATTCAAATGGAAAGGCTAGCGATGACCTTTGTTTCGTGGGCGTCCCCAAGGACCCTGAGAACTCCTCGCTGAAACTTTGGCTTGTCGAGACGAAGGGTGGGAGTTCAAAGATCAAAACTGGACGCAAACAGATCAAGGGTGCAGTAGAGAATCTCCAAGAGTGGTTACAGCCGACAGATAACCCCGCAGATGAACAGATACTGCTCAGTGAATTTGGCAAAATTATCTTGGATGTAACACACCGTCTGTACAATTACGAGATTTTCTCTGATGAGGATCTAAACTACTTAGAGAACCGAAAAAGAGATCTCTTAGAAGGGAGGTTCGATGTCTCATTCCTCAAAGACGTAGATGGCCATATTGGAGAGGTCATCCGAATCCGACAAAATACGTTCCAATCAGAATTCAAATCGGATGGTGAAGTACGATCTATCGAAGCACCCATCGATGCCTTGGGTATTCTATCAGGAACTCCAATTGAGGAGGTATTGCCGGATCTCAACTTGGACACACTACAGTTTGATACCTCAGAACCAGCCACTGGAAGAGACAGAGTGGATGACGAGGTGGTACCAACTGAATCAACGGAATCGTCCTCAGAATCCGATTCAGATGCGTCTAATGAAGCTACCCCAGAAGAGTCTACTGGAGACATAGAAGAGGAGCCAAGTGATGTTTCAGATTCGCCTTCACAACCAGAATCTGCGAGCAATGAAGAACTCAAAGAGCAGGGAATATCCAGTGCGAATGAAGTTACTGACAAGCCTGAGTTAGATGACGAAGGTACTGATGACCGTTCTGAGGTAGAGGTCGATCAACCGACCCAAGCGGTCGACCAAACAGATACAGAAACGACCGATGAGGATCGATCCACCCAAAAGGTCGACCAGGCTGATGCAGAAACCACAGACGAGGCAGAGATAGATGCTACCGATGCCAATGATATAATCGAACAGCTCGAAGAGAGCCCAATCCCAGAAACGGAAGTTGATCCGAGTGGGTTGGTTAGTGATCTCAAACGGGCCTTCGATTCTCTGGGGATTGATATTCACCCACCGAACCCAAACTCTGTTTCTGTTGGTCCTCGAAAGGTCGGTGTCGATATCATTCCGAAGGAGGGTCAGAAAATTAGTGGCATACTCGGCAATTTGGACACCTTGAGTGTCCAAATTAAATCACATGGGGACATCGTGGGGACGAGAGTCCCTGAGAAGGGCGCAGTACGTCTGGAAATACCGCACGGTGATCCACGTGATATCTACCTCTCTGAAGGTCTCAAAGCGCTCAACGAGCAAATCCACGAGCCATTGGTCTTCCCGATCGGAGTAGATACTGACAATGAGCATCATATGCTATCGTTGGTTGATGAGAGACATGCTCTGATTGGTGGTGCTACCGGATCTGGAAAGTCGAACTTCTTGACTACGGTTATAACTTCGCTGGCGGGCACACACACACCTGAAGAAGTCAAAATCAGCCTTATTGATCCGAAAGGCGTCGACTTTGGAGCCTTTGCGTCACTTCCACATGTAGAACAAGGTGGTTACTTCAATACCCCAGAGGAGGGGACAGACCACTTGCTTAGTATTGTCCAAGAGGAGGTCAAGCAACGGAAAGACTATCTTGTCGAAACGGGTGCATCATCACTAGCTGAACTGTATGAGAATAAAGATGCGTTTGACGCTGACCCACTACCATTCCACGTGATCGTCATCGACGAGTATGCGGACCTAGTAATGTCGGTCGATGATAAGAATTCCTTCGAAGAGTCAGTCACTCGATTGGCACAAATCGGGCGTGCGCTTGGGATTGTCATTCTCTTAGCGACCCAACGACCCTCTGCGGATATTGTCTCTGGGAAAATTAAAGCCAATTTCCCATGTCGAATCAGTTTCAGACTGCCTTCGAATACTGATTCACGAGTCATTCTTGACGAGCCCGGAGCTGAGGATCTCCAGGGTGCAGGAGATATGATCGTCCATTCTCAGTCGGGCGCTCAACTCAACTTGCAGGGGTACTATCTCACTCCATCAGACAGAATGAACTTACTCCGTACTATCTCAGAGAAATATGATTAGCTACTGATCAACCTTTTCGAAAGCTTTGTCCCTGATCTTTCTATTGACACCAGCTACCGTGTTCTGATCCAGGGATTATTCCCAACCGGAATTTTACTTCTCGGATACATCTTTCGTTCCGATAATGGATATAATCTTCATCAACGTGAGATATTGCAGATTTCGGTACTTCTGTCCGCATTGATGAACCCTCTTTCACCACGAACTTCTCTTTTGATTCACAGATCCCGATTTTTCCGTTGTCAAATTTTGTATGATGTGTCGGACAGAGACGTATGATATTATTTCGTTCATCATCTTCTCTATCTTCAAAGCTTCTCTTCGGACGTACATGGGCTCGTTCAAAAATTGACTCACCACATACCGCGCACGTCATTAATTGATTCCTTTGTATACTGGATCAGACTCGCTGGGGACATCGACTTCTAGAGATACGATTCCAGTACCATCGGTTTTATCTAACCAGTGTGTTGCTTCTTTCTTGTCGTCAATTTTTTCGTACTTGTCTCCCGATTCAACATCATAGACGTATTTTGGTTGGGGAGGTTCCTGACCATATCCCAGAGTGAATAATTGGTTATCGTAGGGACTGGAAGCTCTAATGAACACTTTTGGATCTGCGTCGAAGTCTTGGAAATCATTAGCAAGAGATTCTAACACATTTCTTTTCTTGTTATTCCACAGTTCTTTCGGATCTGTAAACCAGCCAGAATATTTTATTTCCCCATGTTCGCCGTGCATAGTCCAGATGTTCGATCTGAAGAGGCCATTGAAAAGGACCTCCATAGTAGGTGCCAATTTGTTTCCAACTTCATCATCGTAATCCCCACAATGGAGATCTCGGCTTGAATCCTTCCACTGCTCTTGGAAGAGTGAGGACCGTCTGAATCCGGGGCCTAAGTCATCCTGTTTTAGTGAATATGCAACCATATCACGAAGTTCTAAGAGATCGTTTGAGAGGGGTACAAGATATCGCAGTGGCTTAGTTTCGTCTGATAAATTAGATTTTTCCATCTGCTCACACCAGCTGTTGTGAACCGATGCTTTCGCTGTCGCTGGGCTTTGGTGATTATCGCAGTGTTCACAGTACAACGGATGATAATAGGTGAACACGTCCCACGATTTTAGAAGGCGGATGAAATGTACAGCGTCAATCGCATCAGAGTGCGCATCTGAGTCCCCTTCGTACCACGACACCATATCTTCTTTTTTAAGTGTGTCTTTGAAAATGTCGTAGTAGCCGAGATAATTTGCTTCAGAACGACGTTCTAACCGGTTGTTATTATTTCTCGCTCGAGCAATACCCACAATTTCTTCTTTTCTTTCATCTCCGACAACAGTATCGGGAATCTGGATAGCTTCGATATGAACAACGGCATTCTCGTCAAGTTCGAATCCAGTAGTTTTCATCGCAAAGTAGGTATGGCCACCGTTGCAGATACCTTCGTTTTCTTCAAACGTGAGAGTCACCTCACCACTACCATTATCAGAATAGTCGACCTGACCACAAAGCATAGCCATCCCGTTATTCTTTTTAACGAAATCTTCAGGATAGTCCTGGAGTGTGTCCTGCATTGCTCGAACTTGAGATGTTCTGCTTGGTCGACGTGGATTCGCATCTAGTGGGAGACACCTTTCATTGATTTCTTCACATCGAACATATAGGTGATGTACAGGGAAGCCGTCGCGTTGTTCAAGCTTGGTATGGACAGAGTGACTTTCAACATCAAGAGTCACAGTAGACGGTGTTCTGCGAGCATCATAAGGAACCCCGTCGCTGGATTGAATCGAGTCGATCTCTGGGTTGCTGCTCATAATAGAAGAATGGACAGCCACTATAAATAGTACCGTCATAAGGATATTATTATGAAATTATAGTTATGCTAACCGATACAGAAATGAGACGTGACGCAGTTTTGAGGCACTGCTCTATTGCAATGAGATCCTTCGAATATATTTTTAGAAGATGGTGCTATATGAGTTGATCGCTGATTCGAAACGATTATATTAACCACGCGAGTGAGTCTCAGCAGTAGTCGAATAAACAAGGATCACTGGTTTCGTTTAATCGAAAAAATCTAGTGAATCTGGTGCATCATCCGTAAGTCCATCTCGTTCAGTATAGTCTATATCATCTGGATCGAATGTTCCGAGGAAGATCGGCCCATCTTTCCCCACTGTTAGCATATGATTCGCTTCGTTGATTGTCACTGTCCCACCCCCTTTCAGTTGATACACATACTGCGCGATATCAATGATCTCAGGATTGGTTATATCGGCGGTAGATTCTGTTCGCTTTTTGATTGGCTCACCGTCTGAGTTAACGCTAAATTCAAATCCTCTTCGAGGACCTTCGTATGGGTCACCACGTTCTAGATCTTCCACATCGGGGATTTCGACTTCGTACCCACTGCCACCGGACGGTAGTGGTTCATCAGTCTCTCGTAGTTTCCCATCGAGTACACCATCTTCTGGTTCCCAATACAGGTGATTAACTTCAGCACCTGCCAGTTGCTCGTCCCAGTCGTATTCTTTGAACAGCCGTTCGTCGACAGTATCTCGCGCATAGAGTACGTATAACTGAGATTGTTTAGATGCATCATCCCCTGTCCGAAGGACACGACCAAACGTCTGAATCCGCTGTCGAATACTACTGTTCGACACTCGAATGATTCCGACGTCAGCACTTGGTACGTCGACGCCCTCGATGAGAGCTTTCACGCTTAACATAACGTTGGCGTGGCCCTCATCTCGGAACCACTCCATTGCGAAGTCATTCCATTTATCTCGCGAATGGCCGGAGTGATACATCACCGGCCAAAATTTCGGATCGTCGAAGAGATCCTCGATAGCAAGATCGATTTCACGAAGTTCAGGATATGTCTCATAGAGTTCTTGTCTGGTTTCACCGGTCCCAGTTAATTTTCCTGTGCGAGGGTTTCGGTCACGGCGTTCAAATGGAGCGATCAGCTGTTCGAGTTGTTCGATGCGTTCTTGGAAGACGACAGTCTGCTTTTCGTCATCAATTGACCGCTGAAGCAACTCAAGAGTAATAGATTGTCGTGCCACGGCATCTGCGATCAACTCACGTCGGTCTTGAGTAAACTCGAAATAATCACTGATTGCTGGCGTTGGGCCATCACTGTCGTTTTTGATGACCTGCAACTTCTGTGAATAGCCGCCATTGAGTTGAGAAAGACGGTGGCCATATCGACTTTCTATGTCTCCGATAGCAGATGAGAGCTTTCGTGTAAATTGGTCATATAAGGTCCGTTCCCTGTCGGTCAGATCGAACCCAACATAGTTCACCTCAAACGGAGAGATCAGCTCTCGATCTAAGGCCTCATCATAGGTGAGAGAATAATATATTTCACCAAGTTCATCTAAGAGCAGTTTATCTTCTGGAGTAATTTCTCCATCACCACCGATACCTGCATTAGAGGTGGGGGTGGCAGAGAGACCAAGCTCAGCAGTCCGGTGGTAGGTAAAGACATCTGAGAATGTATCGCCGGTATATCTGTGACATTCGTCTGCAATGAGAAGGTGTGGAGGGTCATCAACAGCAGTTAATTCTGACTGGAGGAAATCATCAAGTACCGCTGTATTCACGATACTTACGACGATACGTCGATCGTTCGTGAACGCATCTCGTTGCCCATCACCAGCCCAGCCCACATCTTCTGGGGGTACATTTAGCTTTGTAAGAAGTTCAGTCAGCCATTGTTTCATCAATACGCGTGTCGGAACCAATATTGTGATAACACCATCATCTGTATCCGAAATCCATTCACGAATCACATCGAGTGCCATCACCGTCTTCCCGGCGCCCGTGACAACTTGTGCGATTCCTGACTCTGTGCCACCTGAGGAAGACGAACGCCATGCAGACGAAGCCTCTGCCTGCCAATCGTACAGCGAAAACCCGTCGGAAAAGGTATACTCCGGACGAGTAGTATCGTGTAACGTTTCGAGATCGGCTCGGGAAATGCCTGACCCCGATGCAACACGAATCCGGTGAGCCTCCTGTCGAGAATCTACTGATGCAATTCGGTCAAGCGTTTCTGTCGAAAGGCCAGATACCTCATTGCTTTCGAAATCAAATTTTGTTTTGATCTTTTGGCGAAGTGTTTTCCGTCTATCATCGGCATCAAGATATTGTTGTGAGCGTTTGAGTTCAGGTCGACTCGTATCACCTGTTCTAGCACCCTTATCGAGATACTCACGCCAAAACGGCTTGAGCCAGTGGGTTTGTTTCCCCCATCCCTCTGACTCTCGATACATGTAGTATTTCATCATATCTCTCTTGGTCATTTCGCCCGGCAACGACCCCGTAGTTCCTTCTTTTCGAAGCCAGCTCTCGAATGTTCGAAAAAGATCTGCTTGCCGAAATTTACTGAGGTAAGACTCTGCTTCAGATGTAGCTTGATATTTGCTATCAGTCTGTTTTATCGCACCTATCAGTTCGAGCAACTGAGGATAGCTACGGATACCGAGGTTATTGAAGCCGTAATCGTGGTTTGCTTCGAGCCTTTTTTCGATATCGGATTTTGTAAGGGGCTTGTCAGCATACTCTATAACGTATAGAACTCGCTCAAGGGCCTCGATTTTCTCTGGAGCGTTCCCATTGATAACCCAACCACGTTTCAGCGATCGCCACAAGAACGTTTCAAACGAAATCTCTCCTTCGAGCCAGTCGTGACCGGTTGGCCAGAGCGTCACAATATCTTTCTCTTCAGCAGATGAAGCAGTCTGAGAATTCTCTACTGTGACCCATTCCGTATCATCGTCAGTGTGTTCTACTTTTAGAGATTGGACTGTCTGTGTCTCTTTGTGCAATAGACCACTGCTCGCCATATCGGACGTAAGTCTTCGAATCCAGGAGTCACCGTACTGCTCGCCACTATTTTGTTTTCGAATTTTTTCCTGACACTGCGTTCGAAATGTGTCCCAAGTCAAAGGCTGGGACGCTGTGTCGATGAGTTCGAGGACTGCTCGATACTGAGATTGTTTTGATGGAAGACCGACCGCTCCTGGAGGGAATCTACGTGTCATAAATTCATTTTAATTGAATCCATCTGTTGGGTCATGGCTCGCATCCACAAAGTACGACTCATCAGTAACGACTGGACGCGGAATAACGCCGTCATCGAACTGGCTCAAATTACCGATATAGACTGGGAGGTGTCCATTTTCTGGATCATCGTCCGATGAAGTCATTTTGAGTCGACGTGTGACTAGCCGTTGTGCAGTGGTGTCATCTTGACGCTCTACTTGTTCATACCACTGATCGACCATTGACTCAATCTCTGGTTCTTGTTCGGCTGGTATTTCGGACCGAGGCACGTTGATCCAAATGTGGCCATACTCGTTGATATATAGCCGGCCAGCGGTACTCCGGTACTTCTCATATCGTTCTATCAATTCCTCGTGGTCAAACGCAGATTCAAAGCGGTATCCCGGCCGTTTCCAGATGAGCTTGTCGTTGATACCAACTGCCCATCTCTCCCCGTGGTTGAATGTGAATCCATCCCACATTTGGACTTCAGAGGTACCTTTTGTTGGATTAATATTGATTCTCTCAAATGCAAGCAAACCGTGTAGCTGTCCCACATAGACAGCAATCCATCCGTCACTGTGGGGGGCTTGATCACTATGCGTATATGAATCTGCTTCGACCTTAGTCAAGATCTCTCCATCTGCAGTGATCCGAAAACTACCCAGGCCTGTAGAGTCCGATTTACCAACGGTCTGCATCGCATCAAGAAGGCCCGTTGGAGGGTTGCAATAGGCAGGGAGTTCCTTATGTTGCCATCGAACCACGTGATCGCGGTTTCGGTCCTTACTTTCAATTAGACTATATTTTGACCCGCGGTATGCGGATGGCCACGGTTTTCCTGCCTCTATTGTAACATCGCGACCCCCTTTGATCGGAACACTAGTAGAGGTACGTCGTATCTCACCGGTCATTGATCCGATCCTCTGTCGCATCCATATCGAGATCGAGCCAATCCTCTGGGTCGTCATCGAAATTGGGGGGTGAACCCTCGTCATCGTCGCTTTCTGGTTCAGAAGTTGTCGACGATGGGCTCTCCGCTTCACTTTTTGTAGTCTCTTTATCAGACTGATTACCCTGTTGTGAAGTCGTATGGGTCTCTGTAGATGTTGGGATGGTCCCACCAAGACTTGCCGCCCAGCCTTCGAGAGCATCTTTTTCCTCTGCACTCATTTTGTCGGTCAGACTCGAAGGAGATTTAAGATCGATTGTCACATCCCCAAGATTACCGATGTAGATTGGTAGCATCTCGAGGCCTGCCTGCTCCTTGCGGAGTTTGATGATGTTACGGACAAGAGCCGGGAGTTCACTGAATTGGCTCTTGATTGTTTCTGTGGCGGGTGATTGGACCAAGGTAATAACGTCATTTGATGGCGTAATCCGGAAAGATCCTCCCTGAGGCTTCTGTTGACGAAGTGTTGCTTGGATAGTCTCCGGGAAATCTGTCGTTACCGGATGCCGTTTTTTTGTGGCGGTGTTTTTCCACCACATTCTCCCACCCGGTGTAAACGAGTAGCGGGCACCACCATAGACAGATGGCCAGAGATCACCATCAGTGAGTTCCGTGGGCTGAATTGGGATCCCCATTTCAGGGTCATCATTTGGAATGAGTTCCCCAGTCAAGTCTACGTTTCCAATCCACACTTGAGCATACTCTGCTGCCGTTTCTGCAGTGTCATCTTCGTCAACACGTGTTAACACATCTCCAGATTCTGTTACACGGATTCGTCCCCCGAGCGGTTTGAGTTGTAGGATATTTTCGATAATTTCGTCGGGGAAATTCTCGACGTAAAGACGATCTGTGCCATTGTAGACTTGCCACCAGCACTCTCGACTTTGGTTGATATGGAGAGTGAGTCCTCGGTAGTGCTCTGTCCATTCGTCACCCACTGTTTGATTATTCACAGTTGGGATCCTATGGTTGATCGCTGTCGAGAATCACTAGGCATAATAAACCATTTAGAGATTTTTGGATATAACATTATTCCTATAGGCAATATTGTATTGTGTATATTTAGCTTAAATTAAGAGCCCCCAAGAAGTCTAGTCTCTAACCATTTTGAGAAGATTAGTTAAAGTGGAATTGGATTCCTAATCAGAATATCTGTCTACGGAGCTTGACTATTATTGTATAATATTCTACTTATTTACCCAACTACCAAATGATGAAAATACAACGAGGTCTTTATAATGGTTGTAGTGATTTACATACACAGGTAGCTGAAAATGTCTAAATCTGATCTATCTCCAGGTATAACGTATTCTATAGATAATTTTTCAACTGCGACAGAGGCTCTAAATACGGATGCCGAAAACGTGACCAGCCACTTGCTGAACATGCAGGCACGTGAGTTTGAAATCGCTCAAGGACAACAAGAACTGCTCTCTGTCGAGGAAATTAAGGATCGAATCAAACTGTTGGATCACCAGATGCAGGCCGCTCATCGTGCGCTCTTCAAAATGAGTGGTGGTGCACTGTTTGCTGATGAAGTGGGACTCGGGAAAACCATTGAGGTGGGAATGGTTCTCAAAGAGATGGATTTCCGCGATACTCGTGACACCTTCCTCATTCTCACACCCGCCCAGTTAGCCCCGCAGTGGCAGAAAGAACTACAGGAGAAGTTCGGACTTGATTTCGTCTGTAACTATGACGACGATTTCCGTGGGTTCGACGCCCATGATAAAATAATCGCGAGCGTCGACACCGCGAAATCGAAGACAAATCGAGAGGACGTTCTTGCACGCCGGTGGGATGTCGCTGTACTAGACGAAGCCCACTACGTTCGAAATGCAGACACGATGCGGTATGAACTCATTGATGAACTGAGTTACGGGGAGGCGTTCTTTGCGACTGCGACGCCGATCCAAAACGATATTTCTGATCTGTACAATATTATTGATCTTATTCGGCCGGGTATCCTCGGAACTCGACAGCAGTTCGATAACAGGTATGTTGTTGATAGTGATGATGCACAAATTAAGCGCAGTGAGGAACTGCAGCAGAAGCTAAATCGAGTGATGATTCGAAATCGGCGCGAAGAGACGAAAATCGACTTCACGAACCGTGAGGTCCACACGAACGTTTTCGAACCCTCGCCTGCCGAGACCGAACTGTATGACGCAGTCACCGACTACGTTCGATCGAATTATTCGAGTGCGGGTGCTCGTCACCTGGTTTTGTTCACCCTACAGAAAGAAGTCGTCTCAAGTCCCTATGCTGTTGAGAAGACGATTGATCGGTGGGTGAACGACAAACAAAAGGGGCTCTCTGCAAGCGAGCGGAGTGCACTCTCAGATATTCAGTCGATTGTTGAAGACATTGACCAGACAACCAAGCAAAGGCGGCTTCGCAATGTTATTGAGACGATACAAGATCAAATCGGGACCACTCGTGCAATCGTCTTTACACAGTTCCGTCCGACTCAGGATGCCATCGCTGACAGTATTCGAGGGTTGGATCTCCCAGTCCATATCGTCAATGGGGATCTCTCCAGCAAAGGCAAGGAACGAAAGGTCGCTGAATTCAAAGAGAAGGGTGGCATTATGGTGGCAACCGACTCGATCAGTGAGGGTCGGAATATGCAGTTCTGTAATGTCTTGATTAACTACGACTTGCCCTGGAATCCGATGAAAGTCGAACAGCGAATCGGTCGTGTTGACCGTATTGGTCAAAATCGAGAGGTCCACGTATTTAATATGGCTCTTGAGGGGACCATCGAAGAACATGTCCTAGACAAACTATTCGGGAAAATCGATCTATTTAATCAATCTATCGGTGGGCTTCGAGATATTCTCTCACGCATGGAGAAGTCTGGGTCGGACTTTGAACGGGAAGTGTTTGAGCAGTTGCGACATGCGGATTCAGATGTCGAACTGGAAAATAACTTCGAGGATATGGCGGTTGATCTGGAAGAAAACACCGAGGCAGCCGAAAAGATGAGTGACTTCAATCGTGGTGTCTTCGACGGGTTCGAATTTGGTGAAAGTCAATGAGTGTTGATGATGTCGGTTCCCTCAACCGGTTAGAGGTGCGGCGCTTTGCTGCGACAGCGATCGAAGCCTACGGCGGAGACGTGAATCGTCAAAATGCGGAATCATGGCGGGTCACGCTGCCACCGTCTCTCAGTAACCTTGCTGAAACCCGAGATGTTGCTGTCGTGTTTGATCCGAAAGATCAACAGCCGGGTCGAGACGAGATTCTCGTACAACCAGGCTCGCTGGCGTTTAACCAACTACTTGATTTGGTCAAAGAAGATACTACAGTTGGACAGCTGTATCTCACTGCGGCCGATATGCAGGTAGTGCTTCCAGATGTGCTTGATATTTCGGAGTTGTCTGTGAGTATTGAGGAGTTTGATCCACAGCAGACTGCTGATGCGGTTTCGTTTCATTTTCTGGTTGAAATGGAGAGTGTCTCGTCGTTCCATAGGGAACGGTTCGAGACGGTCTCATTGGATTTGGCTAATGGCAACCACCAACTGACTCTCTCAGAACGATTGCGGACCCATACCAGCACACTCACTAGGACCCATGAGACGGCGTCGGTGGATCCGGATGACGATGTCATCGAGCAACGGTATGCGGCTGCGGTTGATGAGATTGAACACCGTATTGAAGAGGATGCTGCCGAGTTGCTTGATGAAGCAACAAGTGCTGCAGAGACTCGGGCAGATGAAATCAGTGACCTGTATGACCAGCGGAAAGAAGAGTTGGATGATGAGCTTGGTAAATTAGCCGCATCCCGACGAGAAGATGCACTCGATGAGCGGGAGCAAAATGAGATTAAGGAAACAGTTGAGCGTCACAACGTCGACGTGAATATCTCGCTCGTGGGGATGACACTGATTTCGCACGATGTCGGCGATCTCTCGATCTCGATCGATGATGGCGAGCGGACCGGAGAAGCAACGGTAGGCTATGCTCCTGCGACAGGTGAAGTCCTTCGATTCAACTGTGCGACTTGTGAGACACAATTTGACGATCAAACGCGGCCACAAGTGTGTGAATGTGGGAGTATCATTTGTGCTGGCTGCCTCAGTGTCTGTGAAGAGTGCGGCTCGACTGGATGTCCGAACTGTGAGACTCCTGTAGCTACCTGTGAGTTATGTGGCCGAGTTGAGTGTCACCAGTGTGGATCTGTGTGCGGCGAGTGTGGACGTGCAGTCTGCAACAATCACATTGCTTCCAGTTCGTCTACGGACCGCCCGACGTGCTTGGCCTGTGGTGAAGGCTGTGCAAGCTGTGGCACGTTCTATGCTGATCCACAGCTCTCCCGATGTCGTGTTGATGGTGACCTACACTGCAAAACGCATACCGGCTCTTGTGAAACGTGTTCAGATACGCTCTGCCAAAGTCATCTCGGGTCGTGTACTGCCTGTGGTATCCGTATCTGCCCCGATGATCGGGTCACCTGTGAGACGTGTGAAGGCCTGTTCTGTGAGAGCCACCGGAATGTATGTGCTACCGATGGAGAATCGCACTGTGACTCTCATCTTAGTGCTTGTTCAACTTGTGGCGATGCCCTCTGTAAGGATCATGTGAAGACGTGTGCTCACTGTGGTGATCTACTCTGTGCTGATGATGCGACTGTCTGTGCGACGTGTGGAGAGTCACACTGTTCGGATCACATCGAAATGTGTCTCGGGAGTATTGACCCCCACTGTGTTACTCACTCAGATGCTTGTGCGGAGTGCGAACACATGTTCGGTCTGGAGCATCTTTTGGAATGTTACAACTGTGGCGAATTGGTCTGTCAGACTGATAGAGAGACGTGTGCAGACTGTGGTGAGACAGTTTGCTTGACTGATATTGAAGAGTGTGTACACTGTAGCGAACGCTTCTGTGCCGACCATCAGTCCCGATGCGGAACGTGTGGGCATCCAGTCTGTGACACTCATAGCACTCAGTGTGTCGACGATGGCGACCTGAATTGTAATCGACATATCTCCTCATGCAGTGTCTGTGAGGAGACTACCAAACAAGAGCGTCCTCGATGTGAGAATCATCTCGAAAGATGCGTCACTGGAAAACAATTACTTTGCTCCGACCACAGCTATAGAGATCCAATATTAGATGAGGTAGTTTGTGCAGAACACCAAGCAGAGTGTGCCACGTGTCGACAAACAGTCGCCAGCGACGCGATTGATGATGGTAACTGTCGTACCTGCCAGAACTTGTCCAAAGATGATGCCCTACAGTCAAAGGTCGAACCGCAACTTCCAGACACGATCGATTTCCGTTCGATGAAAATCAACGAGAACTCGCAGTATGTGGTGATCCACGGCAAGCGGTTACTCCGCTCGAATAAGATGCTAGTGTTGGACCGGGAATCCGGCGAGGTCATCGAACAGTACGGTGTTGGACTCGTTGATCGACTCTCTGGGGGGAGGCTATGAGCGAAGATACGCACTCACTCTCATGGTATAATCCAGAGAGCGTGCGTGAAACCGTTCACAACGGGTTAAAAAGAGATATTCCTATAGGCCGGATTGCGAAATGGCTTATAGTTGAAGAGAATACCTTTGAGGGTATCTCGTCATCTCGGGTTGAGACAATCATTGAAGAAATCCCTGCTGTAGATCGTAACTCTGGAACCAGTCCCAAACTCTCCCAATCCCCGTCGACCGAGACTAAACCACGTCCACGGCTGATGAAACAACTAGCTGTGAGCGATCTCGAATACCTATCAGATCGAGAAGCCGCTCGACTCGTTGGTCTGGCATTAGAGCAATTTGATGGGAATACAGTGCGTCCCCCTGGAGCAACCAACGTTGAGTCAGATTTGGTCTGGCATCGACAGTACATGACTGTTGCATTTCGACTCGTCACTATTCCGTCAGGTGAAGTCAGAGCAAGTCATATCGATGCACTACTTGAAGGCACAGTCGTTTCATCGGAAACCCGATCTCCGTCGCAGCTGGCAATCGTTACTAATCAAACGTATACCGAGGAAACCCTAGAGTACGCAGCAAAGCACGATATCCTCTGTTTTGATGCTGGGCATGTCGAAGAATGGTTTCGTCGTGCACGAATACCGATGGACGCTGTGGGGACTGTTCTCGAAGACGGAGAAAATCACGATGGTCCACTAACTGATCTGGTGGAGATACCACCGATACCATCGCCCCGTAAAGAGACTGATCCGCTGGAAATCAAACGAGCATTTGCCCTCGAAGCACTGGCCACAGGTCCCAACACTGGCACGACCGCTGCCGAGGGAACTGAGGCGCCGCAACAACCGAGTGGGAAACTCGATCGGACGACTGCTCGAGACGATCCACTCGGTGGTACGCAGTCTACTGCCGGTGAGACTGGAACACTGTATGCTGATCCCGATGAGGACGGCGATTACGATGCATTCGATGATTACCTTAAGGATATCTAATACCAATGACTCCAACACTCAATGAAGTCGAAACGAGCGTCCCGATACAGAACGGTCAATCAGTCTCACTGAAACCTGGGAAACCATGGCCCTCCGCATACCGAGGCTCTGAATACAGTTTGGTTTCAGATGACGATTATACTAATGCTGTCCTCAAGTGGGAGCAACGTGATTTAGCGATCTATACAGAACCACCTGAGGGACTCCAACGTGCACTGGCCCTCTTGGGGAAAAGCGGTGGATATGGGAGTTTCCGCGTCACTGCTGACAATGAGATCCTCACAAAAATCAAAGCCGACGATTACAAACACGTCGACGAAGCTCCGACCGATAGCGGTTGGATCCCGGTCTACGTCGGCAGGCTTTCAGGCCCAATTGATTTCGATGAAGTCGACTCAGATCCGGGGAAACCTCGTAGACATAGTATTCGAGTATGGACTGGATTTCCCTTCAACCATGGGGAACGATGGAGTGTCAGTCAAGACGGGACACTGTTCTGGAAATGGAGAGACTACCGTTTCGAATCGGCATTTGAGCATCCAGAGCTCGTCAGTGAATACCAGAAATATCGAGGAACAGCTGGACGATTCTATATAACTGAAAACGGCCACATCTGGGTTAACATCCCAAAACACGATATTGCATCAGGGAAAGAATCCACATTGGGTAGAGCAATTAAAAAATGGAAGAAGACAGCGGAAGGCAATGACGATACTGCAACCCTCCGACTGGTTAACCGGCGATTAGTCGCAACTAGCCGAGGCGACGATCCTTCGACAGGTCACTTTCCGATCCACATAGGGAAATTGAGAGAATTTGATGGTGGAAAGATCCCACGGCCTGTTGTTGATGAGCCGAGTTACTTTCAAGCAGTCTGTGAGTACGAACAAGTCTGGGAATAATCCCATAGCACGGTAAGTCACTATTACAAATCCGTGATGAATCCAACTACCGGTATCGGGGAGACTGAGATTCGATATTAGTAACGCTCAATCACTAATCATGCTCTGGTCAAAGCTGTCGACAATATTTCCTAGGATATCTCCCTGGTCGGACTCACCACTGGGCTGTTGGTTTTCGATGAACGAAATAAGCCCATCACGAGGTGTGCTTGCCGAATCACCGAACTCTCTGGCTAGTCGTTCGACGCCAGCCCTCGCATACCGGGCGAGAACTTCAAGTTGTATCTTCGGATCAACCAGTGCCTCTGGGTCATTGGTGTGTTGATACGCGATTGAGGCTGCAACAGCCCGGTAGGTTTGTTTGTTCGAGAGATGCATCCACAGCATCTCTTGTTGTGTCTCTCCTTCCCCTGCGTACTCGGCTTCGTCATAGCTGGCCGCAGTTGTTTTGTCGATGGTCGCGTACCCAACACTCCCTGCGAAAACGAAAAAGTCGACGTAGGTATTGAACAGGTCCCACTCGTCGACCATCTTATCATACAGCGGGTGACGGTAGTAGTGTTGCCGAATTGTTGAACTTGACATTGTTAGATCTCCTGTTTCGCGGTTTCGTCCTCGATCGTCGTTCGTGGATAGTTGCCCGTCCCTTTACCGGGATCAAAGGCAAGTCGATACTGTTTGCCAGCGCGGTCACCGAGCTCATTCGCAACGGGCCCCCGCCACTGTGAATCTGTTACGAGTACGGCTACCTGTTCGGCCATGCGGGGGACGACGGCGCTCACTTGGCGCCGATGATCACTGTCTAGAGCCCCGAACGGAGAGTCCATCACGATCGGGTAGACACCGCCGCTGAAGTGTTCAGAATCGCTGCTCGATTCATATCGCTCACGAGCGATCTGCACGAGGCTTCCGATGAAGGTCAGGCTCGCAATCTGCCGCTCGCCACGTGACTTCTCGACTTCCAGATACTCATCTTGGATCTGGTCTTTAATCCGAAGTTCGAACTCGTCTGTGATCTCGGCTTTGTATTCCTTGGTAGCGATCTCAGTGAATGTTTTATCCACTAGGTTGTTCGACCAGTCTCGAACTCGTGTTTGTAACTGATTGAACGACGATTCCAGCTGATGACGAACGGACTCGGTTGCCCGCATTCGTTTTCGGGCCAGCTCAGCCTCTTTTTTGTCCTGACGTGCCTCGTCGATCTGTGTGTTTATCTCCTTGAGGTCTGCTTCGAGTTCTTCGATTTTGACCTCATGACGTACGATGTCAGCTTTTGCGTCCTCGAGTTGGGCGGCTTTCTTTTCTCGCGCCGATTCTAATTCGGCCGGCGTTTCGCCCGTCTCCGGGTCGACGATATCAATTTTCTCGAGTTTTGCACTGATCTCGCTCAATTCCTCCGCGATCTCTTGTTCCGAGTCTCGGAGTTCCGACCGCTGTTGTAGTAACTCGTCGATAGTTTCGAAGTAGTCATGGCGTTCTGAGTCCAGCTGCGTGAGATGGGAGATGATTCGGATCGCAGCCTGATCGAACCCCTCGGTTACGGCCTCGGATTTATACGACGCCACACTTGTATAGGGTTCAGTACCCGGCTCAAGTGGTCGATCGCAGATACACCACTTATCCTCTAGCAGCCGGTCGACAAATTGGTTCGAAACCTCAGATGGGATGGCCCCCTGGTCTCGAAGTTTATCGAGATCTTTTGCGGTCGCCTCAACGGCGGGCATTGCGAAGGGGAGGTGGCCCTTGGTACTGATCGTGTCCTCGATTTCGTCGTTAATCTCCTCGATACGTGTTTCGACCTTCTGCAGTTCGTCTTCGAGCTCCGTGCGCTCCTGTTCTAGATCAGCAGAGTCGTCTATCTGCTCGAGCTTTCTTTTAATCTCACCTATTTCGCTTATCAGCGTATCACGCGTCTGTTCTGCCGACTCGAGGGCTTGCTCATGGTCTTCTTTTCTACCTCGAAGCTCCGATCGCGTATCCATTAGTGATTTAAGCTCACTACTGGCGGCATCCTGTAACTCGTCTTCAAACCGTGCTTCGACGGTTTTCAGATGGTCAATTGACCGCTCGATGATTTTGAGTCCCATGATGTTTTGGATGGCCTCACGGATCTCACCATGGCTCCGTTTTTCGGAGAGCTGCGTAATATACTCACCATCAAAGAAGAACAGCGAACTCAAGCGCTGTGGAAGAATCTGCTCGATAGAGTCCTGTGGGTTGTTCCGGGTTCCTCGTGTCCCATCAGGTTTAGTATAAGTCAACGACACGTCCTCATCGATGATTTCGCCTGCGTAATCGGAGGGCGATTGCTTCTGATATTCTACCCAGCGGGTGAGCTCGTAATCGATATCTTCGTCTTCGAATTCGAGTATCACCTCTACACGGACAGAGTCACTTGGCTCGACTTCTGCAAACGCACCTTGGCTGCCGAGATGGTTTGGCCGGAGGCTGAAGTTCACGTCACCGTACAGCACCCAGGTCAATGCGTTTCTGAGTGTAGTTTTCCCAGATCCGTTTTGTCCGTGGATCACAGTGACGTTATTGTCACCACCCTGTGCGAAGGTGATCGATCCTGTTCTAAACTGCCGGAAGTTCGTGAGATGGAGGCGATGGAGGCGCATAGTTACTCGGGGATCTCCTCTTCGACGATCTCTTTCAATTTCGGGATGAGGTTATGGACTTTCTGCATGTGGAGTTGCTTTTTTTCCTCACGGAGCGTTCGTTCGCGGATTCGTGCTAGGGTCTCCGAATCGACGTCTTCGACGTTTCTTTCTTTAGTCATGAATTGCCACCTACTAATGTGGCTTTACTCATAGGTGTGTCTCTTGTTCCGCAGTGGCACACCCTCGAGTGGTTGCTTTGATACGGTACGTCCGTTTCTTGTGATTTTGTGTATTCCATAGTATTCACATCTGGCGCAAGTTGAATTCCCGTTTCAGGGAGCCGATGGCGCCAGCATCGGTTGGAATTCCGTTCACGTCGGCATCTGGGTGGTTCCGAGCTGCTTCGGCAAACAGGTTCACTCGCTCTAGCTCTCGCCTAACGAGGTTCCGTTCGGTCGTAAACAGCGCTTCATCAACCGTCGCACTGTTCCGAATCTCAACCAGAGGCGCAACGACGAAATCGTGAATAACGGCGTGGTGTTTTCCTGGGTGTTGGCGGAGGATACGCCCCCGTCGCTGAACGAACTGGCGTGGATTGGACGAACTGGCCAGCATGTAGGCGGTTCGAGTCGCAGGGACGTCGACTCCCTCGTCGAGACACCGGATTGCCACGAGTGCTTGGATGTCTCCGGCCTCAAATCGTGCGAGTAAGTCCTGACGTTCGTCGCGGGACTCGTCGGCAGTGAATCGTTCAGCGCGAAGGCCGAGATCGGCACGAAGTGTGGTTTCTGTAGCGTCGACGTGCCGTCGCATTCGATCTTTGATCTCTCCTTCGACCGTTCCATCACCACAGTAGACGAGCGTGTGTTTGACTTCGTCTTCCTGCTGCAGCAGATCCACTAAACGCTCGATCTTCCGTTCGGCCGTCCCAATCAGTCGTGCCCGTTTGAACAGGGCAAATTGGAGGTCTTTGTTGTCTTGGAGATCGGTATCACCGAGATCCCCACCGCTGCGACTGGCTAGCCGGGCGATCTTCCGCGAGAGTTTGAGATATTCCTGGGATTCATCCTCGGTCAGCTCGACGACGTGTGGAATGTAGTAGTACTCACAGAGCGCGCCGTTCTTGATCGCCTCCGTGAGTCCATACTGATAGACAATCTCGCCGAAATATTCGAAGAGTTCTTTCGTTCCCTCGTCGTCGTAGAATCGCTCTGGTGTCGCCGACAGTCCCAAACGGAGTTGAACGGCCTCTGGAAGAGACTCTTTGAGATGGGGCGCTCCCATGTGATGGACTTCATCGGCAATTAGCATGAACCGATCTCGGTTGACTCGGGAGAGCACCCGCTGGAAATTCTCAGAGGCAAACGTCGTGTGGGTTGTAATGACAACGAGGCTATCGCGAACGCCAAGATCGAACTCTGCCAGTTCTCCCTCAAGTCGTTCTTGCCAATTCTTTCGGCTTTCATATGCAAGGATTGGGTTGCCGCCAAAATCTCGCACGTCTTCTGCCCACTGGTCGACAAGGTGTTGATACGGGACTGCGATGACCATCGCCATCTTGCCGTCCATCTGTTCGGCAACATGGGCCGCAGTCAGCAGCGATGTAACTGTCTTTCCTGTCCCAGTGGCCATCTCGAGGACACCTTGGCCGCCAGCCTCGGCCCAACTTTGTACGGCACGCTGTTGATAGTCGCGGGCTTCAACCCACTCAGGTTGCTGGAAGCTCATTTGGTTATCCTCCTGGATACGCTCACTCGCTGTCACCCTCGGAGTCGTCTGTCGACGGTTCGAAGTCCGGAATCTCGGCTTCGATTTCGTCTAACACCGACCCGGTAATCGGCTCGGAATCTGCGCGATCGAGGTGGGCATTGAGTCTGTCCGGTACTGCATCGACGTTGAGGGCCCGAACCTGTTCTGCAAACTGTTCAACATCAACATCCAGCACGTTGATGACCGACTCGAAGTCGACCGTGTCAGTCGTGGCAACTAGTGCGGCCGTCCGTTCGATATCGTCCTCGAAGTACACGGCGAGGACATCACGAATCGCACCGCTCCGGCTCGTGAAGACCTCAGCGGAGACCGCTCCGTCGAGGAGCTGTTTCTGATCGTCTGAGATGGTCAGTGCTTCATGCTTCATTTGAGACACCCTCTTGTTTGGTATCGGCATTCGCCCGGAACACCGCATGCAGTTCTTTGGAGAACGCTGATGGGGGTTGGCCAGTGAGTCGAACTGCCTCATCGAGCGTCATGCCTTCTCCATCGTCGTCACTCTCAAGTACCAGCTTACGGACGGCTGCCATCGCGACGTCCGGGTTCTGGCCAAAGTACGCACGCAGTGCGGTCCGTGCGGCATCACTTTTGCCACGGAAGAGCCCGCATTCGCCACTCGCTTCGAGGAGCTGTGCGAGGCCTGGCGGAAGTTTTGCGTCTATTCGTGCCATTGGATGTTACTCAAAGTCATAGTCTGATATCTCTGGTCTTTCATTAGTGGTTTGGGTTACCGGATTACCGGCTGACTGGCGTCCGGCACTCCGGTCCGCCACATTCGTCTTGCTGTGCTGTTGTGCAGTGATCTTCTGTGGGGTGATCGGTCGATCGCTGTCGGTCACCGCCAAGCCCATGCCTCGTGTACGTTGTGTACGGTCATCGGCGACACCTGTCGCTGGTTTTGTGACAGGACAGTTGACGTCCAGAGTTGGGTCTTCGATCGTGGAGATCAACAGTATCTCTGAGCGGACCTTGGTTGGACGTCCTGAACAGAAGCCTGCGACGCGGTCGATCGCACTCGTCATAGAGCATCCCCCACCCTGTCGATAGGTTGGGTGACGTTGGCCGGACACAGGTACGGGAATCGCACGCCAGTCTCGTGTTGAAGTGTGTCGGTGCGAGCACCAGGTGCGCCATCGATGACCGCCGCCATCGGTAACGACACCGGGTCAAGATCTTCACGCAGGACCGCTTCGAGGTGGGACCCCGCCTTGATGATGAACGGCACAGAGACCGTGCCGGTGTTACCTCCAGGAAGTCGCCAATCGACCGTCCAAAAGACGATCTCGGTCCGACCGACTGTCTGGATACGTGCGCCTGAGGAGAACCCCGGTGGAGTCTCCTGCTGTTGTCGTGGAGACTGGAAGGGTTGTTGAATCGCCTGATGGAGCGACCCATCGCACGTCGTTCGCTCTCCAGTCACTGTCGAGGAGGGAAGTGCGAACATCTCGTATTCCACGTTGGGTGTCATCGGCGCCGCAGTTTCCGTGAAGCGTTGGTTATCCTCAACAGTCTTCGCCCACGGTCGATCCAGGGTTGGGAAGTTGAGATGGTACTGAAACCCATCGTTCACCGACCGGATGGCCGGGTCGTGCCGTTCTGCAAATGCCTCAATGTCTTTTTTGCCGGCGTGGTAGTTCCCAGATCCCTCTAATTCAACGAGCAAGGGAACGAGTCGTTGTACGGCCAGCCCACTCGGTCGGATCCACAACACAGAATCCGGCCGCCCCGGCAGCGGGTCGCGGCCGCGGCGCTCTGGCTCAACGATAACAGCTGCTTCTTCCAGGCGATCGTGAAGCTGCCGTGCGAGTGGGGAGGCCATTTGGCTTTAGGCCTCCTGGGGACCGTCGGTGAGTTGCAACGTGAGTTCGCCGCCGAGTAACCCTGCAAGCGTCTCGAACTCATCTGATTCCAGGTCGGCGGCCGATACTGTCTCTCCGCGAACGAGAGCGAGGAGGAGGTCGATATCCGCTCCGCCATCTGGGGACGCCTCTCCGCGAAGCGTGTCGACCCAGTCCTCGTAGGCCTGGTGTGCAGTTACGGCCTCTACGGGCCGTTTGACGACCACCTCAGGCGTTACCTCATCGGATGTGAGGTCGATCGCCTCCGACGGCGAATTGTAGGTCGGTAGCCCTGTGTGGGAATCGACCGCCTGGATAGCGACCGCATCACGTGTGAGCACATTGGTGTATGTCTGTGCCCACTGCTCGTAGGCATCGGCGAGCGAACTAAGCTTCCCAGCGAGTCGATTAGCCGGTCTCTCACCAGTCGGTGTCTCAATGAAACTGTTGACCTCGGCTAAGTATCCCGCGACGTCCGAGGCCTCGTGTATGGATGGGTCGTCTACGGCATCGACGAGCGCACTCGCGTGAATGAACATCGATGCGTAACTAGCAGATTTCGTGATGTTTCGAGACAAGCCTTCGAAGAGGCTGACAAGTGCAGCGGGCTCCTCAATCGGGAGGCCCTGCGCTAAGTGGGCTTGAGCGACAGTTGTCAGATCGATTTTATCCGTGTCGGAGAGACGGTCGTCAATGGTGTTTACATACTGTACAACCGTGTCGTCATCGACAGCATCCACGCTGTCACCGTAATAGTCGCTATTCTCTGCGAGCGGTGCATTAGGCCCCCAGGCCAGACCGTCGAACGCTTCGTCGACTGTCTCGAGTGCATTGGATTGCGCTTCAACAGCATCGACAAGCGGCTCGAGTTTCGTCTCAGGGGCGGTCAGATACCAATGAGCGTTCTCCATCAGGAGCTCTCCGACCGCCGTCTGTGCGGCTTCCGGAAGCGAGGTCAGCCGGTCTTGAATCCGATTGTACGACGCCTCCATTTCGCGGAGCTCATCGGATTCAGAGCGGTTCAGTGCTTCGTTCAGTCCGTCGACTGTCTCGGTATCCAGATTACCATCGATTCCGACAGTCTCACAAATCGTCTTCCGGGCTCGCTTGACAGCCTCCCGGTAGGGCGCCGCAATGACCTCGGCGATGCGGTCTTTGGCGGTCTCGAGTTCATCGATGGACACCAATTTGACTACGTCATGCTGTAACTGTTGCATCTCCTGTGCGACCGTCTCTCGACTCGTCACATCCATTTTGGCAGCGTCGTCGTAGAGGGCGTCGATCTCATTGGACAACGTTTCCAGCCGGTTGAGTGCTGTTTGCTGGTCCGAGATTTTATTCTCGAGATCATCTAGTCCAGCGGGTTCGTCGACGCGATACTCTGATGTGGTATTTGTTGTCATTCTATATCCTCCGTGTTCTCGGTGTCATTCATATCCGCTCGCTGTTCGTCTGTATCCATAGCATCGCCCTGCCCGTCACCGAATAGTTTCGCAGCAGAAGGCGAATCCTCATTGTCGATTTGGGCATCGGGCTGTGTGAGCTGCGTTACGAATGCCTTAAGCTCGCGGTGTGTACTGATCAGGCGCTGATCGACTTTCTGCTGGAGATCGATGAGTAGGTTGAGATTGTTCACCAGATCTTCGACCTGAGCTGTCCGCTCCCGGGCCGCTCTGTTCACTTCGTCGATTTTGGTCATCGCCTCCCCGTCGGGGTTACCAACGGAGATGCGCTGACCAACGACCGGCTGGAAATCAAGGATGTCCTCGACGAACGCCTCAACTCCGGCTCGCTCCGATGTAGGTATATCAACGTCCTCATCATCGAGCAGTGTCTTCAGTTCATGAACCGTGCTAGAGAGATTTTTAACGTTGTTTAGGTCACCGTCGTTCGGTGTAGCCAGTTTAAGCTCGTGGACAGCACTACGCATGATTCCCTCATACCGTGCCGCAAGCACAGCGAGTGCGTACCCAGTCGGTCTGAAGTCTGCCTTCGTCGAGTTTTGCTTCGTATCGCGAACGGCGTCCCTGACGGCAGCGAGGTTGTCCCGGTAGGTTTCGAGATGGGAGGTATCGAGGGAGACACCAAGCGCCCGTGTGGTCTCGGTCTGGCCTGTCCCGTTCCGATTTTCGTCCGTCTTGGCGCCTGACTGTTGCTCGAGATCCTCCGAGAGCATGTCTAACTCACTTGAAATTGTTCCACCAGTGCCGGCATTATTTGCGTCAGCTGGCAACAGGAATTGCTCTGCTCTCTGGACGTCACTGAGGTAGCCATCGATCGTCTGGACGTGTTCATCGAGCGTCCTTTCAACATCTGCGAGTGTCTCCGTGACGTACGACTCGTCGGTTCGGGCGAAGCTGGCAGTCACCAAGGCCCGAAGAACATCGTCGGTTGTTACATCGGAAACAGTTGGGGACAGCGATGTGATGAAATCCTCGATGCCGTCCACATCCGTGTCTTTCAGACTCGATTCCTGGTCGTAGAGCCCAGAGAGGAGACTCTGCTGATCGGCTTTGCTGGCATTTATGACCGCCTCGAAAGCATTCATCGCACGCGTGACCGCCCCAGTAGGTCCGGTTCCAGCGTCGTTTCGACAGACCCGCCTGAGGTCGTGAATAGCCTTGCCGTATTCACCGTCTTTGGTGAGGGAGTTGAGTAGTGATACGTAGACGAACTTATTCTTATTGTTGATAGTATCATCTTCTATCCCGTCTTCGATACTGGCCAGGAGGCTCCCGTGTGGTTCGTCCCAATCAGGCTCGCTGCCGAGGGCCAGTAACCCGAGTACCGAATGACGTCTATTCGATCCACCACGAGGTGCAAGGAACGACTTTTGCGCAAGCGTCGGATGGGCCCAGACATAGTGGTCCTCAGTGACGAACTGTTGTCTGTGGGTCTCAACGGCTTTTTTTGCCGCCTCACCGGCAACGCGGTCCTTGAGTTGGGTGTACAACGTCTCGATCGTCGTCCGCTGCTCACGCCGGAGCTCTTCGGACAGGAGTGCGTTTATCTGCTCTTCAGTCGCCGTGGACGCATCAAGCAAATCACTGAGGAGGGCCTCTAGCTGCACGATGAACGTCCACACCCGTGCTGTCGGAACGGACACGATCGACAGTACACTGTGGTTTTCGAGTGCTTGTGCCAGCGGCACTGAATCGAGTACAGCCTCTGTATCGACGCTGTCGTCGACCAGTATTACGACGGGATGTGTCGGGTCCGGCGCAAGCTCTTCGAGCTGAACTTGGAGGGAGGCTTCAGTCGGACAGGCATATACTGTCGCCTGTTCGTCTACCGACAGTTCGAGTCCACCTTTCGACTCCGTATCCCACGCCTCGAGTAGGTCGTCAGTCTGCTGTCCGGTAAGTCGAGAGGGGTCAGTCGCCAGCGGGGGGTAGGTCTTTTCGAGCAGCGATGGTCGAAGGGTCCATGCATCACCAGCAGTCGCGGCGAGGGCAGCGACCTTCGTGTCGTATTGGTGTTTGAACTCCTCTTTCGTATCCTCGAGGGCATCGAACGCTATGTCACGTGCGGGTCGTTCGGCCTCGAAGGCCAGGAGGATGTCCTGAACGAGCGACAAGAACGCACGTCCCTCCGAACGGTCATCCTCTTTCCCTGTCAGCCAACCAGTCGGGACGGCCGCATCGGTATCAGACGGACCAATCGAGGGGCCGACTGCGATGCCGTCGACAACCCGTTTGATACCCTC
>Ga0306908_1000117_pt1 | contig 40256 bp, 40 predicted proteins | sample AntRauTorcE11899_FD_190430 | JGI IMG/M metagenome (GOLD analysis project Ga0306908, IMG submission 190430) | Saline lake microbial communities from Rauer Islands, Antarctica - Metagenome Torckler E11 #899 (v2) (version 2) | ecosystem: Environmental > Aquatic > Non-marine Saline and Alkaline >... | reverse complement strand
CACATTCGATCCAGAGAATCAGAAGGAAGTTCGAAAAGCATACCGCCAACTTTCTTCCCTCCCGAACAAAAGGGCAGTAGAAAAAATAATCGAAAAGCTTAGCCACGCGCAGGTGACTGCCCTGAGGGAAGTAAATAAACACACAGAGGTAGTTACTGTCCTCGAAGCGTCGGACGGTACTCAATACCAAGTCAGTGGCGATGATGAATCAGTGGGTGTGAAACAGGCCGAAAGTCTCGTGTCCATAAGCTCAGTCGGAGACAACACCGTTACGGCTGTTTCAAAACTGAAGAACTGGGCTGGCACGACAGAGGCCACGTTCAAGCACCACGTCTACTGGGAGTACGACGGGACCAATGTCATGAAGGAAAGTCATTGGCATGAGGCAAGTACTGCTGTGCTATACGATTTCGATGGCGTTTCGACAAACTACCTCGACAACCGAGGAGACGAGGCCGTCTCCCGAAAAATCGCCGACTTTAGCTCGTGCCTCGGTGGCCCATGTGTCACCAAGCAGCTCGGAACCGAGATCTGGATGTTCGAAAACGGCGGGTGGACAGTAAACGAGCTATAGCGACGAGGTCGTATTAGCTATTTTTACTATCCCCTTGAAAAATGGTTATCGGCTGTAAGGAAGTTCGATAGCCACGAGTCACTTCACTGAAACGCTACTTTGGGCGTCCGACCATGATGACGGGTACTGGCCCAGACCGGATGGACTTTTCAGCGACGCTCCCGAGAAGAATTTGGTCAGTTCCGCTCTCCCTGTTGTCCCCATCACGACAGCGTGGATGTCGTTCGTTACAATATGGTTTCGTATTTCCTTCGACGGATTACCGAATTCGATTTCGCTCGTGATGATCTCGAGTGAGGCCAGCTCTGCGGCCTCAGTGGCTGCTGCCACAATTTCGTTCGCTCGCGCCGTCAGTTCTCCCTCTTTTAGGATGGACCGAGCGTCGGGATCCAAGCCGCCTGTCTTGACAACGTGAACCAGATGAAGCGTTGCATCAGTTACTTTCGCTACGGCGATCCCCTTGGTCAATGTAAGTTCGGCCTCGCGGCTTCCATCCGTTGGAGCGACGGAGCTTGAACGGGAAAACGATATCCACTAGAAAACCGGAGTGCCACCAAGTAGGCGGTGAAAGAGTTCGTCCCCGGCAAGGACGGTTATCACGGCTCCGAAGAGAGCGAGGAGGAACGTAGCCAGTGATGCTGTGCCGTTAGTGAGTGCAGTGGCAGTCATCCAGAGCAGTCCAACTCCGAATACGCCAAGGAAAACCCAAATCACACCAGAAAAAATCAAAAAGGTGGCGTCGCGAGCTCCCCGATAGATTGCCTCATACTGAGCGGTTCTTCCGAGGGGATCATCGGCCATACGTAGCGTAAGGTTCAATACAACAAAAAATTGCCGGTCGTCGAAAAGTATGGGGCCTCTGATTGGAACTGTTCGTGTGTGGCGAAGAGTACGCCTGGGATGGGATTGATTGGAATGGTGACGCGGATGATCAACCCTTCTGCCCAAACTGTGCTGAATCAGGCGACCTTGTAACGTTGAGCGGATCCAAACCATACCAACAGTTGGGTGCAAAATGAGAGATAGCACTGGTGTGGGTGCGGTGGAGCCGCTTTAGAGCGGTTTCGCTGTTACTCTTCCTAGTCGTTCTCCTCATCAGACGTGTTCCTAGGTCCCTTTGGGTTCAAGCTCGTCTCTCTCGTCACTCAATACATCCAAATCAGGATCGTCTCCTCTGTCTGGACGTTTGGTTCCGAACAGGTCCTCGTTTGCCTGTCTTGCCTCGTTGAGTAGTTGTTCAGTATCAATCTCTGGTGGTTCTGACCCGATCCGCACCCAGAAATCCAGTTGAAGGTACTGTTCATACAGGTTTTCTGCTTCGTTGAGTGCTTTTATATCTGCCCTCGCGGCTTCCAACTCATTTTGGAGGTCGAGGTAGGTGCGTTGCAAATCGTCTAACCCCGCCCAACGCAACAGCGATTGGACGGCCTTGCCCCGTTTCGTCAATTGATACCTGTCGGACCGGGGATAGTCTCTGGGCTATATCGTGGTTTCCTCGATCAAATCTGCTTTTATCGCTTTTTTCAGTAACTTCTTCAGGGACTTACCGGAGAGATCCACGATCTCTGAGAGCTCCGTTTTGATGTTCCCGTTTTCTCTGTTGATGAGAGCGATGAGACCGATTGCCTGATGATTCTCAAAGAATTCAGTCACTGGAAGTCTTCATTGTCAATTTCGGAGTTTGGGTTGTGATGCGTGCCTTATTTTCACGCCAAATAATCCTGGTTAGGCTCCTTCCCGGTGATTTTCGAACCCGTGTTGAAACTGTATGTTAGAAAAGTTTTCTGAGTGGGGGAATTAGAATCGCCAGACTTCGCCCATTTCGCAGCTGCTTCCGGTGAACAGAATAGTATGGCCTGAATCGATGATTGGCAGCTGAGTTATCTCCTATTTAGGCACGACCTCGGAGGAAGACCGGGTCAGCCTCCTGTTTCGCGCGTTCATACTGGTCTGTCGCCCAGTGGAGCGCGTCGTCAGTGTCGTTGACGAGAATGCCGGCCAGCCCTTGCTCAGTGAAGACCACGATTCCAACCTCGTCCGCATCCGCAATCCAGAGCCCGAACGAAAACGGGATCGATGCTCGATACAGGCACACGTTCCCGTCGTTCATCAACTCGTTCGTGAGCGTCGGAAACGCGGCATGAACCTGTTCGAACACCTGGGCTGGCAGGATCATCTCGAGTGAGGCGCTTTCGCCAATTCTCACGCATTCGTAGAACTTCTCGGCGAAGCCAGTCACGACGACTGGAGTGGCGACGCACACCTCCGTTGCGTGCTCAACTGAATCGAGAAGCCTCTGCATGACTGCGTCCGGCATCGACGGGTCGGCCTCGTAGACGTCAGCGTCATCAAGGAACGCACAGCCAAGCGGGCCGTCGAGCGAGAGGTGTTCGAGGAGTGGGGTTGCTTCGGCGAGTGTGGAGAGTCGGTCCCGATACGCTTCCTGCGCTCGATAGCTACACCACCCGAGCAGCGTGGGTGTCCAGACGCCGTCTTCGTACCGGGCGAGGTCAGCAGCAGCGAGGTCGCGGAGAGCCCGATCCAACGTCGAGCGCGAGAAGTCTACCGCGTCTTCTAACTCGCGTTTCGAGCGGGGTTGTTCGATGAGCGCGCGGAGGTAGGAGTGCCGTTCGGTGAGGACGGCGTCGAGGTCGTCGCCGGACGAAAGAACCATATTAATTTGTTACACACAGCCGACAGTTAAATCCTCCCTATAGTTGAGTAATAGCTCAGTAGTAGCGGGTGCGGAAATCACCCACACCATGGGGGAGGGGGTCAGCTCGTGGGGGTAGCCCCCATTACATGAAGAATTCATCAGCCGGTGACATGAATACAATTGTTGATTATGTGTTAGGTGTGGTGTATTCACATGCCAGATGACAACCACGAAAGCACAGTCCATGAAAAGAAGCGAAACAAGTTCGGATCGGATACCACTCGAAGAAATGTCATAAAGGTTGCCGGTGTTGGTATGGTCAGCCTGTCCTCACTTCCGGCGCTCGGGTCTGCAAAGAAACCGAGTTCGGCGGAAGTCATTCAACGTGGACTTCGCATCCGAGAACAGACGCAGAGTAACGAGCGGTTCATCGAGTACCTACGACACCAAGGCTTCGCGGCCACATCCGAACACCGCACGTATACCGCCACCAAGCCGAGTGGCTCGAGTGACGGGATCTCTGCGCAATACCTCGATAGAAACGATCTCGACATCACCCTCATGCTGTACATCGACACGAATGATCCCGACAGATATATTGCGGATCTGTCGTGGGACTGGAGCCGCCAAGATATCGACGACTGGGGTGAACCTCCACGCGATGTCGTTGGCTTCTACTGGGAGGATGCAGACTGGAACATCTCAACTGCTGCGGAGTACTATTCAAACCGGGTGTACTTCCATGGTTTCAATTCTGAGTCGACCCAATGGCAGTTCAATGACAGCCTCGGTGACGACGGAAGCATGTACTACTGCGGAACTGCCCTTCGTCGAGATCAGTCCATGCCTTCTTCAGACCGTGAAGTCGGTGCCAACTACATCCACACGTACGACAGTGTGACTCTTGAGAGTGCAACTGGAGGGTTCCCAGTGGGGGTTTCGGCCACGCTCTCAGATGACAACAATAAGAAGTGGAAGACAGCAACCGACAAAAACGGTGACCCGCTGGTCGTCTCTGCCGATGAGGCATATTTCTAGTTCGAATAAATGACTAGAGGATTTTTATGTGTAGTAGTAAATCATTAAGCCAAATTTTCTACAAAACCTAATTAATATCCAGATGAGTACGTGATTCAAGATGTGGGAATACAAGATCGTCAAGACAGGAGGAAGCGGCCTCTTCGGTGGCTCGGAGCCGCCGACAGAACAGCAATTAAACGAACTCGGTAAAAAAGAGTGGGAGTTAGTCGCAACACTCACTCAGAGCGAAGGTGGATTCACACGAGGAAGCCGAACCAGCTCCCTAGTTTTCAAACGGCAGAAAAAGCAATATCACGAGAAACACTAATGTTTCGTATGAAATGGAGCTCAGAATGTCGGTTACGGACCTCTCTGACCGTAATTCTCTGTTACGCTAGTCTGCGTAAGAAAGCATTTGTACATAGAGGGACAGGTACTGGCTTATGGGCTTAATTGAAGTATTCGTGATGGTTATTTTCGCATTGATACTCTTGGGATTTCTCGCGATGGGTTTCTTGGTGTATCGAGATGCAAAGCGAACCGGTGCTAGTCATCCACTTCTTTGGGGCGGTCTAACAGTAATGTCAGGTATTGGTGGAGTAATTCTCTATATACTACTTGAGAAATTCGATTTGCTGAGCGGGTATTCCAGTAGTTAATTTCTACGCCCATCCCGAGACAGCGTAGCATCAATTCTACAGGCGGTTCGAGGGCGATCAACGATGGGTGAGTAGTTAGATCAGATCTTCCACCCTCCACGGAAAGCTGCTCACGGTGCTCCCAGCACCGTTGTCGTTCGAAAGAGCGGCGCTTTTTCGTGATGGCAAACATCTCTGAGCATTCGTCTTTAGCTAAGACTCACACCTCGGTTGCGTAGCGGTAGCGAGCGTCTCTTGTAATATCGGTCGTTGCTGGTGAATCTTCTGTGCGTCTTCGATCAGCCGCTCCAACAGCGGCGGTGGCGAGTAGCCGAGATACTCGCCGAGTTCGTGGAGGATGAGCTGGGCGTGCGACCGGAAGGTCGCCGCCCAGCGCTCCGGCGGAAACACGATCTCGTCGCCAGCCTGCTCAGTGACCAGTTCCAACAGCTCACGGCTCACCAGCAGTGACAGCAACGCTGCGTACAGTAAGATCTTCACTACGTCCTCGTTGCTTGTGTCGAACTCGTCCAGGTCGTACTGTGTCTTCAACTCACGGAACAGCAACTCAACTTCCCACCGACACCGGTATATCTGCGCTAAGTCTGCCGGAAAGAACTCCTCTCTCGACAGATTTGTCACGTACAGATGGTAGTCGTCGGCGTCCTCGTTGCGGACGCCGACGACGCGGAACCGCTTCGTATCTAGCGACCGCGTCCCGTTGTACGGCCCACGCTTGAACTCGACTTCGACCTCCACATCGATGTACGTCCGCGAGAGGTCATCGAGAACCTCTCGGAGCTGCTTGCCCTCTAAGGGAATGGCGCGCCCGCGCCATTCCCGTAATTCAGCCGTAATCACCGGATTTGCGTTCTGTTTGAGTCGGCTCACGAAGTAGCCGCCGTTCTCGTCAATCCGCGCAAACCGGCGGTACTTGAAGTACGCTAAGTCGAACAACACGAGGCGGTTCTCAAGCCACGACCCTGTCTTGAACAGCGTGCTATCGTGTGTTTTCTCGTCGGTAACATCGATCCGTTCAATCGTTTGGTCAGTAGCATTGTGGAGCAGGTGGAGCTTCGCTCCAGCCTGCTCCTCGTGGCGGGCTTCGTACTTCTCGGAGAGAAACTCGTGTAACCGCAACACCGTTCCATCGGCGATTATCACGTCCCTGAATCGGTTGATATCAGCGTCAACAGCATCGGGAACAGCGACCTCGTCGAGACCATGCTCGACGAGGTCGCGGAGGTACTCCGCGAGCGTCGGCGTCAACCGCTGATAGAACCCACCCGGTGAGATCGACTCGTCAGCTGTCGAGTTGTAGCTGCGTCGAAACCCTGCGAGTGTTCGGCTTTCGCCTGCGGCGAAGCCGAACACGAATGCCCAGATGAAAGCGGGAATCTGGAGCTTGCGGTCGCGTTCGACCACGCCGAGTTCCTCGGCGTGCTCTTCGAGGAACTCGGAGGGAAACAGTGTAGTGAGCCGACGCATAATTCGAGATGAGGAAGTCTGGTTGTACACAGACTCGACTTCCTCATTCCTCTCGAAAAGAAGCCTCGATAAGCTACCGCAGTACAGCGATTCATCTCCTAACTAAAGACGGATGGGTCATCTCTGTTTATTAGCATCCCTTACTGTGGTACTGATTAGCAAGTGGCTACGGTGAACACAATGAGCAACAATATTGGGCGGCGACAGTTTCTCAAGTACGGCGGGGCAGCCGGTGTCGGTCTCACATCGCTGTCTGGCTGTGCGATGGTACAGGGAAGCCAAGACCCGTCTATGGAATTCATGCAGAGTGTCGGGGGGTTGAAGATGTTCAAGGGAGCGCCGGCGAACGACGCCTATCCTGCCCAACCACAGACGATGGACATGGAGGGAATGTCGATGGACGTGGTCACCGTTCGGATGGTGGCCAAGCCCGACGACTCGAACAACTACCACTTCATGCCCCACGTCGCGTGGGTAGAACCCGAAACGAGGGTCGCATGGATGCATGCGGACATCGACGACGTCTCCGAGCCGCGAACGCATTCGGCGACTGCGTTCGGTGCTGACACCTACTTCCCGCGATTCATCCCCGAGGGGTCGGGGGGGTTCGACTCCGGATACATTCCGGGCCTCCACGGGCAAAAGTCGGTGAGTAGTGGAATCGACGAACGGTTCAACGGGGAAATATCGCGCGACCTCAAGAAGCTCGGCAACCCACTCGGTCGTGGCCCGTTCGTCCACGAGTTCACCGAGGAAGGTGTGTATCTATACTACTGCCAGAACCATCACGAGTTCAAGATGGCAGCGGCAGTGGTCGTCGGTGAACTGTGGGGCGAAGACGGTACTGAAGCGGTCGAGAATCCATCCGGTTGGAGCCCTGCGATGACCCGCGACACGAGTGTCATCGAGCAGGTCGACGACATCCACGGCGAGGCGCTTCGAGATCAGGTTACCGAACTCAAAGAGTTCATCCGTAGCGGTGGACAGATGATGGGGGAGATGTAAATCCATGAGTGGAGAACCCGCACACGGCTCAGATCATGAGGGAGCGGAAGTGCACGACCACGAAGAGGGACATCACGGCCCGAGCGGCTGGCGGTACTGGCTGTACACCACCGACCACAAGGTCATCGGTATAATCTACCTCTGGCACGCGCTCGTCGCGTTTGCACTGGGTGGGCTGCTCGCGCTCGTGTTCCGGACGGAGCTGGCAATTAATCCAGACAACGTCATGCTCAGTCTCTCGGGTTACAACGCGGCGGTGTCGATCCACGGCCTAACGATGATCTTTTTGGTGATCCTCCCGCTCCAGGGGGCCTTCTTCAACTATATGATTCCGCTGTTCATCGGGGCCGACGAGATGGCGTGGCCCCGGATGAACGCGCTCGGCGCGTGGGGTATTTCCGCCGCACTCGTACTGATGTACATCCCCTTCATCACGAACCTGCTCGGCCTCACCGGCCTGCCGGACAACGCGGGCTGGTTCGCCTACCCGCCGCTGCGGTCGATGCTGAACACGTCGGGGACTGACTTCGCCATCATGTCCATCTGGGTACTCGGCGTCGCCAGCCTGACGGGTGGCGGTATCAACTTCTTCGTGACGATTATCAACGAGCGCAAGCCGGAACTGGGTTGGTTCGACCTACCAATCTGGATCTGGACGGTGATGTTCACCAACCTCCTCGCCATCTATTCGATTCCGTGGCTCCTCGATGCATGGTCGATGGTGTGGCTCGAACGCAACCTCGGGATGGCGTTCTTCAACGCTCGGATGGGCGGTGATCCCCTCCTGTACCAGTGGATATGGTGGACGTTCGGCCACCCCGAAGTGTACGTGTTAGTGTTGCCCGGAATGGGAATCGCCGCGGAGGTAATCTCCCGATTCTCCGAACGCCCCCTCTACGGCTACAAGCCGCTCCTTGCGGGGCTCACCTTCGTCTCGGTCGCCTCGATCGGCGTCTGGGCGCACCACATGTACGCGACCGGCCTCGCAGCGAGTCGATACGCCTTCATGGTCTTCTCGATGGTCATCGCGCTGGGCTTCGGTATCTACATCTATTCGATGATCGCCACGATGTGGAAGGGCCGGCTCCACCTCACGACCCCGATGTTGTTCTCGATATCCGTCGTGATCGGGCTCGTCTACTCGGGAATGGACGGGTTCTTCTTCGGACAGCCGGCGACCGACCTCGAGTTCCACTCGACGTACTTCGTGGTTGGTCACTTTCACTTCACCATCGTCACCGTTGGCCTGTTCGGCTTACTTGCCGGCCTTTACTACTGGTTCCCGCTGATGACCGGTCGGATGTACAACACGAAGCTCGCGAAGTTCCACGCGTTCTGCACCATCTTCGGCATGTTCGGCTTGTTCTTCATGATGGCTATGCTCGGGGATGGTACCGCCCCGGGTGCCGACGGGACGATGATGATGCGCCGGTACGCGACGTACGTGTACGCACCCAACCTCCAGCTCGGCCATATCCTCGCGACGGGATTCGCGTTCCTCGCCGGCATCGGGCAGGCTGCCTTCTTCGCCAATCTGCTCTGGAGCCTGCGTTCCGGTCCGGAAATCGAGAACCCGTGGGAAGACCTGCTCAGCGGGCAGAACATGCCCTCTCCCGAATGGAACGGCTTTCCCTACCGGCCACCCACTCCGACGTCGGTTCGGGACGCTGCTGCCGACGGTGGACCGAGTGGCGATGATGGCGACGACGCAGTTGCGGCGGACGGTGGGGCTCCAGACGCGCCTGCCGGTGACACGAACGGAGGTGACGACTGATGGCTGTCGATAACGATATCGACACGGTCCTCGACGAACGCGGCGACACCCTCGAGGCGCTGTTCTGGGGTTCCGTGTTCCTGTTCACACTTGCAATGTTCTTCTGGGAGTTCGGGCTCGGTGCGATCGAGGCTGGCGAAGGAGTACTCCAGCCGATCGGTACCATCACTGAGTTCGCTCAAACGATGTGGCTTTCGGGCTTGATCGGTGGTGGTGGCGTGGTCATCCTCATCGTCTACGCCGTGTTTCGCTACAGCTCGGGCGTTCATGAGCGCCCCGCTCCACTCACCCCGGGACAGGGGTCGTTCAAGTTCGCCGTCTTCCTCTTGGCCGTGCTTGCCGTCGTGAGCACGACGATTTTCGTCGGCGCCGGAACGCTCGCGCAGACCGATGAAGCGAGCCCTGCCGACGCTGCCGAGCGATTGGGTGTCGACCGCGAGGTCGAGATGGGGGTTGTAGCTGGCCAGTGGTTCTGGCGGTTCGACGTCGATGGCGTTCCGCCGACGCAGGGCGAACGGGTCGTCCTGCCCGCCGACACCATCATCCAGTTCAAGACCACATCGGCGGACGTGATACACAGCTTCGCCATCAAAGAGCTCGGAATCACCAAGGATGCGATGCCCGGCCAGGTGAACCAGGCGTGGTTCTACGTCGGCGAGATCGAGGGCGAGACGCAGCTGTCGTTCACAACACAGAATGGACAAACCCAGACTGTCGCTGCCGACACGTACCAGGTTCGGTGCGCGGAACTCTGTGGCAAAGGCCACTCAAAGATGATAGCGACCGTGTACATCATTAACCCCGACGACTACGAGAGATGGGTCGAGGCACAGGGCGGTAACCCGGACAACGCGTTCTCGACACCGGATCAAGGTATCCAAATCGGTAACGCAACCGCGCCAGCCGATGGCGGTCACGACGAAGGAGGTGGTCAGTAATGTCTGACTCTCGACAGCCAGCTGGTGAGCCAGTTCGACAGGGTGAGGGGGCTGACGGCTTCCCCCACGGCAGTAAATATCCCCTGTTCGTCGGTGGAGGACTGTTCTTCATCGGCCTCGGCCTGGCGTGGTCCTGGCTGTTCCTCATCATCGGGATTCCGGTCGAGCTATACGGGCTGTGGGGCTGGACCCGCGAGTACACTATCGAAGAGTTCGAACGCGGTGTCGTCCCCGAGCAGAAGCGCCAGCTGCTCGGCGTCGAGACCGGACTACTCGGGATGTATATGCTCATCGTCAGCGAGATCCTCATCTTCGCGGGCTTTTTCGTGGCGTGGTTCTACCTTGACGCCACTCGCGGTCCGTTCCCCCCGGACGGCTATCCCGGGTTGACGGTTTGGCTGGGGGCCACAATGACAGGGTTGCTGCTCCTCGGGAGCCTGACCGCGCGGTACGGTCGGATCGCAGTCGTCGAGGAGGGCGACCGGAGCAAACTCGTGCTGGGATATGCCATGACTGTCGGAATCGGCGTGCTGTTCCTCGCGGTGCTTGCGTTCGAATGGTCGAACCTGCTGGCCGAGGGACTCAGGTGGACAACGGGTCCCTACGGGGCAACCTATTACGCACTGGCAGGACTGCACGCTGGTCACCTCATCGCAGGGCTGGTACTGTTCGGGATCGTCATCTACCGCGCCCGAGTCCGAGACCACTTCAGCGCCAACCGGAATCTGATGGTTCGAACGGCCGAGGCGTACTGGCACTTCCTGACCGCCATCTCGATCGCGATATTCATCTTCATCTACTTCGGCACCACCTAACCAATCAACTCCACCACCTCTTTCGAAGCCATGACCACAGCACCACAGTTGGAACGGAAACTACCGATACCGAATGTGCCGGTCACGAACCTGCTGGCAGCCTCAGCGCTCGGCGTCTATCTTCTCGTCGTTCTCGGAGCGACCACATCCCTCCTCGATGGGGCGGTGGCCTGTCCGACGTGGCCCGCCTGCAACGGCCAGTGGATCGTCTCGCTCTCGGACCCGGCGCTCGCTGCTGCATGGGGACACCGCTTCGTGACGCTCGTGGTCGGGCTGCTCTTGCTTGGCACCATGGTAGTTGCGTGGATTCGCCCCGTCGAAAGCCGGGTCCGCCTCGCGCTTGGCGTCGCAGGGGTACTGTATCCGGGACAAATCGTCCTCGGTGCACTCACCGCGGTCACCCGGACGTCGTCGCTATTGCCGGCTGCTCACCTCGTCGTGGGGATGGGAATCTTCTCTGGGCTACTCGTCGCGCTCCTCTGGCAACTCGAGAGTGAGTCCGCTCCGTCCGTCGCTGTCACCGAAACCGAACCGGCCGCACCGGCCGGTGACCTGGTTACGACGGAGCAAGCGAGCAGCCCAGCCCACGAACGATCGAACGGCGGAGCGGACCTCGGGCAGATGTCACGAGTACGCGCGTATGTGGCGCTGACGAAGCCGAAACTCATGTGGTTGCTCTGTCTGGTCGCGCTGGCCTCGATGGGGTTGGCCGCGGGAACGAGCCTCGACCCGGGGACTGCTGTCGCGACGCTGACTGGTGGCGTACTCTCAATCGGAGCCTCAGGGACGTTCAACAACGTCCTCGAACGGGACGTCGACCGGCACATGGACCGGACTGCCGACCGACCGGTCGTGCAGGGGCAGATTTCACCTCGTCGGGCCACCGCGTTCGGTCTCCTGCTCGCGGCTGCATCTGTCGGTGTGTTCGTCGTGTTCGTCAACGCCCTCGCAGCCGCGCTAGGGCTGCTCGCAATCCTGTTCTACAGCGTGGTGTACACCCTCGTGCTGAAACCGCATACCACACAGAACATCGTCATCGGCGGGGTAGTTGGTGCGTTCCCTGCGCTGATCGGCTGGGCCGCCGTCGAAAATACGGTCGGTATGCCTGCGATCATCCTTGGTACCGTGATTTTCCTGTGGACGCCGGCCCACTTCTATAACCTCGCGCTTGCGTATCGTGAGGATTACGCGGCAGCTGGGTTTCCGATGTTGCCCGTCGTCCGCGGGGAGGCAACGACTCGACGGCACATCCTTCTGTACCTCGGGGCGACGCTACTCGGGGCGGTCGCACTCGGCGCCACAACCCGACTCGACTGGCTGTATGCCGTCACTATCGTCCTGGTCGGCGGGGTGTTTCTGTGGGCAACCGTTCGACTGTTCCGCGAACGCACCGAACAGGCCGCATTCCGGACGTTCCACGCCTCGAACGCCTATCTCGGTGGCCTGCTGATCGCGATTCTCGTGGACACCCTCCTCGTATGAATCTGTCCGCGCACACCCGCGAGTGGGTTTCGTCGGTAGAGATAGAACGGCGCACAGCACGGTTCTGGATTGTCGTGGTTCTCCTCGAGGGATTTCTCCTACTCGCGTACTTCGCACTCACGACTGCCGAGCCCACTACTGAGGTTCGCTATCTCGTCTACCCCTTCGTCTGGATCAATGCCGGCCTGTGGGCCGTTCGACGCGTCACCCCCACTCCGGGGACGCGAACACATCGAGCAGTCGGGATCGTCATTGCGATCGCATACCTGTTCGTCGTTCTGTACATTCCCGGGACGATCGGGTTCGGGGCCACAGGTACACCAACCGATCTTCGTATAGCGATGTACGCACCAGGGTGGGGACCCCTCGTGGCATTCACCAGCCCGTGGCTTCGGCTGTATCTCGTTCCGTTCGAGGTACTCGGGTATGCGTCACTGGCGTATCTCGTGTACGCTAACGTGCTGGACCTGACCCGAAGTACGTTCAGCGGCGCGCTCGGACTCGTTACCTGTGTCGGCTGTACTGTGCCAGTCCTCACGCCACTCGTCGGCGTTCTCGGTGGGCCCGCCGCCGGCCTCACGACCACGGCGTACGCGTGGTCGTACGATATCGGGACGATAATCTTCCTGCTCACGGTCGGGTTGCTCTCGTGGAGCCATCGGAGGAGTCGTTCATGAGTCATGTGTCATCTCCGGGCGTCGGGTGCGTGGACAGCACGAGCTTATGAACATCGAATCCGCACGGCTCTCCACACCGTCCAGCTTCGAACGTCGGACGTCGTTGCTGGTCGGGATCCTCGGAGTCGCCGGGTCGTTTGCGTTCGCCGGAGCGACAACGGATTTCGTCGTCACTCCAGTCAGTTCGACTGTAGTCGACTTGACGCCCGGTGTAGTCGTTATCACGACGATCCAGCTACTGGGAACCCTGAGCGAACTGGTGGCGTTCATCGTTGCACTGCTCGCCACGGTCATGATCCTCTCGGGTGCGGCCCTTGTTGGCAACCAAATCGGCAGCCGAACCGGTGACTGGTTCGGTGTGATGCTCGGCGTGTACTTCACAGGGTGGTGCGTTGCAGCGCTCATCACGCGGTCACCAGTCCCCGCTCTAGCAGTTGCGATCCCAATGGGGATTACTGCCGGCCTCCGAGAGCGGTCACACGGACGAGACACCCAGACGTCAGTAGATGACCGGCGTCGACGAGCGCTGAAGACCGTCGCAGCACTCCTCGGTGCAGTCGGGCTCGGAACTGTACTCGGCCTCCGTGACGGACCGGTCGACACCGCACCCCTGTCAGCAATCCCGTCCAGCGAGCGAGAAACCATCGAACGTCGCCCGGGGCATGCTCGGCAGCAATCACTGGATATCGACGGTATTCCGGGACTTGTCAGCTCGGTTAGCGAGTTCTACGAGGTCGATATCAACACGATCAATCCGGATATCTCTGCCTCAGAATGGAGCCTCTCCATCACGGGAGCTGTCGAAAACGAACAGACCGTCAACTACACTGACCTCACGGCGATGGAGCCAGTCCATCAGTTCATCACCCTCCGATGTGTGGGGGATCTGCTCAACGGCGAACTCATGGATACCGCGCTCTGAACCGGTGTGCCGGTCCAACCGCTCCTTGCCCGTACCGGTGCGCACGGGTCACATGTGATGCTTCGGGCTGCCGACGGCTACTATGAGGTGTTCCCGTTCGAAGCGCTCGAAAACGGGGTCCTCGCCTACGGCATGAACGGTCGCACACGTCCCTGGTCACTGGGGCGAGATCAATGTCAAGTGGCTCACCGAGATCGAGGTTCTCGACCGCGAGTCGACGGGATATTGGGAAAAACGGGGGTGGCACGGGACTGGGCCGGTCAACACAGTCGCTAAACTCTGGGGAGTCAACCGCCTCGGCGACGGTCGCATACAAGTCGGTGGGCACGCCTACGCCGGTACTCGAGGAATCAAGACAGTCGAAGTATCGACCGACGGCGGGGACAACTGGACCGAGGCGGCGTTGAGTCCACAGCTCTCAGGTGTGGACGTCTGGCGGCAATGGAAATATGAGTGGCGACCTTCGACAGAGGTCTCCACTGTTGTCGTCCGAGCAGTAGACGGGTTGGGGAATCGCCAGCCCCGAGAGGTGTCACAACCGTATCCGAACGGTGCGACCGGCTGAGTGTCGAAAACGATCCGTCGGTGAGTACACCGAACTGCGTATCGAACCGTCTCCGAGTAGGTGAGCGCTCAACCGACCAGCACGAAGAGCAACTAGTAGTACACGGCTCACCGAAAATAGAGGTATACGAGCAGGGCTACACAGCCCGGAACGATACGGATAGAGGTCGGAAACCCCTGTGCTGCTTGGTCCTGTGCGAGGGCGAGGGCAACGAGCCCTGGCACACTCCCCGCGAGGAATAATCCAGCAATGATGAATCCGAAGAGTCCTGCGACACCGTTTTCTCTTCCTTTTTGAATCGAGTCCCGATAGACTAGATATCCTGCAACGAGAGCGAGGATCGGTAGGAGGAGAGAAATGAGTGCATTTCGACTAATCGCGAGAGGAACCATCAGTAGTAGAAGACCACAACAGCATCAAAAACATTCCGACGGGCCGTCATCCCTCCAGAAGTGGCTCCCGCAGCGTCCGAACTTCGTCACCGTCCTCCGTCAGCGCATATTCCACACGCGATGGGATTTCGTTGTACTGCGACCGTGAGACGAGCCCTGCCTCCTCGAACTCGTCGAGGCGCTTCGAGATCGTGGACGTGCTCGCAGTCGGCAGGTGGTCCTCGATCTCCGCGAATCGCAACGAGTCGTGCGCGCCGATGATACTGACCAGTTGCATCGCGTATTTCCGACTCAACGTATCGATGACGCCCGTGAGTGGACAGTAGCACGTTCCGTCGACGTCGCAGATGGACGCTTCTGAGGTGGTATCTGCCATATCTTCGCGGCCTCCAACGTACTCCATAGCTTTGAACTCTGAAGTATAAGAACTTCCCGTCGTAAAGTGTAGACACGAATGCCCAGCCCGACAGACTATGATCTCGTGATTCTCGGTGGCGGTGCGGCAGCATTCGCGGCAATCACCGAAGCCAGCCGGCAGGGCCTCTCGACGGCGATGGTGAACACCGGCCTACCGATCGGCGGAACGTGCGTGAACGTCGGCTGTGTCCCCAGCAAACACCTCCTAGCGGTCGCTGAGCACGGCGCCGCAGCGTCGGACAACCCATTCGACGCCGTCACTTACACAGAGGAACCGACCGTCGACTGGACCGAAGCACTCGACGGGACCGACGAAATCGTCGAGCGATTCCGACAGGAGAACTACGTCGACGTCGCCGAGCACTTCGAGACCGACATCTACGAAGGCTACGGCCAACTGATCGACGACACGACCATCGAGGTGGTCGATGGCCTCGACAAAGGGACCCGAATCGCCGGCGAAAAGGCTCTCATCGCGACCGGAAGTTCACCGTGGGCGCCACCCATTGACGGCCTCGACGACGTCGAGTACTACACCAGCGAGACCATTCTCGACGAACGCGACCTCCCAGAGAGCATCTCCATCATCGGCGGCGGGTACATCGCACTGGAGTGGGGGCAGATCCTCCACCGCGTTGGCGTCGACATCACGATCCTTCAGCGCTCCGACCGCATCCTCTCGGGGATGGAGGTGCAGCTCGGCCGAGAGATACAACGAGCCTTCCGTGAAGAGGGTATCGACATCGTGACCGGCAACGACTTCCAGCAGGTCCAAAGTGCGGCGGCAGACGGTGGCACTGAAGCAATTCAACAGGGCGTCACGGTGGAAACGACTGTCGATGGCGACTCCCGGGTGTTCACCGCAGAGGCACTCTTCGTCGCGACTGGAGTCCAGCCCAATAGCCAAAATATCGGTCTAGAGGCGCTGGGCGTCGAGACTGAGCCTGACGGGGCGATCCGCGTTGACGAGTGCTTCCAGACCACAAATTCCGACATATACGCGGCGGGCGACGTCATCGGCGAGCCCGAACTGGAGACGGTCGCCGCCAAGGAGGGCAACCACGTCGTCAAGAACGCGTTTGGCGACGAGGGGGCCACCATCGACTACAACGCCGTCCCGGCGGTCGTCTTCACCAGTCCCGAGGTCGCCGCCGTCGGCACGACCGAACTGGAGTACATGAACGAACACGGCACCTGTTCTTGTCGGACTGTCCAGATGGAGGACGTCCCGCGGGCAAAGGCTGTCAAGAACACGGATGGGCTCGTCCAGGTCGTCAAACACCACGAGACCGACGAAATCGTCGGCGTCCACATGGTCGGCCCCCGCGCCGCCGACATGATAATGGAGGCCACGCTGGCCGTGAAGTTCGACCTGACCGTCGACGACATCATCGACACGGTCCATCCGTTCCCGACGTTCTCCGAAGCGTTCAAACAGACCTGCCAGACGTTCCGGCGTGATACATCGAAAATGAGTTGCTGTATCGAGTGACACTCATTCGCCGCCAGCAACGATCTCGTCAAGTGCGCCGGATTCGTTCAGGTCCAGCAGGGCGCGATTGAGGAGCTCTCGGAGGAGGAACTCCTCGTAGTGCTGGGTGGCACAGTACTCACACGGTTTTAGTTCCTCGGCGACCGCTTCGATGTCGTCTCCGTGGGCCTCATAGAGCGATGTGAGAAGAGTCCGCAATTCCTCGGTAGTATGGTCCTGGGCCGCGCTGAGCGTCTGATCGCTGTCCTCAGGGAGGTCGTAAGAGAACACACGTGTATTCGATTTGTAATATTTCCGCGTGCCGCCGCCGGCCTCCTCAAGACGGGCGATCTCGACCATCCCAGCATCCTTCAGGACGTTCACATGGTGGCGAACCGTCGTCTCGGCCTTGTCCTCGCCCCGGCGTTGGAGTTCCTTGTGAATCCCCTCGATGGTCATCTCCTCGTCGGCGAGCATGTCCAAGATTTTCGCGCGGACGTCGTTCTCGAGAGCTTTCGCTTTCTCAGGATCGGTGGTGACGACCTCGCGGATCGGCACGTCGGATTCGAACAGGGCCATTCTGTATCTGGGTGTAGGGACACAACGACAGTAAGAGTATCGCCACCTCTTCGACGATGATTTAGTATTGATGCCACCGATATAACTTTTGTCATAATGGTTATGAGGCTCGCGAGACAAGGACGAACCAAGATGGGGACGACACAAGAGCAGTTCAACGTCGGCGGGATGTCTTGTTCCTTCTGCGCCGAGAGCATCGAGAAAGCCTACAGCCGGACCGGGGGCGTCGAGGATGTCGACGTGAGCCTCGCCCACGAGGAAGTCCTCGTCCGGTACGACGACGGCATCCTGAGCGAAGTCAAGGTGAAGGACACGCTACGGGACCTCGGCTACACCATCCGGGACCCGGACAAAGCGAAACGATACGAGCAACAGCAGGCCGAACTCGCCGACGGGAAGCGGCGCCTGCTTCTCGCCGGTGGGGCCTCCATCGTCGTTGCCGCGCTGATGGGCTGGATGATCGTCGTGATGGGGCGCTTCGAATCGGCCTCGCCCGTGATGGATCTCGTGACCCTGGGGCTGGCGCTGGGGACGATGTTCGGCCCCGGCCGCTACATCACGGAGAAGGCGTTCCAGAGCCTCCGCCGAGGAATCTTCAACCAGCACGTCCTCCTCGAGGCCGGCGCGTTCGCAGGCCTGCTTGGTGGGTTGCTCGGCCTGTTCGTCTTCCCGAGCTTTCCGACCGTCCACTTCTTCGCCGTCTCCGTGTTCATCACCACCTACCACATCCTCTCGGAATACACCAGCCTCATCGTCCGGACGCGAGCCTCCCAAGCCGTCCAGAGTCTTCTCGATCTCCAGCCGGACACGGCCCGTCGCGTCACCGACGACGGAAATGTTGAGGACGTTCCTGTCGACGACATCGCAGTCGGAGACCAGGTACGCGTCAAGCCCGGTGAAAACGTCCCCGTCGACGGCGTCGTCGGCGGCGGAAAATCCACGGTCGACGAGTCGGTCGCCACCGGCGAGTCCATCCCCGAAGAAAAGACCGAGGGCGACGAGGTTATCGGCGGGAGCGTCAACGAGACCGGGACGCTACTCGTCGAGGTGACCGCGATCGGCGACGACGCGTTCCTGAATCAGGTCGCCCGCGAAATCGAGGAAGCCCGGGCGATGAAGCCCGGTATCATCCAGCTCGCCGACCGCGTGCTCAAGTACTTCGTCCCGGGCGTGCTGACTATCGCTGCGCTCTCGTTAACCTTCTGGCTGGTCGCACCGCTGGCGTGGGGTGGTGGGCCGAACGTCCAGCGCGGCGCGTTCGCAGCACTAGCCGTCCTCGTCCTCGGGTATCCCTGCGCGTTGGGGATGGCGACGCCGCTTGCGCTCATCCGCGGCGGCGGCAAGGCCGCCAATCGCGGCATCCTGATGCGCTCGGGGGACGCCTTCCAGATCTTCCCCGACATCGACCACATCGTGCTGGACAAGACCGGCACCATCACTGTCGGTGAACCCGTCGTGAGCGAAATCGTCGGGGTGGGTGAGGGGGAGACCGACGTGCTGGCGACGGCAGCAAGTGCAGAGGCCTTCTCGGAACACCCGCTGGCCGACGCCATCCTCGACCACGCCGACGACCGCGGCGTCGAGTACGCCGACCCCGAATCCTTCGACTCTGTGACCGGGAATGGCGTCCGCGCGACCGTGGCCGGCGACGATGTCCTCGTTGGAAAGCCCGGCTGGCTCGAAGCCGAGGGCGTCGACCTCTCCGACGCCGGCGACGAGATCGAGCGGCTACAGCGCCGTGGGCTCACGGTATCCGGCGTCGTCCGCGACGGCGACCTCGTCGGCCTCATCGGCATCGGGGACGAGCTCAAGACCGACGCCGCCGAGACTGTCCAGCGAATAAAAGACGCAGGCATCACGCCGGTGATGATCACCGGCGACAACGAACGCACCGCCCAGGCGGTTGCCGAGGAGGTCGGTATCGAGCGCGTGATGGCCGACGTGCTGCCTGACGAGAAGCGCGAGGAAATTGGGCGTCTCCAAGACGACGGTGAGCGAATCACCGGTTCGCGAACGTCGTCAGAGCGCCGCTCTGACGGAAGCCACCGCGTGGCGATGGTCGGCGACGGCATCAACGACGCCCCCGCGCTCACGCAGGCAGACATCGGCATCGCCATCGGCGCCGGTACAGACATCGCCATCGAATCGGCGGACATCGTCTTGATGGGCGAGCGGCTGGGCGGCGTGATGGACGCCTACGAGATCGGCGAGGAAAGCTATCGGAAGACTCGCCAAAATCTCGCGACTGCGTTTGCGTTCAACGGGATCGGCGTCGCGGCGGCGACGACGGGGCTTGTCCACCCCGTGTTCGCGATGCTCGCGATGGTACTCTCGGTTTCGGCGGTGCTCGCAAACAGCTTCGGCGGGCAACTTCTCTCGGGCGAGGGCGTCAATACCGAGTTCGCCGTCGAAGATGAGGATAGTACCGAAATCGGAGACGGACAGCCAGCAGCCGATTAGGCCGCCACGTCGTAGCCGGCCCCTTCGATGGCTGTCGTCAGATCGTCGTCGGTTACCGCATTGTCGACGACCACGTTGACGGTGTCGGTCTCGTGGTCGGCTTCAACACGACTCACACCGTCGAGGCTTTGCAGCGCGTTTTCGACGTTCTCTTCGCACCCGTTGCACGACATCCCGATCACGGAAATCGTCTTTCGCTCCATATCTGACGATAGTCACTCACGCGGGTTGACCGTTACGGTAGTTATCGTATCGGTGTGAAATCTGTTAGAAGCAGATCGGCGCACCCCTGAGTATCGTTTGTAGTGGCCTGCAAGAAGCGGAGGCCTTCCGGGATGGAGCCAGCTGAAAATAGAGAGGATACCGATTTCCCGCCCGAAAAGCGACTCGAAGCACCGAACACGCGCCTAATCGACGCAGGCATCTCGACGATTCCAGACATGGATACGCTCCGGGAGTGCGTCGCCTACGAGAACGCCCACCAAAACCGGACACAGATTCTGCGACGCCTCGAGTGGAAAGCCGAAGAGCTGCGTGGGAACGAGGAGTAGACTCCGTTCTTAACCAACATTCCACGAGTCGAACACAAATTGTTGGTTAACGAAGAGTGGCCCCGGTTTTTCGAGCCCCTGAATGGGCGCGGGGCGGCCAGCAGCGGCCTCGCAGACCGCTACTCATGTCATCGATACCAGCACCAGCAGCAGCACTGCACGTGAAATTGCCACTGCCAGACGAGCCGACAGCGTGGCGTTCCTCCATCGAGCACCGTTCGCCCTCGACGCGTATGAACTCGGCTTCCTCCCCGGCTTTCGTGAAGACTGTGGCTATCAGCAGTCCCAGTCCACGCAGCTAGACATCCCGGTCGGGATGCTCGACAACGATTTCCGGAACCCCGATCTGGAGCGGTTCGTCGATCGGTTCTTCGAGCACGAACCACAGGTCGGTGTCATCGGCGACGTCTACGAACGCGACGACATCAACGACCACGTCGCCGCTGCTCGCGAGATTCAGGCCAGCTACCCGGAGGCCGAACTCATCATCGTCCCGAAGTCCCGAACGGTGATCGACGCGATTCCTGAAGACCTCGTCCTTGGCTACTCACGAGGCTATGCTGACCGCTTGGCGCACGAATTCTCCGACCCGCCCGACTGGCGCGGTCGGCGCATCCACATCCTCGGCGGGAGCCCACCCAAGCAACTCGAGGCTATCCGCCAGCTGACCCGACCGACGCTTTCTGCCGATCCTCCGGCCGACATCGTCGGCGTCGACTGGAATGGCTTGCATCGCGGCGCACAGTTCGGTGAGTTCTGGACGACCGACGGCTGGGACGACAGCGGTCGCGACGCTGACCACGTCACCGTTTGGAGGACGGTGCGTCATAGCCTCGCCCGAATCCGTGAGTTCTGGAAAGTCCACGGGATCTGGCCCGAGACGACACCCCAGGACGAGGGGATACACATCGAGTACGGGGGCCGACCCCAACCGATCTCGAACAGGCCGCTTGCACTGAATGTGGGACGAACGTCTGGCGAACACCTCGCGGCCCGTACGTCGCTGAATACGGGACCGGCGCAGTCTGTGGGTACTGTCGTTACGAGTGCTACTTCACCCATCGCCATCGGAATAACCACGAGGAGATCGCTGGCGAGCAGAGCGTCTACATCCCGCCGGCGTAAGCAGCGGGCTGTTTTTCGAGCCCCGGGAGGGGCGGAGGCTCGTTCGTGAGTCTTCAACCAGAGGTGACCGACAGTGAATCAACAACAGAGTGCTGAGAACGTTTCCATCGATGATATCCCGATCGATATCGCCACTACACAATCAGAACACGTCGAACCCGACGATGTCCCCGACGAAATCGGGTTGATTACCCGTGGGCTCGCGAGCGAGCGGCCACCGACGAATCCGCTCGTCGTGTTGAAGGCCGCTCGGTGGTGGTATATTCACGGAACGGGTGGAACCGATCCCGCGTTCCAGTGGGCTATCGAGTGGGCGCGCCACCTCGCGACCGATACGCCCAGCGACGTCGATCGGTTCGACGACTTCCTCGACTACCTCGTCACCGTCGGCTTCGCTGACGAGAAGACATCGCTTCGATAAGCAATCCCCATTCACACCGTGGGGTATCCAACCGGACGCTAGCGAACAGAAACGGTTCCGACAACAAGCTGTGCAGACTGAACGAAAGCCCTCAGAACTGGTAGCAGGCGACGTCCTCTCCACCACAGGTGGGACACATCTCGGTATCCGCCGGGAGGGTCGTGCCACAGTGGCGACACTCATACAGGGTGGACGTGCTGGCCGTGCGAATGCCAACCACCTCGCGAAGCACGTCGACAAGACTCATCTTCTCGGCGATAGTGTCGCACTGGTTGTTAATCCCCGCCTCCGATAGCACCCCCGAGATAAACCCCGCAGTCGCACCGTCGTTTATTGTGCGCCCCCGAGGGGTGCGGCGCGTGCTGAACTGACGCAGTTGCCGTGAACTCGATTCGGTGAATCCTATGGCTACGACCAGTGACCCGTCGGCCTCCTTTGAGGAGACCGACACACGGAACGCCGAGATGCACAGCACCATCGAAAATTGGATAGACGACCTTGTTGCAGACGTCGACGAGGCGAAGGCCAGTGAGGAGTTCCAAGAGTGGCTCGACATCCAAAGTCAGTTCCACGACTACTCCCATCGGAACACGCTCCTGATCACCCTCCAGTGTCCCCAGGCGACAAAAATCGCGGGCTACAACACTTGGCGGAACGAGTTCGACCGGCACGTCCAGGAAGGTGAAGATGCCATCTGGATCTGGGCCCCGATCATCACCAAGCAATGTCCTGAATGCGAGAACTCGCAGAGCTACCACGAGCAAAGCGACTGTGAGTACGACGAGACGCCGCCCGACGAGTGGTCGAACGGACTGGTCGGGTTCAAGCCAACCTCTGTGTTCGACGTCTCCCAGACCGAGGGCGAACCACTACCCGAGCTAGAAACCGAGGCCACGGGGGATGCCCAAGACCTGGTTCCCGTGCTCCTCGGCGCGGCGGACAATCTCGATGTCGAGGTTCGCATCGTCGACGCTGCCGACTGGGAGCACGGCAGCGCGAAGGGTGTCTGCAAATATCGGAGTAAGCGTGATCTTCACCCAGTCGTCGAGGCGAAAGCCCGCCCGAATCAGGCCGATCTCGCCGTGACGCTCATCCACGAGTACGCGCACGCGCTGCTCCATTCCGACGTCGACGACGCGACCGAGCGGTCGAAACGTGAGGTCGAGGCAGAAGCCGTCGCGTACATCGTCGGGCGGTATTTCGACCTGGATACGAGCGGGTCAGCGTTCTATCTTGCCGCGTGGCAGGGCGACGATGCGGAGGGCATTCAGGAACGTCTCGGGCGGATCAGTTCGACCGCACAGAAGATCATCGACACGGTTGCAGAGGGCTGAACACGCGGTTCTCACTGTTAACCAACGGTCAGACGGTAAGACAGTGTTTCGTTGGTTAAGTTTTTCAGCGCCCGCCGAGGGGCGGAGGCGCATTCCGACCTCCGTCGAATCATGAGTGAACTGTATCTATCCGCTGTCCTCGATGAGGCGGAACGGGTTGCAGAACAACACGACCAGATCGCCCGGTCGGCGGACGATCCAGCACACGAGTATCTACGGTACGCCGTCCTCCGGCTGCTCGAAGGCGAGACTGACGAGACGACTACGAATGGCCCGGAAATCGACGACGTAACCGTCGGGTACGGGGAAGACGACGCGATGTTCGACAGTTGGGGTGACGACGTCGAGTGGTGGGAGACGGTGGCGCCCCAAGACGGGTGTACCCGCTTCCGGATCTTCTACCCCAACGAGCACAAGGTTGTTCCACGGGGGATCGTCGACGTGATGGCCGCCCTCGGCGCGTGGCGCGTGTGGGCTGGGAACGCCGCAGCCTGTGGCTCCTACAACCATCGCGAGCGCCGTGAAGTCCACTATCGCTGGCCGGAAGGCCATCCGGTCGAAGAGCTGCTCCACGAGCGGCTCAGTGGCCCTGCGGAAGCCGTCGCTCCGGACGGTGGCCGAACGGGCGACGTCCGCGATCGGCTGGTCGTCGACGAGTCGTGTACCTGTCCCGACTGGCAGCAGAGAATACCCGACGGTGGCTGCAAGCATATGCGCCGCGTCGATAACGAAATCAAGCGCGGGCGTGTTCCGCGACCAGATGGTCGACTCCCAATTGACGCGGACTAGCTTTGGTTAACCAACAAATCGATTCTATCACCGCTCGCGTTGGTTAACGCAGACAGTATCTGACTCGCCCACCATCACGGGAGTGCCGAAGTCACGTCAACGAGTTGCTCTTCGGTCTCCCAGCGATACAGCCGTCCGTCCCGGTCGAACAGTTCGAGGACGCCGTCCTGCATCCAGCCGAAGGGGTGTTCTTCGTCCTCGTACTCTCGCTTGAGGACGTGGCTCTTCGCGAAGTACTCCGTCGTTCCAACGAGGAGTCCCTGTTCAACGAGGAAGTCGCTCGGTTCCTTCTCGGCGACGCCGACAAGGTAGGTCACGATGTCGGCGATCAGGCAGAATTTCTGAATGCTGTTGTCCCACTCCCCGCGGATGTCGACCATCCGGAAGGCGTAGGCGTTTTGCCGGCGATTGAGCCGGTCAACTACCAGGTTCAACCGGCGGATCGGCTCTCGATCATAGTTCCCGAGGACGAAATACGACCTATCGTTCTCATAGACAGGGGTCAGCTCACTCAAAGCGTGGAGAATCTCCTCGTTGTCCGCCAGCGAGATCTCTTCCTCATTGAGTTGGTCCTTCGCACTAATAAGGACCTCCTCGGGGACGGGCGGCTCTTCGTCGAACATATACAGGCTCTCTCAGCGCCGTGCGATATGATTTATGGAGTAAATCACCGGGTCAATCATGTGTAGCTTACTCCAGAGTGGTTTACTCAAGGGTAAACTACTTGCCGCCTGGGTGTGTACTGTGTCGTATGAGCACCGACCTAGGGACTGCTGGGGAAATGAAATCTCGCGAACTTGTCCACTTCGTGACTCAACAGACGCGGTTCGCGCTGGTCAACAATATCCTCCAGCACCCCGAGCAGCTCCCCTCCATGTACGAACTCGAGGAGCTCAACCCCAGTGTGAGCGAGGCGACCGTCTACAAACACATCCAGAAGCTGATCGACGCTGGCATCGTCAGGGAAGTCCCACTCGACGACGATCAGCGCCGGCAAGGATATCCCTGGAAGTTCTACGGCCTCACAGAGGAGGGCCAGACCTTCCTCGACGAACACAATCTCCTCGCCGCGGAGGAAACCCTCCAACAGATCTACGAGACCATCTCCAACAAGCCCGAGAAGATGGTCAAGTACGAGAACGCCCCTCGCCCGGACGACGCGTAACCCCGACAGAATCAGCTCCGTGTCAGTACTCAATCATCTGTTAATTTCGTACTCAGCCGCCAGCTCCTGGAACTCGGACCACTCGGGGAGACGGCCGTCCTGGATCTCGCCGTGTGTCTCGAGATACTGGAGTAGGGCATCAATCTCGTCTTCGAGTCCATACTTCGCCGCTCGCTCGCGGAGGTCGTCCTCGTCGACGTCGACGTGGCTGAGCAGGAGGAGACAGTACGAGCGGTAACGGCTGTCGTCGTCGATTAGCAGCGTGTGACAACACAGCTCCGCCGACGAAATTTCCTCTACGTGTTCGGAGTAGAGGTAGTAGCGGTGGTCGGTGAGGAGGAACTGGAGGTCGAAGGCCGCGAATCGAGCGAGCCCGGTTTCGTGGAACCCCTCCGCGTCGATCTCCGTTTCGGTCTGCGCGAGAAATTTGTCGTGATCCTCCCAGAGAATCGTCCCCTTCGGGGCGACGGATTCGAGGCGTTGGCGATGGAGATGATGTGCGAGTTCACGGGCGAACTCGTGGAGGCGGTCGAAGTCGCCGTTGAAGTCATAGCGGCCGTCGTCCGTCCCGACGAGTCCACAGTTGCGGAATCGCTTGAGGACACGGTTGACGGTATTACGGTAGTTGTCGCTCCGGTCGGCGATCTCGGCGACGGTTCGTGGCTGGTCGAGATAGTAGAGCACCTCGAGTGCCTTGCCGGTCAACAGCTCGGGGAACTCGATGTGGGAGTGCTGGCGGACGAGGTCCTGATAGCGTTCGACGGCACGAGCAGCTGACGGGACGACTCGTTTTCGCCGGCCGTCGCGTTCCGTGTAGACGAGCCCCTTCTCGACGAGGTCACCGACGGCACGGGAGAGGTAGCTCTCACTGTGGTCGAGCTTCGTCGCGAGTTCGGAGATCGTGTCGCCGCGGTCGACCGTGGCGAGGACCTCGAGTTCGATACGCCGGAGCACGGTGTAATATAGTACGAAACTTACATATAAAGAAGTTTCGAGTAGTGTTACAGAGGACGAGGTCAGCGAGTCCACGAACCTGCTTAACCAACAGAACTATGGATCGGCGAATTTTGTTGGTTAACACGGAGAGAGTCGATGTCCTACGAACCACCCTCCCCACCAGCAAACCTCTCGACGGAAATCGTCGACGCCCTCAACGAAGCCACACCGGAACATCTTCGGGACGTTGGTCGCTACGCCGAGGCGTTGGCCGAACACAAAGAGCGGGAAACTCGTCTCAAGGAGGAGGCGGACAACGCCGACGTCGAGGAGCGACCAGATGACCTACCGGACGACGTCCCGGCAAAGGCGACGATCACGATCAAGGAGATCAACAACAATCGCTACTACTACTGGCAGTGGCGGGACGGAGAGAAGATTCGTTCTCAGTACCAGGGTCCGGTCAACCCGGACGAGTAAAATTCGATGATGGAGGACACCCACCCCACGTTTCCGTCGTAACTGGATGTGGGTGAAGGGGGTGACACTGTTTTCGATTGGATCACACCCCCCGCGTTTCCGTCGTTTCTCCACGACGGCGTAGGGAGAGGCTATGATAGTGCTATGCAGCTACTAATTATGTTGACCTAGAACCAATCTAGAGGTGAACTAACTTCTGGAACACATAGATTAAAGTAGCAAAGCTGAGAAATGTCCATTAAGTGTGCTTCGACCAAGGAGGGGACGAAGTACTTCGCCCCCTCAGATGAAACAATCCTTTCCAGCTGCTTCTATAGACGGCCAACTTTGGACGGCTAGGCGGCTCTCGTCTTTGGTATCTCGTCGTGCACGTCTTCTTCGAGTCCCCACCCCACCTATTCAGTGATTACGACGGAAACGTGGGGTGTGTGGGTTCGGGATTCGACATCGAGGCGACGCTTCCGTCTACGGGTTTCCTATCTCACGTCGGAAACGCGGTTATATTATCAGAAATACAATACTACCGTATTACGGCTTTTTCCCACTGATATCGGACAAGGAACGTCGGAAACGTGGGGTGGCGTTCTCCACTAGATTTATACTCCCCCCACTCACACTGTGTGATATTCAATGACGCCCGACTCTTCATCCAGTTCTGTCGACGATCCACTCTTTGAATCCGGGCATCGTATCTTCGCGAACAAGGACCTCCTGAAAATCGGCCACGTTCCGGAAGCTGACCGGATCGTCGGTCGCGACGAGGAGATCTCGAAGCTCGCGAAACGTCTCAACGGTGCTGTCCACGGGTACTCCCCGGAGAACGTGATGATCTACGGGAAAACTGGGACCGGTAAATCTCTCGTTTCAAAACACGTCTGCCAGCGAGCTCAAAATGCCGCTCAGGATGGCGTCGAGATTGGAACAGCGTATATCGACTGTGCTGAAGACAATACTGAGACTCAGGCGGTCTCCTCACTTGCTGCGAAGCTGAACGATGAATCTACGACTGGAATCTCCGTCCCCCATACCGGCCTCAGTACGTCGAAATACTACAAACTCCTCTGGAAGACGCTCGACGCTCAATTCGATTCTGTGATCATCATCCTCGACGAGATCGATTTGATGAACGACGACAGCGTGCTGATGAAGCTCTCGCGCGCTGAGGAGGCGGGGAAAATCGACTGTAGCGTCGGTGTCATCGCGATCAGCAACAAGATCCAGTACGTCGACAACGTGAACGAGCGCGTGAAAAGCAGCTTCCAGCACAAGGAACTGTTCTTCAAGCCATACGACGCTAACCAGCTCCGGGAGATCATGTTCAATCGCGAGGACGCCTTCCAGGACGGCGTCCTTTCCGAGGACGTGATTCCGCTCTCGGCGGCCTTCGCCGCGCAGGAACACGGCGATGCTCGGAAGGCGATCGACATTCTTCGCCACGCCGGCGAGGTCGCCTACGAGGCCGGAGCAGAGCAAGTGACGGAGGAACACGTCCGCCAGGCACAGCAGCACGCCGAAAAGGACCGGTTCAGAGAACTCGTGAATGGCGCACCCACGCAGGCGAAGGCGGCGTTGCTGGCGCTCACAGAACTGAGCGTCAACTCCAACGACGCTGCCTTCCTGACGAGCCGCGTGTACGACCAGTATGAGCGGATCTGCAATCACCTGGACATGGACATCCTCTCCGTTCGCCGGTTCCGCGACATCCTGAAAGAGCAAGCCTTCCTCGGGGTTGTCGAAATCGAGAAGATCAACAAGGGGAGTGCGGGCGGCATCCATCTCCAGAACCGACTCATTGAAGATCCTCAGGTCGTCCGCGAAACGATTCTCGAGGACAGCCGGATGCAGGACTGGACTCGCGAGTAGTGACCTCCTACTACTGAGTGGGGGCAGACGACGGAAATCTGGGGTGGGGCGTGCGGAAACGACGGAAACGAGGGGGTCGAAAATTACGTCGGAAACGTGGGGTTGGTTCCAAACGACGGAAATCCGGGGCTGGGCGTGGAGTTTGTTATGACGATTCGTCGCCGGCACCGAATGAACTCAAGACGGCATTTCTATCGGCTGAGAGCCCTCGTCAATGTCCGTCCGGTCCCATCCGAGTGGTGACAGCACGCTCTCGACCGCTCGGATCAGCTGTGTCTCGTAGTACGAGGAATCGTACGACTCTATCTCCTCGTGGGCGAGGGCGACCCGCTCTCGCGAGGTCTTCTCGTCGTCGTCGACCACATATTGGATATCCTGTCCAGGGTGGACGGCTAGGTCTTGGTCGCGAGCCCGTTTCAGGGCCGCCACGTTCTGGGTGTTCTGCGTGTACCCCTCCAGCGGCTTGGAAACGCGATTCCGTTCGACGAGGTGCTTGATCGGAACCTTTCCCATCGGCTTGTAGAACTCGTGGCGCCAGGAGTTCCACGGGACGAGCACGCCGCAGTCGTGGGATTCACAGATCCGAATCGTGGTCAGCACGTTGCCGATAGATGCCCACACCAGCTCCTGGGCGGATTTCTTCGAGCGCGAGACGAGTTCAAGGACTGGGTTTGGATGGTGCTCAACAACGAGGGCCGAATCGACGTAGAGATGACGAACGGTGTCCGTGACGAGGCACAGGAGCGGCGTCTCATCGAAACGCAGTAATTGGCCTTTCATCGAGCAATATTCGGCTAACGACACCACCCGGATCAGAAGGTCAAATTCCACGCCACCCACGCCACCCACACCACCCACGGCTCGCTCCACATGGACCGCGTCGACGAGCTGTTCGGTGATGAAGCTGCCACTGTGGTCGACCACCTAAATACCGCCTGAACTGCGAGATTCTGCAGCAGGTTTATGATTCCTGATTCTGTATGCTGTATCTGTATATGAAAAACGGAATCCTCACCGCGGCAACCTACGTCCAGAAAGGGGGCGTGGGAAAGACGACGACGGCAGCACACGTCGCTGTTGCCGCGGCTCAGAACCATGACTTGAACACGCTCCTTATCGACCTCGCAGGGACACAGAACGACCTCGCGACCCACTTCGGCATCTCCATCGACGAGGAGAGCATCGACGCACCGATCTCGGCTGTGTTCGGCGACCAGTGGGAGCTCATCCGCAACGGTATCGACAACGTCGTCGAGCGGATGACCTTCGACACGGGCGAGGGTCCGGTCCTTATCCCGGCCGACCCCGGTCTCGGAGCAGCTGACAACAACCTCGCGAACGTCCCGCGCGAGGAGCGTTACGACCGGCTGGCAGACTTCATTGCTGAGGACCTCGCGGCCACGTACGACTTCGTACTTGTTGACCTGCCGGGGAAGGAGGACAACATCGCCATCTCCGGCCTCTACGCGGTGGAGGACGTGATTGCTCCGCTGCGCCCCGGCGCGTTTGAGCGTAACCAGCTTGAGAATCTCGAGGCTGATCTGCAGGAGATCCGTGACGCCTACCCGGTCGATCCGCGGCTCGCGATGGTGTTGCCGACGATGATCGACCGCCGGACCACGCAGTCCTCGGAGTTCGTTGCGGACATCCGCGAGGCCTACCCCGATATCGCAGGCCTGCAGGTCGTCTCGACGCAGAACATCGGCGATTACCAGGAGGCGGGGTCGACGCTGTTCGCTGTCGACGACGACGAACTCTACTCTACCGGGCAAGAAGCCCTCGACGCGTACAGTACGGCGACTGACCAGCTGCTCCAGACTCTTCGACAATGACTGACGACACTCCCGACGCCGAGGAACTGCTCCAGCAGTCCAAGACACAGAAGCGCCACGAAACCGACCCGGCCGACATAACTGTGGCCGACGAACCGACGCTCGTCGACGCCGTTGCCGACGCCTACGCCAGCGACATCTCTGAGAACCTGACCATCCGCGACGGCAACCTCGCGGCGCTGTTCGCCGGGCTTGAGGAGACGGGCGAACTGGAAGCGGTCATCGAAGCGGCTGCCGACGAACTGGACCGCGACCGCGACGGTACAAGCAAGGCCGAGGCGCTACGGCTGCTGGTTCGAGTCGCGCTCGGCGAGGTGGCCCCAGAGACGCTTGAAGCCGGTGCCAAAGGCTACCAGCAGTTCCGCGAGTCACAAGACTACGAGTTCTGAAACCCATTTCTGAATCTCTTTACCGAATCCATATTCTGGATACATATACTGTATCTACTTCTGCTACACAACTTGGAGGAGAATCTGGATAACCCCGAGGACGGCGACGACAACGGCGAACGCTACTGAGAACCTTGGTACTTCACCGGCCGCTCGTGAACGGTTTCGTAGTTCTCGTGGCCACATACTGAGAACGAATACGGCACGTCATAGTGATTCTCTGTCTGATTATAACAGAATGAGTGGGTCGTTTCCGGAAAGAGCTGAGATTCTTCTAGCTTATCTACTCTAATCCTTGTGCTGTAATACGATCCCGCTTCGCCGGAATCCTGCGTTTCCGGAAATTCTTGAATGAAGTATCTGTGACTCCGTGATTCACTGATCGACGTCTTGCTTGGCGAGTTCGCGAATCTTCATTATTCCTGGAATCTGTGATTCATTGATTCAATCACCAACCAAGCAATGACCACGGAAAAGTCGGTGGGTGATGTTACGTTCTCTCTTCGAAGGCTTCGTCCAGTTGTTCTTGCATGAACTCGCGCCGGACTCGACGAGAACGCGAGTCAGAGAGGTAATTTTGCATCACTACCCGAGGATCGCTACTCCCCTGCTCTGCAGCGATTTCGTCGACGCCTTCGAGTACACCTTCGAGGACTGCAGTATAGGTATCGTACCAGAATCGACGGCAAAGCTGCGGACTCGGACGCTCACCCTCGATTCGCTCGGGAAGACCTGCTTCCAATGCAAGATTTTGGAACCAATTACGAATCGTATCGCGTGTCACGTACGGCGTTTTTCCCTGTGAGGATGGGAAGAGATATCCAGCCCACGTCTCATCTTCAGCTAGTTCGTCGATTCGGAAGTCAAACACGTCCATTCCGTACAGGAGAGACACCTCACCGGGCCCGTTCTTACGGCTCTTGAACATGATGAAGGGGACGTCGTCTTCAGGAACATCACGGTGGAACTGCGAGACATGGAGTGCTGCGACCTCACTCGCTCGAAGTCCCCAGCCAGCTAACGCCACGACGAGCAGTTGTTCTCGCGTTGTCCCCGCCGCCTGCATCAGCTTCCGAATATGACTCGCCGAAAGGGACGGAGTGGGTGAATCTTCGACTTCCCACTTAAATTCGTCGTAGAGACCGCTTGCAGGGTTCATCGAGGCGATCCGCCGACCGACCAGATGCTGATACCAGGCGTCGACAACGCGCCGCACACGCTGGAGAGTCTGGGCACTGTATTCGCGTTCGGTTCCTTCGTTCAACCAGTCAAATGCTGCATAGCACGCATCAACGGCTTCGTAGGCTGGATTCTCTCGGTCTCGTTGAATCGGTGTGAGGAGGTCGTTCGTCCCGTTCGCCTCCTGGTAGGCACGGACGTAGAGGTTCAGTCGCGTTCGGAGTGCGTCGACAGAAGACGACGCCAGACTGTATCGTGATTGCCGCCGGCTGAGGAACTGTTCGAGGGCGTCGATTGTTGCATCATCCGTTGTTTCCCATGTGTATCCCTCTTCATCGTCACCGAGCTCAAGGTCTTCGTCCCAGAACTCTCCGAATGGGCGGTCGTGATGGCGACGGAGAGCCGCGAGGAATGACCGCGCATCGTGATCCCGAAACCACTGGTAGGTCGGCTTCTCACTTCTCGAATCGATACCCTCTGCTTCGAGGCAGGGGGCGATCTCGTCCCAGTACAGGTCCGTGAAGGCCTCAAGTGAACACGAGGTCCATCGGACATCATCGAATGATGGCATCCGCTCAGCGTTGATCTTGTCCTCCTGCTCGGCATCCGATCGACTCATTGTAGCGCTCTCTTGGGGACTCGACCGTCCGAAATTGAATTGGTGCAGAATTCGGTTAGAAGCCTAGTCGCGGCCCAGTATGGCAATTTTAAGAGTGACATATTCGAGTTGTTCAGCGTTTCAGTCGGATTCATTATAATTTTGTGGGTTCGGCTGACTGCTCCAGTCTGCAAAACCCACGCTAGATTGTGCGATAAAATGAGTCGTGCGAATAAACTGTATGTTGCGATACGGATATCTCGGGGGAATTGAGATTGAGATCACAATATGTCATCTTCTCCGATAGACATTTGACCACGGCTATTATTGAATTACAAAATATGGTGGATGTCGAGTCTGTTGCCGTATTCAGTTGCGAAATGGGCGAGGAAATCGAAAATCCGGCCCCAGATCTTGTTGGCACGCTTGATGAGGACGATCTAGTCACTGACGCTGGTGCAGAAGCCGAGCGGATTGTCGCAAGCATGCTGCGGGACACACTTGGGCGACGTTACAATAGTGACGACACGAAGAATGCTCGCAACCACATCTTCACGGATGCTGCTCGTAGTGCATCGGTAAACCTTGAGGGTGAGGACCGTACGACTGTAGAATTACTTGAAAGAGTTCGAGATGGGAGTGACATCGAAAGTGTTGGAGAGTCTCTTTCCCAGCTCTATCTTAATGAAGCACGCTCTGTATCAGATCTTCTCATTTATACTCAATTTAGCGAGTACGACGAAACCTTCGCTGCGATTCTAAAGACTCCCTACTTAGAAGGCGCTCACGAAATTGACCTCGACCACGAAGACACAGAAGCAGTATTCACCGAGAACGAGCGCGTTATCCAAGAAGAGACGGACAAAAGCGTCGTCTATCCTAAGTACGACAAATACGAGGAGCTAATTGACGAAGATAGTGCACAGCTGTATCAGGAGGGAGGGGCACAACACTACGCCAAGTATTGGTACGGGTTCCTGAATCTCAAAGCAGCTCCGCATCCGGACGAACTAGTTGAGTCTGCAATCAAGCAACGTGCCAGCGAAAATGAAACCTCGGCTGCTTATCCCACGTATCAGGACTTTACTGATGGGGGACCAATTACGTTGGATGATGCCGATGGAACGGAGGTAGACGTTGATCAGGGGGACGTTAGTGTTCGAATTGCAGGAAAATCGATCCGTGTCTCAATAAGTGAGTTGCGTGAAAGTGATAATGTCCAACTCGCACGAGACGGTGATCAGTTCTATTTGCTACTATCTGATCTACAACCAGAACTCACAGTCGGAAGTGGGAACGGGAAGCGCTCCTTAGTAGATGACCTGTCTAATGTTCCTGACATCCGAGACCTGTTCTAGCTCATTCAAATGACGCCTCGTGAGTTCATTCAAAGGATAGTCGCAGTTTCGAGTACCGGATCAGTCAATGATGAAGCCATCTCTAATCTCTCGATAAATACTGAGGCCAGCTCTCTGTCCGAGGACACATTCAAAAATCTATTCGAGGCTTGGGATTCGTTTCCTGCGTATTTTAGCGGCTTTCGCTTGATAGCTGATGATCAGCGGTTGTTCGAATTGTCTGGGAGAGAACTCAGCGTAAACGACGAAGGTCTAGAGGCGCTCGCTGACCGCGATCTGGATCCTGCCGTCGATGTTGATTTTTATCGCCGAGGGTTTGACCGGTACTATCCAGACGAAATACGCAACGCCGCTGGCTTGCTTTATGAATTTGCCTCAGAACTCACCGATGCGAGTACCACCGTTACTATCGAAATTGGCCTTCAGAAGGGGCGAATTGCCTCTGAACTTCTCGGAGATGAGTTAACTTCTGATTTTGATTTGAACCCTCTCCTCTGGTGGACGCCATCGGATTTATTCGAATGGATCGGAAGTCACAGCCCACATGAGGTTGCAGCTGAGCTCTTCGAATACGAGTCCTTCCCAGTATTTCTCTTTCTCCAGGATGCTCCAGATGAGGTTTTCCCTGTTCCAATGTGGACCGCGAGTAGCGTCGAAACACTCCCAAAGGAGGATCTTGAGGAGGCTGCCGACCAATATTTTGACTCTATATCTGCTTCCCGAAAGTTCACTCACTGGCGTGGAGATCTTTCACCAATCCATCCATCAATAGTTGAGGGCCTCTGGGAAACTTGCGACAGTGAACAAGTTTCTCCTCTCTATGCATATTCTCTCTTAGGAGTTCTCTCCGCAGCTGTCGACCGTGACGGTCAGACGATGCAGTTCCAATTCTCTAGTGAACCTGAATTCAACCCCCGGATTGACTTGTCTGAGCAATGTGCAGAGTGGGGCAAGAATGGAATCTGTGCGATTAGAGATCTTCATCAATCGTTTGAAGCTGAAGAGAAAAAAGACGCATTTCGAGATCTCTGGCAGCTGGCGATAACTGAACATTGTCGAGGTACGGAGCGTGGCATTGAGATGCTCCCAGAGGTCGTTGAGGACATTAAATCGAGTTACCAGGACCTCCAGGTATCTGCTGTCGAAGAAAATTTCGAAGCTCTAAGTGATGTACTTGAAGACACGCAGACTTTGATGGCTGGATTGACTGAGAGGCTTTCGTCGGCAGCCAACGAAACTTCTCAAGATATCCAACGATTGACGTTCACACTCCTTGGTGCAATCGTCGCGAACATCTTCTTGGTACTTCGATGGAGCGACCGAGATCTGGTGCCACCGTTTTCGATTTTTGTTCTTATTGTGATTGTTGGGTTTTACCTCCCCCTCATTCAAGGGAGAATTGAGGACCTGAACGACACAATCACTGAGGTGAAGAACGACTATGAATTCTATGAGAAGCACATCCGCCGGTTCAACAAGGATCTATTCCGGTTTGGTGATTTGGAAGACCGGAAATCAGCATACGTTGGGTTAGCTGAAACACAACGCCAGCGGGCACAAATCCAGCTTCGAAGAGTCTTCTACGCTCTACTCATCGTCTGGTGTGGATTGGCCATCTGGTCTGGGTTCGCATATTCGTTCGGACAACCGCAGTCGCTTGCGTTGGCGGTCTCTGGTGTAGTGCTTGCAATCCTTTCTCTTGATCCCACTGATGGGCCGTTCGGTCACGGTGGTTACGACTATTTTAGTAGAGGAGCGGCGATAGTCACTCTTATCATCATCTTCCTTTCGTTCGTTTACCCTCTACTTCTGCTGTATATCGGAATCATCCCGAACTTCTGACTGGACTGTTCCGACGACACATTTTTGAAAGCCACCCGAGTCTGATAGTCCGTGTCAATTACACGAGCGAAGTCTATCGATTCTCTCTACGAGGAATGCAAGGATTTCGACCTTGTGCTCGTGCCGGATGCGCCGATGGCGAGTGCCCTGAACCGGCGTCTTGATCAACCCCACTTCGGTCCGTTCGCGATCACACCACGGCGCCTGGCTGCCCGACGTCGAGAACAGGCCGAGGACCGACTCGCGTTCCTCGAACTCATTCAGACGGCGGATCTCAACTGGAAGGAGGCGTCGCATGCGGTCGGGAACATCCTCCAGTGCTGGGAGTACCAAGGGACGGCTAACGCTGTTCTCGACTACGAGCAGTTCGCGACGACGGCAACGCACACCGCCGTCGACTGTATTGGTGAGATGGATACGACGTCCAAACGCCTCACTGAGTACACTATTGACGCCGATACGTCGGTTGCTGTCGTCGGCTTCAAGCAGCTTACCGAACTCGAACGCTCGATCCTACCCTCAGACTACGAGACGGTCGACCCGTTCACCGAGGAGTCGTTCAATTATCCACCCTTCCGAATTCTCGACTCACCGGCTGCGATCGTCGACGCCGTCCTCCATACGGTCACACCGGAGAACGCCAACGACGTGGCTGTCGTCCTCGATGCAGCCAGTCAGTACTCATCGCTCATCGAGTCGGCGCTGGAAGCTGCAGACATTCCATATTACGGTGGTCCTGGCTTCACCGACAATTCGTCACACCGAGCGTTCCTACAACTTCTCAGACACGCACACGCTGGTCGAGATACTCGTGTGGGTGACGTCAGACCACTACTCGTCCAGCTCGGATTGGTGGTGGATATCGAGCATGACGAGAAACGACTCCGTGATCTCGATGTGCCCGAAATCGAGTGGCTGCTCGAATTCAGCGCAGACATCGAAGCTCATACCCTCGCCTCGGCACTCGACAAGTTCGAGACAGTTACTGGAAGTTCGCTGGACGCCTTCCGCGAGGAACTCGAGCGGCTTGGAATTCAAGACGACATCGTCACCGAGCAGGCGGTCGACCGCCTCGAGTTCTATCTTCAGTCGTACGAGGTCCCCATCGACCGTGAGAACGACGGCGTGCTGCTCGCGGACGCGAAGTCGGCGGCCTACGTCGGCAGACCGGTCGTGTTCTATCTTGGGCTCGATGAAGACTGGACGCACTCTTCGCCGCGCCGCCCCTGGGTCGACCGCGACCAGGAGTACGAGCGAAACATCAGGCAATTCCAGTTATTGCTACAGAACGGCGTCGACCAGTACTACCTTGTTCAAGATACGGCAGGCGGGACGCCTGTCACCCCGTGTCTGTACTTCGAGGAGATCCTCGACGAGGAGTTCGAGCGGTTCAGCGATCTCGACTCGATACAGCACTCTCGAGCTGCCCGAACCACCCACGACGGGTTCGGGAAGGAATCAATCGATGTGGCTGCTGAGAAAGTAACCGCCTTTAGCCAATCGAGTCTCAACACCTACGTCAACTCACCGCGCGACTACTTTTTCAGTCGGCTGCTCGAAACACCGGACAAGGACTACTTCAGAGAAGGAAACCTGTTCCACGACTTCGCTGAGTTCTACGTCACACATCCCGACGTCATCAGGTCTGACGACCTCGACGAAATCGCAGAGGTGATTCTCGACGATGTCGACCCGTTCCTTCGTGGCGTCGACCGTGAGGTCCGACTGACGAAGTACCGAATTGGCCTCCAGACCGTCGTTGAGTTTCTCGATGCCAATCCGCCTGCTGATGGTTCGTTCCTGACGCCAGCGAGTGGCTGGGGGACGAACTTCTTCGCGGAATACTACGACCGACCGGTCGACGCCCCCCACACAGAACGCTGGTTCGAGAACACCGACCTCGGGCTCAAGGGGAAGGTAGACCTCGTATACGGGCCGACCCACCTGCTCGACTACAAGAGCGGGACGAAGAAGTCGGCGACATCGATAGTGAAGCACTCCGCACTCGACCCGCCGAGCGACAAGCCAAACTTCCAGGCGTTGCTATATCTCACACAGCACCGAACGGAGTACCTCGGTGAAGAACTCCAGTTCACCTTCTTCCACTTCCTCGAAACGCTTGACGACGTCGTGACCGGGGATGGGAACCTCGATGACTGCCTGACGACAGTCACGTACCACCCGGTCGCCTTCGAGGAGCACATCGCAAGCCGGAACGTCTTCACCGAACTGCAAGAGGACGCGGCGAGCAACTGCAACAAGACGTTCTCCAAGGCCGAGTATGAGGAGTACCGTGCGGTCCTCGACGCACACGCGTTCCCAGACACGCAGGACAGCGACGAACTCATCGACTCCGGGTTCGGACAGGCGTTGACCGACCGGATGATCGACAGAGTTGGGGACTACAAATACGTCACAAGTGGCTGCAAGCAGGCACTCCGTCATCTCATCCGGATTCGGAATCGGAACTACTTCACCGACGATATCGACGCTTTCGAGGGATTCGTCCAGGAACGCCTCGAAGAGTTGAACGCTCGGCGGGCAGGCGACGAACGCTTCCCGGTCGCAGGACTCACTGAAGAGCCGAACTACCGGTACGTGGACAATCGCGACTGTATCCTCGAGGAGGGAACCCGATGACGACACCGAACGACCAACAGCAAGAGCTCATCGACAGCAAACAGGGCATCCACGTCGTCGACGCCGGGGCGGGGACCGGGAAGACGTTCACCGTTACCCGTCGATACGCAGAAATCGTCGACCAGGACGACGTCGAGCCCGAGGACGTCCTCCTCGTGACGTTCACCAACAACGCGGCGACGGAGATGAGAGAGCGAATCGTCGCCAACTGTGACTACGGGATGCGTGAACTCTCGGACGCGCCGATCCAGACGTTCCACAGCCTCTGTCACGACATCCTCATGGAACACGGCTTCGAGGCCCCGACGCTCCTCGGTATCGACGACCGCATCACTGGATCCACACGCGTCCTCGAAGACGAGAACGTCGAGAAGGCGCAGTTCCGCGAATTCATCCGTCGATTCAGCGACGACCACCCCGAGTACGACGATTTCTTCCGCGCCGTCGCAGAACCAGTCGAACTCCTCGGACTAATCAATCAGCTCGCAGCGAAAGGTGTCTTCCCGACGGCTGATGGCTGGTACCGGAATGGCGAGCGGCATCTGGACGGTGACTTCGAGGCATTTCGCGAGATCTTCGACGAGCTGAACCAGCCCCGAAACGACGGGGACAAGCAGTCCAAGCTTCGCTCGAAACTCGGAGGCTACGGGAACGACAAGTGCTACCTCCCGGACGCGCCCGAGGAAGACGAGATTCGTGGCGGATGGGGTGAGAAGCAAGTTCCCGCTGCCGTCGCACGGCTGGTGTTTGACGAACAGCGAGAGAACCTCAAGAATTTCGTTCACGACGTCTACCACGAGTATCTCGAGTTCGCACTCAGTCGGAACTACCTCAACTTCAGCTTCCTCCAGCTGTTCGCGTTCGTCCTGCTCTGTGACGACCATCGACTCCGCGACGATGTCGCGTTCGAGTACGTGATGATCGACGAGTTTCAGGACTCCAGCGAGATCCAGTTCAAACTCGCACTCCTGCTCGCGGACACAAACAACGTCTGTGTCGTCGGTGACTGGAAACAGAGCATCTACTCCTTCCAGTATGCCGCCGTCGAGAACATCACCGAGTTCGAGTCCCGCCTGGATCGATTCGTCGACGAACTCAACGAGGACCACGAGCGAGTATCGTGGGCGACCCGCTCGATCATCGATATCGAGCTCGATGAGAATTATCGGTCGACACAGGACATTCTCGACTTCTCCGAGCACAGCCTAGTGACGCCCGCGGCGAGCACGGACGACATTGACGAGGCGGCCGTTAGAGATCGAATTGTGTCACTCTCCTCGAACGCATCGCACGAGAACTCTCAGATAGAGGCGATTCAACACGAAGACGAACACGAAGCCGTTCTGACCAAGATTCACGAGATCGTCGGGAACGACGCGTATCAGGTCGAGGAAGACGGGGAACTTCGTCTGCCAGAGCACGGTGACATCGCCGTCCTCACCCGGACTCGTGACTTCGGCCGAGGACTCCTCTCTGTCGCCGAGGAGTACGGCTTGCCGATGGCGTACGAAGGTGGAATCGAGCTATTCCGATCTGACCCGGCGAAGCTTCTCTTGGCGTGGCTGCGAATTCTCGAATCCGACGCAGAGCGAGGATGGGCGGTCGTCCTTGAGGAAGCTGGCTACACGCTCGATGAGGTCAAACACGTCCTCGATAGCGAGGAATATCCCGCCAATATGCAGGCGTTCAAATCAGAGCTTGCGTCACTGGAGACAGTCGGTGGGATTTCACAGCGCGTGTTCTCCCAGTACGATTACGACGGGGCCTACGCCGACGTGTTGTTGACGACGATCCAGTCTGTCCACAGCGCGACGACGTTGACACGAGGTGATCTCATCCGGTTCATCGAACGCGGCATCGAGGACGGAAGCACCCACGAGG
>Ga0306908_1000115_pt1 | contig 40955 bp, 46 predicted proteins | sample AntRauTorcE11899_FD_190430 | JGI IMG/M metagenome (GOLD analysis project Ga0306908, IMG submission 190430) | Saline lake microbial communities from Rauer Islands, Antarctica - Metagenome Torckler E11 #899 (v2) (version 2) | ecosystem: Environmental > Aquatic > Non-marine Saline and Alkaline >... | reverse complement strand
CCCAGAGACCCGTCTAGCCATTTCTCCTTGATATTATATCATATCCTGACGAAATCATTTTATGTTACGCATCGTTGAACGTTATTTACCGCTATACGCATATAAAAACTCAGTTGCCCTACAATCGGTTTACTGGATATCTGGAAACATTCGAGTACCGGTAGAATGCGTTCACTACAAGGGTTTAAAGCGCACTATCCCAAAATCAGGTCTATGATGAGGAACCGAGTCCCTCACCGTAACGTCTCTGCTGAGGTGAACCCGCTGTTATGAGTACTATGTCCTCCTCTGAGAACCAAGAACCTGACCTCTCCCGGCTCGAAGGCCGAGCTGTGATGTTCGACGTGCTGAAAGGTGGGTACGGGAAGTCAGCGCTCTCACTGAACTTAGCCGATCGCCTCGCAGCCCGCGGTCACGATGTTCTGTACCTCGACTTAGACCCGAACGGTCACGTCTCGTTCGCACTCGGGTACGATGACGTCTATCACGATGGGATGCACGACTACGGGTTCGTTGCGCTTGATCGGAAAATGTACGGGAAAGAAGATGCCGAGCCCGAGCACATGATTTATGAGACGGACTTCGAATTCGATTTCGTCCCATCATTCGACGACATGGAGAGTTTCGAAGCCGCTCTGAAAGATGAACCGCGAAAAGAAGAAGTCCTTGCGCGTGAGTTCCTGTACCCGCTGTACGATTCCGGTGAATACGACTACTTCATCATGGATGGCGGTGGGGAACGTTCTATCATCGCGGACAACGGGTTCTACGCAGGCAAATCAGCTATCTTACCGTTAGCCCCTGGAGAAGAAGCACTGTCGGCAATGCGCCGGACCTGGAATCGTGTTGTCCAGCCGTTGCAAAAGAACACCTCGTTCGAGGTGCTTGCGCTTGTCCCGAATCTCCTTTCGAAGCGCATTGACCATCAGAACGATGACCGTGTGCTGCTGGAACGGTTGAACGCATCAGACCGGTTCAGCGAGTTACTCCCTTCGTTCGCCCGGTTCACTGAGGAGGATTGGGAGACCGTTGATACCGGGGAGTACACGGACCTGCCAGGTATCCGGGAGCGTGAAGGTATCAGTGGCGGTGTCAGTAACGGAATGCCGGTCGCAACGTACGACCCGGAATGCGACCAAATCGTGCATTTCGACGAACTGGCACGGATTGTCGAACAGGGAGGTGTTGACCGATGAGAGACAAAGGAGAATCAGCATTTGACGACGTGGTCGAGGAGGATAGTACAACAGAGAAGCCTGTGACGGAAGATACAGACGAAGAGGACACTCAATCGTCTACTGAATCCGTTGCTGAAACTGGTGATGATGGGGTTGTGGATGTAGAGGATAGTGACCCTGGATTCCCGTTCGCTGAAGCAGAGCAGCATCCAGTGTATCTGAAAGGGGAAACATGGCAGTCACTCCAAGACACCAAGTATTACACCGAAGGTGAGTTGCTTGAGCAGTTTGGAGTACGGAATGCTGAAACGCGAGAGTTTGATGAAGCGATCGCGCAGTTAGTCGCTGAAGAACTGTCCCCGGAACGGATTGCAGAGAAAATCGTCGAAAACCGTGGGTTCGAATAACGCAGTTAACTCGTTACTGCTTGAAATTCACGGTATTGCCGGATACTCCCACATAGAATGATTCCTTCACTCAGCCTGTACCGATTCATTCAATTGATTGCTGGTCTCTCCACAGCAAGCTCATTTTTCTTCCTGAGCTTACGATCTCATGGGCAGGGAGACCCCCTCGCAGCAAGTGTCTTGTTCCTTATCGGTGTCTTCGGGTTCATCCTCCCTGGATTACTCATGAACCGGGCAGTAACGAAGTTCCGGAAGGGGAAGGCCTGGTTAGTCAACACCGTGAAGCAAAAACTCGGTAATCTTCTCCCCTCAATCCCGTTGCTCCCGTAACGTTCAGTGTGTACCGTGCCTGTGTTCTTGAAAAGATAAGGTATAACCGGTAGAGCAGACTATCCACAGGTAACTAATCTATCTATGAGTGAGTCGCAAGGAGTCGTGTTTGAGTGGGTCGGTCATTCTTCGTTAACTGATGATATTCCCCAACCTGCTGCAGCATGCGATTTAATTCCGGAGTGGTATGAGAGCCTCCCATCACGAACGGACGGCGGGGCAACGGTGAAACTTTGCGGGCCTTTCGGTGATGCACTGCGTACTGGCTGGATCATCCCGCTCCCATTTGATTTGAATATCACTCGCAACGAGGACACGATCTCGTCTTCCATATCAGGGAGTGACGTTGAACCGACCGTGTACGGTCCTTCGACTGCGGAGTTGGATAAAAACTCGACGTTCCGGAAACCGGAGTTGAAAATCCCGAACCCCTGGAAAATCCACACGCCGGACGGGTACTCGACACTCATTACCTATCCGCGGAATCGGGAGGACGATGGGATCAAGCCGTATTCAATGCTTGTCGACACCGACTCGTACGATGGGCGGATTAACATCCCGGTATCAACTACACAGGATCAGGTGGAGATTCCTTCCGGGGCCCCGTTTGTACACGTAATCCCGTTGGAACGCGATTCACTCTTATCTGATTTTGAGACGACTGACGAGACAGAGTCTCCTACAATCAAAGAAATGTGGTACGAAACGCATCTCCGTTCGTTGCTGGAGAATGGGTACTACCGGAACTACTGTTGGGTTCCCAAGGAAGCAGCGTCCGTGGAGGACACGACAGAGACTGCTATGAACCCCCCGGAATTCACAGACGCTTTCATCAGGGCACTGGTAACTGCGGATGAAGAATTACAGCCGGCACCTGCCCCTGCGCATACGCCGAAAGCCTTCACATTGGATGATTTATCCGGGATAATCCCCGAACCAGTGCCGAACGGAGGAGTGCTTCCGATGTGGGTCACCGATCCTGCTGAGCTCGGAATTGACGGTGAGGATGAGAGACGGTTCCGGTCATGGGCACATGACGTCATGCAGCTTGGGTGGAACATGCCACAGGTTGCAGGGATGCGTATTCGAGTGGAAGGTGGTGATATTGAATTGAAGTCGGAGTTCCCGGAGCGATTCGAGCGTGGTGATTGGCACTGGTCGGGGGGTGGTGAGGTTCACCCGGCACAACAGACGGGGGAGAAGTACACGTCGTCACGCCCGGGTGTGGGGAAACTAAGATCGCCTTGGTTTACACTGACTCCGCCCGGGTATTCGTTGTTTGTGTCGGAACCGTTCAATCACAGGCAGCAGTTTGTGAATTCGTATACTGGTATTGTTGACTCTGACCGGTTTGTGGTTGATGGAAACATTCTCGGTAAAATCGATCTTCCAGACGGGGAGTACCGTATTGAACCTGGAGAGCCGACGCTCACGCAAATACCGTTCCGCCGTGATTCGATGCTTAAACAGGCGTATATCGTTGATCAGGGTAATACTGGAAACTGTGATTTTCATCGTTCCCGTCAGTAGAGGCTTCTTGATGTGGAGGCGTCACCCGGTAGTGAACCGATTTTACTGAAAGGACAAGGTATAACCGAGCGAATAGTCTATCAACACGTAACTGATCGGATTATGAGTGAAGAACAAGCTATCGTCTTTGAGTGGGATGGCGAATCTCCGTTAACTGAGGATACTCCTCGCCCGATCGCTGGCTCAAATGCAATTCCGGACTGGTTTCAGAAACTCCCAACACACGGTGAATCTGGTGGTTCTACTGTGAAACTGTGCGCCTCCTTTTCTGATGCGCTTCGTGCTGGCTGGATCATCCCGTTACCGTTTGACCTGAGTTTTGTTCGAGGGGCAGATAGCATGTCTTGCGTTATCCCTGATTCGGACGCTGAAGCGACAGTGTATGGCTCATCGGATGCTGAGAGTAGTAAGAACTCCTCATTCCGGAAACCGGAGTTGAAAATCCCGAATCCTTGGAAGATTCACACACCGGACGGGTACTCAACACTCGTTACGTACCCTCGTAACCGAGAAGACGATGGGATCAAGCCATACTCGATGTTTGTTGATACTGACTCGTATGATGGTCGGATCAACATCCCGGTTTCGACGACACAGACACGTGCGGATATACCAGCTGGAGTCCCTTTCGTTCAGGTGATCCCGTTAAAACGCGATGCAATCCTCTCTGATTTCGATGTGACGGACGAATCGGAATCACCTGGTGTCCACAAGTTGTGGCATGAAACGCACTCACGAGCAATGGCTGAAGACGGGTATTACCGCCGGTATTGTTGGGAGCCAAAGGCTGCCACAACACTCGAAGATTACACCGGGGAGGAGGACTTCGATTCCCAACACGGTAGTGAATCAGTTCAGTCACTCACAGGCAGTGGAAAAGAACAATCTGCAGTTCCTGAACCGGACCATACACCGAAATTATTCATTAGTGACGAGCTCTCCGGGATTGTTCCAAATCCGTTTCCAATGACAGAGATGGTCCCAAAATGGATTACGGACCCGGCAGAGCTCTCAGTGAACGGTGAAGATGAAGAGAAGTTCCGAACGTGGGCGCACGACCTACTGCGTCTCGGTTGGAATGTGCCGATTGTTTCTGACACGATCGTTAGAGTGAGTGGCAACGATATTGATCTGCACTCAGAGTTCCAAGGGACTTACAAGCGTGGTGAGTGGCATGACGTCGGAACAGAATCCATCCACCCGTCATACCAGGTCGGAGAGAAATACTCATCTGGACGACCGGGGGTTGCGAAAGTGACGTCCCCATGGTTCACGATCACTCCGCCTGAATATTCGGTGTTGCAGTGTGAACCGTTCAATCACCGGCAACAATACAATAGTTCGTACACGGGTATCGTTGAAACGGACCGGTATGTAGCTGATGCAAACCTTCTCGGGAAAGTTGACCTGCCAGACGGCGAATACCTACTCGGGAAGGGTGAGCCAGCGATTTCACAAGTCGCATTCCGTCGAGATGCCCTGCTCAAAACCGGGTACGCTGTCGAGAACGGTGACGTAGTCGAAAAGTAAAGGCGTTGATGTTACTCTGAGACGGGTTCGACGATACGTGATTTAGCCCGTAGTAACGACCGTGGGACTGGAATGACTTGTGCAATCGGCGTGTTATTATGCACAGTGAGTAGATTTGTCCCGTGAACCATCACTGGAATGTCGATATACATGGGTATTGTATCTGCATCAATGAGGGTTGTGAGAACGGTATACTCATCCGGGTCTGAAAAGTGTGGTTGCGTAATGAGTAGAGATGTTCCTTCTGAAACCTCTGGAACCCAAAGCGTTCGGACGGTTACGATAGTGTGGACGGAACCGGTTTCTGGCGATTTCCACATGCTTGAGTGTTGAATGAGCGGATCAAGGTGCGGGCGTTGTTCCTCTACACGCCCGTCTGATACGCCGAGTTTCAAGAATTGGTGTAGGGGGAGAATCCATCCGCTTTTCATTGCGTCTCGGATTTCCGGGTCCTGGAACAGGCTCTGAGTGTGGTTATCGAAAGATATTGTCGGAGAGTAGTTGAATCGATTATCTTCGACGTAGGTTCCAGCAGCTGCTGGCGGGTTTATGACCGGGCTGTATTCTTCCGGATGACGGAGAGTAACAGTTTCCGATAAGGCACTCTCATCGTTCACTTGTGATGGTGAACGCGGGTAATCGATACCACGTTCTTCAAGATTGCGCATATACGTTGAATTGTGGTTCGTATCGTTAAAACCGTATGGGAAGTATGTGATTAGGGGATTGTGACTCGCGCGTCGTATTACGCGGTAGAAGCAACTCTGCGGGGTATTCAAGCGCATTTCCGGAACATTGATGATTGCTGCCACTGAATCTCTGCATATGGCTATTTTCGCAGTCACCACACGTTCAAGTGCGGAGGAGCAGTCTGCTGCGGATATTGTTGACCAGGCCGGTGATGAAATCCACGCAGCAGTAGCTCCACATACTCTGAGCGGATACTTTTTCGTTGAGGCTGATTCACGTGGGGCTGTAGAATCCGTTGCTAACCGGATTTCCACCATCAACAAAGTCCTGCCTGGAGAGACCGCTATGAGCGAGGTCAAATCATTTCTCGAAGAGAAATCTGATGTGGACGACATTACTCCTGGAACGCCTGTCATTGTTACAGACGGGGCGTACGAAGGGAACGTAGCGGAAGTCACAAACGTGAATGAGGGTGAGGAGACCATCACTGTGAAATTCCCCGATGAACCCATTCCAATTCCCGTGGAACTGCCTGGATCGCAAATCAGAATCCAACAACAGTAACGGTCGTCTGCAGTCACCGATTCGTTTGGCGAAGCCAAAGCCCGCCCACGACCAGCACAGTACCAAGCACCGCATACCAGAGGACTCGTGTTGCTGTGCCTATCAACGGTTCTGTACTACCTTGAGCGCCATTCCAGTATAATTCGAGTAGATAGAGACCATCCATCAGTAACCCGGTTCCATAGGCACCTGCCGCCACCGTCTCTTGTGCAGTCGATCGGGTGTACAGGAACACAGCTAAGCCCGCAGCGAGGATAAGAATCAGAACGCCGAAATTGGCAGTGATTTCAAACAACACCACGAACAGAACCGGGACCCCTACAGCAACGATAACTCGTTGACGCTCAGTAAGGCTCATGGACTCGGAAACATTCCCGGCAGCCGTCTGCAGACGTTTCCCCATACGTTTCCAGAGTCTTGTCCGGGGAAATGCGTTGGGGATTTGTAGTGCCTTGAGGGTAAACATGCAAAGGTACAAAACGGAGCGTTACTTTCTCTAGACATACTACCGGCTGGTCGTCCGGGTGATATCGAATGAGTCTGCCAGATCATAAGACACTGATACAGAACATCGAGGAAACACGGATTACCTATCCGGAACGGGAACACGGTATTGGAATAACCGGATCGCCGTTTTCCTGTACCTTTGATGAGCCTGTTGACCCTGAAGAATTCTCTGATGAGATCCGGACTGCTGAGGACCCGTGGAGGTTGTTCGGACTCAGGTCACAGTTGTCTGAAGGATACTGGAAAGTTGTGGGGAACCTGTTCCATGTTGAGGATAACGAGCTCGTAGGGAGCTCGAAATTCTCATTAGAAGTATGTTCTGAGTGGGTCCGTATCTATGTAAAAGAAGGATGCTCTGCTGAGAGGGCTGCAGATTTCGTTGAAACGCTTGACGCAGAGTACGGTGTCAGTATCGAGTTCGCGGACCAAACCGACAAACAAAGTGATTTAGAAGACAATGACTGAAGATTCAGATGCGCCGGAACGACCGGATGAGTGGCCCGAGATGTACAGTGCTGCCGGGCGATCCGCACAGTGTCCCCATCAGATGCATTGGGTCGTCGAACCAATTGAGGTTGAAGTCGAGATAGAAGACGGTGACACAGAAATCCGTGAGAAACTCGTTGGAAGGTACCGGTGCATCTACGAATGCGGTGAGATTGACGAGGAACCGCCTTCTAGCAAGATTAACTCATGACACAGGATACTACCCCGAATGACACTCGTGCCGATGAGCGGCCTACTGTGGAGTTTCAGCCACGGTTGTTACCGGATGGTTCGACACCACCGAACCCAACTGACGCAGAGGCCCACTACCAATATTCGCTTCAAACATCCAGCCAACACACTGGAGAGTTAATATCGGATATCACCGAGCATAAACCCACGATCGGTGACGCTTCGAAAGCAGGGTGGGTGATGTACTATCCAGACACACTCAAATCGATAGTCTCTGACGCCGAACCTCCTCAATTACAAGAGGTAGGTGACGAAAACGGGGCCACCAGATTTGTTGAATCGAGCGAGATTCGTGATGATGTATTCATCGTCGATACAAACTGGAATGTGAAGATCCCTCCAGGAACAGTGTTGCATGCGTATCCGTTATTCAATCATGCACCTGGAGGAACGATTAAGGCAATCCCGTCTATCATAGCACGATCGGAAGGCGAGACGGCTGGCGATGAAGAAGGGTTTGTCCCGGTCCGGATCCGCGTTCAGGTGAACGGTTCTGGAACAGTATCTACGAAAGATGCTTGTGTCCAATTACTGTTGACAGAGAACATTTCACGAGAGGTTCCGTATGAAGCGCTCTCACAGAGCGAGTTAGAAGAAGTGAACAAACAAGACCGGGCAATGAAGATTTACCCTGACTGGTACCCGCGGCACAACGCTTCCGATGAGCGGTAACGGGTAGACGTGGGGTTAGTGGTCGCCGTTGAGCGAATCGAACAGTGCTTGCGTGAATTCGTTATAGTCCATCCCGTTTGCTGTTCCAATCCCGTCTGCATGGTTGACAGGGATTTGCCCACCACCCATTCGGGCGTGACCACCAGCGTTACCCATCTCAAGGTCACTGACAGTGTGTTGGAGACACTCTCCAATATGAACTCGGTCGTCTCGTGACCGTCCCGATAGGTGAATCGTTCCGTTGTGGAGTCCGTACACAACAACGACAGTCACTCCTTCTAATCGTAGAAGTTCATCCGCTGCTTGAGAAAGCGCGTCGACGTTATCGATATCTCCAACGTTACACACACCGAAGGACCCCTCGATCATAATGTCGTTGATCGCTCTTGCTTTGACTTTCAGGACGTCGTGAGACAGTTCGGGGTTTGCGATTCTGTCCAGTAAGTCTTCGTCGATCCCGGGGAAGAGTGATGAGCTTTCTGTGAACTCAGCTGGTGAGCAGCCGCGTGTCAAGTGCTTCGTATCCGACTGAATCCCGTATATCAACCCGGTTGCGATGTGAGACTGGATGAGAACCTCTGCATTCTCCCGGTCTTCGGTTGTCAAGTCTGGTGTTTCAAGCACCCCTCCGATTTCCGTAAAGTACTCGGAGAATATCGTCGCTGCTGCCCCGTAGTCGGTTCGAATATCCGTGAATTCTGTGCCAGTCCCGTTTCCCGGGTGGTGATCAACAACGGCGATGGGCTCGATTTTCTCAGCTTCTGTGAATCCACGGGCTGTGTTGTGGTCAACAAGAATCACAGCATCACGGGTGGCGAGATCAGATGCTGTTTCAATTTGAGTACAGTCACAGTTCAAGACAGTCCGGAATGCTCTGTTCTCTTGATGTCTGATCTGCCCGGTGTATTGAATGTGGACAGTCGAATCAACGGTTTCTCCGAGAGCCTCGACCGCCATTGCACACGCCATCGCGTCCGGGTCAGGATTTGGATGCATGAGAACAGTTACTTCATCGTGTTCTTCGAGAACCCGGTGGAATCGTTTCCCGGGTGAATTCCGGATTCGGTGAATGAGTTTGTAAATGCCACCAAGCAGAATGACCAGTGCGAGAACACCGAGGATGACGTTGATAACCGTGCCTGCAGAGGCCCCGGAGGGGAAAGGAAGATTGTTTAGTAAATCTTGTAGCCAAGACGGGAAATCAATATCTTGCAGGAGTAGAATACTCCCGTGTAAAGAGAGGAAATCAGGGAGGATGCCGGTTCCTGTAGGTATACTGGTGGTCATATTCACTTGTGGAATGTACTGACCAGACTGGTAAAAAACCTCTCCGGCAGAGAGGGTGTGTGGCTGTTACTAACCGTTCAGAACGCGCCTCGGTCGGGGTCTAGCGGTTCGAGGGGGGTTGTGAGGTGGTTCGGCTCGAAGTCCGGTTTATCCTGATGAGGCTTCTTCCAGACGATGTTCTTTTTCGACCAGTAGTTATCTGTCGTGTACGACCCGATTCCGTAGGCGTTCCGCATGTTGACGAGTGAATGATAGCCGGTCCACTCCATTGGTTGGTCGAGCCACGCGAGTAAGTGCTCTGCCTCGTGTTTGTGCCCGCAGACGTCTGAAATCGCGTCATAGTTCCTCCGGGCGATCTCTCCGCTCTCTTCGCACTCAAAGGAACACGGTAAGTGGTGGATCAGCCGCCAACCGTTGTATCTCCAGAATATGTTAAGGAACGGGTCAGGGTGCCGGATAAGCACGTTCTCCCGGTCGTCTTCGTGGATTTCCGCGGATGGTGTGTTGCAGGCAATATCGTAGACGGGGTCACCGCGCAGGGCGAGGGCGTTATCGACGTGGAAGTCGGTACAGCAGTCTGGCATTCCGATGTACTCAGCTGCTGTGCGGTACGCTTCTTCTGTTTGCGGGTCCGTGGTGATTGCCTCGATGAATTCGTCGATGACAGTCCCGTTGATTCCAATGGCGATGTTCTGCTTGTTCATCCCCCCGACGTCGACAGGATTCGGGTACTGTGTGAAGATGGACGTTTTGCTACTGTCTTCATTCGAGATTTGGTTGAACGATAAGTCCTTATCTCCGAGAGCTCCGGCGAGTTCCATGAGCCGGTTTTCCCCGATTCGGATGACAGCCACGTCTTGTGGGTGATCTGAGTCTGCAAGCACTTCGGCCAGGTACTCGATTGGGATGTTGAACCTGAACTTCCGGATCTTCGGGTCCCAATAATCCCGTGCACCGCCGGTTTTCCAGTTTGATTTTCGGACTGGAGTCATGTCGATGCTAACATCTGGCTTCGATCGCAGGTCAGTGAATTTCGGGTTGACGGTCATTGTTGTAAGTGCTGTTGTGAAACGTTCAGTCTGCAGATTGCGGGTCTTCGGACGCCTGGCGTTCTGGTTTGTCACTGTCGGCGTGGATGTTGCTTGTTTCCTCGTCGATCGTGAGCCATTCTTCGGGGAACTCGTTCTTGTAGTTCGTGACGAGTTGATCGAATTCGATTTCACCGCGTCCGCTAATCACTTCGTCGAACACAGTACCGATTTCATCGGTTGTGGGTTTGCCGATGACAGAGCCTTTCTGTGCCTTCGTGGTCGGCTGACGAATCGCTGCGAATGGCTTGATGTCAACGAGTCCTTTGGACGTGTCATCAGCAATTTCTGTGTCCCATGCAAGGTCCGTGATCATCCGGATCCCGGGAAGCATGGTCCGCATGTCCTCTTCGATTTTCTCGTACAGTGCGTAGATTGCCGGGCACCAGCGGACACGATTGCGGTAGTCGTAGTTCATTCCAGCTGACGGGCAGCCGCCTTGGCACGTATTCCAGTACTTGCAACCTTTACAGCCACCCTGGTCCTCGATTTCGCCGTTCATCACTTGCTCAGTGTACGGGCCAGGGATTTGCTTGAGCATCTCGTATCGTTCAGTGGTCTCTTCGTACTCGTTGTTGGTGGAATCTCCCTGTAGGAAGGGGACACCGTCACCAACCGCTTCCCATGTCTTCCCGCAACCAGTGGTTTCCCCGTCACCTTTGATGATTTGTGCTGCGCCGGCGTTGTATACGTCGCATTTGTTGTTGACGCAGTTGGTGAGATTCAGGCCGAGGAGGTTATCCTGGAATTCCCGCATCGGATTCCACTTCCGGTAGGATTCCTCTTTCACCCATTCCCACGTCCGAAGGTAGATTTCTTTCAGCCGTTGCGGGGAAACGGAGAGGTCTTCCTGCACGCCTTCGTACGGGATTGCCGGGTTGTAGTGCCCGTTGACTTCGTGCCGGTTCAGCCAGTCCATCCAGTCGAGAAGTTTTTCGAGGCGTTCGTCGGTTCCGCAGTTTGTCTCTGTGACAACGACGATTACGCCAACTGGAACGCTTGGATGCTCGATAAGTGTGTTAATCGCATCTTGCGTTCGTTCCGTCATGTTCTCCGTGACGTCTTCACCGCCAGCTCGGGCGAGCCGTGAGTCGTTAAGCTCCGCTGGCCCGTCCATGCTGATCCCAACGCTGACGTTGTACTTATCGAACATCTCGATGTGGCTCTCAGTGAGCAGCGTTCCGTTGGTTTGGATGTGTGTTCCCCGCCCGTCGAAGTTATCGTGGATCCATTTGAAGATCTCTTCAAGGTCTTCTTCTCGGATGAGGAGTGGTTCACCACCGTGCATACCGGGGACTTCTGCGCCGTTCCGGTCACGCTTGAATTGTTCAAGCCGTTCGAAGATGAGGTCCAAATCGTATTCGTTATCGATTTGCTTCTGCTTCATTTCACGATCTGGCTCCTCGTAACAATATTCGCAGCCGAGATTACACCCGGTGTTAGCGGCAATGTGGATGGTCATATTAGAGTGAACGCGCTAGCCCTTCAAAAACGTTCGGTACACTCCAACATTACAAACCACCGTTCAGTAAACGCTCGTGTGCAACTTCCGAGAGTTGGATTTCTACTGAAACGTCGAGGAGACACAGAAGAAGGAAGCACAAAATCCGTTGTCCCGAACAAGCCCTACCCGGTTAGGGGTCGTAGCTGACTGTCTTGAACCGCGGCTGCAGGGCAAGAACAACTGAATGCAGCCACTTCGACTCACCCTCTTCCTGGTCGTAGTGAAGATGGAAGTCGCTGTCCATGATCTCTTCCCGGGTAATCGTCGTCTTCTCATCCCACCCCTCCTTGGAATTATACAATTCTGCGATCTCCTCGTCGCCATCGTAAACGAAGACGAGGTGCGCACCGTTCTTATTCTGGAAGTAACTCAGATAATCGTAGTCCTCGTTCGAGAACTCCGGAATGTCTTCTGAGCCTTCACCTGCGGTAAGCACTTCAATGAGTCTTTTATTAGCCATGTTAATCACTGGTGTTATGTGCACACTGGTTTGCGTGCGTTGTATGAAATTTCAGGAAGAGACGCATAAAACCTTGCATGAAAATGACTCCGTAGAAGAGTCTCATACCGTACTTCCCGAACATTTTAATATACCACTGAAATATTGTACTGTACCGTTAGCAACTGAGTAAACCAATGCATCCAGAATATCCAAATCTCAGCGCAAGTTTTCACCTCGATTGGAAGGAAAGCCCGAACGTTCCTGTTCAGCCATTGTCCCTGACTGGAAGTTCCCAATGCTGTACTGCCAACTCACCGGGGCGGATCTCGACCGATTCAATCAGGACCTCGCTGACATCATCCTTGAACAGGAGGAGAAGATGGTTGAGTACACCGAACGTTCGAAGAAATCCGAGAAGCATCCGGAGTACGACCTCACATCAACGTTCGAAGATTGGAACCTCTTCTACATCAATCATCCTGCAGTCGAAACCCTGTTTTCGTACTATCGACAGGCTCACGACGTCTTCATGCAAGAGCTCAATGTCGTGCATAACCACCCGATGAATATTCTGTGTTGGGGGAATGCCCTCCGGCCAGACGGAAGCCAGTCCATGGGTGAACACTCCCACCAGGGCGAAGTTGAAATGACGTACGTTAGCGGGAATTATTGTGTGACTGCAGATGAGGACACCGCAACTGTGTTCGAACCGCCTGGCTTCAACCACCAGCACATCGATGTGCAAAATAAACCGGGGCAACTGATTATGTTCCCACAGTGGGTTGACCATTTCACAACGAAATTCACACGAGAAGACGATGTCCGTATCACTATCGCCGCAGATATTGACGTCGGGCACTTCGAGCACTTCCGATACGACGACGAGACCGGTGAGCGGATTCACTACCTGCCGTTTGACCGTCCTCCACACGAAAAAGCGCGGATGGAACAAGTGGATGTTGACGACGTGTTAGGTGTTGACCCCGAGGTCAACGAATTCGTGAACACTCCCATCGAGGAGATCCGAGAGAACGACCTAGTCTTTGACTTCCGAGACTACCAGTAACAGCTCAGGCCCTGCAACGGATTTTGCGCGGGAACTAATTGTTCAGACGTGTACGCACAGTCGTACAGAAAACCGACTCACTCTTCAGTAGGAACGCTTCGATCAATGACTGCTGGAAGGCGAGATGAGTCCCGTTTGAATGGAATAACCTGCGCGATCGGTGTCCCGTAGTTAATCCTAAAGGCAGAATCACGGATTAGGAGCGTAACGGAAATCCACGTGAAACTCCCGTCTGAATCGTGAACCTTCGGAACGATGCTGTGCTCCTTATTCTGCGTGAAAAACGGGTCTACGATTAATACGGAATACCCGTCTGGAATGTCTACAGCCCACCGTAAATCCAGCTTGAACGTCGGGTAATCGAGACCGGACACATCCGGGTGGAGACGTCGTTGAAGATACCCTTCACTATGGAACGAAGACGACGGATGCGGAAGGGTGTAGTCATCATCTTCGTCATCATCGGTGTTCTGGTCGGAAAACGCCATTTCTCCAGGGGCTGAAATGATGTACCCTTTGCGAAATGCGGAGTCAACACAGTCTACTGATGCTAATCGGCGTTGGTGGATGTGTACTGACGAACCGTACTGTGCGTTTCCACTCCATTCATTTACGTGTGAGTTTGCTGGTGTTGGCGGTGGGACCACACCAGCGTCTTTTGGACGGTACAAGAACGCCAAATCCCCGCTATCGTCATTTGCAAGACCGTCTTCGATGGGAACAGGATATTCCGCTAATTCTGAACCTGTGTAACTCATATGCGTATACCCAACGGTACTGTCTTAATCAGTATAAACCCTAGTAATTGCCTGCGAACCCGTGAGTTAAACGTGGACAACGCCGTTTGTTATCAGTGACTCACGTTTGAACGTGATTGGTTGCATCGTCGCTGAACCTTTTTCAAACACGAACTCTGGATTCTGGTTGAATATCATTGACGGCATATTCGTCACATCAATCCAGACGTCGTGATCTACGACACCGTTGAACCCCCGAATATCTTGTGCGTAGTGATTTAACGGATCCATCATGAGTGAGGAATACCCGTCCGGGGTAGTGATGTATCGGTTCGTGGCAATACCACAGATTTTGAGATCATGAGGGAACTTCGGACCGATTTTCTCATCCAGTGAATGTGACCCTAACGCCTTGTCGAACATCGTAGACATATCCCGGTCAACGTACTTCTCCTCGTTTTTCATGTGCACATCCGTTGGAACAACGTCGATCGTCCCAAGCGAACAAGCTGCAGCAATCCACTCGTCGAACAGCTCCTCATCAGTAACGCTCCCGGAGTCACTGTCCGGCGCTTCCAAGGTATCCGCGAGATCGCCAATCCAGGGTGGTGCCAATTCCTCAGCATGGTATGGCCCTGGTGTAATCCCGTAGTCTTGATCGTCAGTGAGGAACGTTACGTATTCGCCGTGAGAGTCTGACCGGTCTGCAATATCGCTTTCTACCAAGGCAGATTCATCGTTCGAATCAACAAGGCCGGGGGATTCTGAATCAGAAATTCGGACCTCTGAAAGTGGCTTCTCTTGGTGATACACTGCACGGTACAGGTCCTTCCGCGTATCCAGTTGTCGGCGGATTGTTGCCGCTCGCTCTGATAACTCTGGATGATCTGATCTCTTTAAATTACGGTAATTCAGTACCTCTTCACGCTTGAACGGGATGACTTGAACCAACGGTTCCCCTTTCTCGATATCATGCGGCTGCGAGCTCATCACCGCTGGAATGTTAATCGGACCGTCGTACGTGTCGGTCGGGACAAACAAACTGTTCGGTTCAAACCCCTCAAACATTCGGTTCAACGGCTTCGTGATCAAACACGAGTATCCAGGCGGTGTCTTAATCTTCCACGGGTTCTCAATCTTCACCTCGGGCATCGGGTACTTCGAATTCCTGTCGTTTGTGAACGGCGTCGGCCCGTACACATGGACGTTCTCGTTCTGGCTTTGGATTGAGAAATCACTGAACCGTTCAATGTGAATATCCTCTGGTGCAGGAATCATGAACCCTAGGTTCAACGCGTCGCTGAACGCTTTGCAAAGCTTCACAGTCGTTCCAGCTTTTGACCCACGATCGAAGAGGGTTGGTGTCATCCGGAACCATGTCGGGATCTCATCGCTTGCAGGGACCGGATGAATGTCCGGATCTGGTTCTTCAACATCACCATCGTAAATGAATTCTATCTGTTTCTCACTCATGGTTGCTCTTGAGGTGCGTGTAAACGACTATACTCGTACGTTACGTACACCGGGCCATAAACGTTCGTTAAACCAGTAGCACGCCTAGTTGCACGTCTACTCTATTATATCCAAAACGTCACCCCACCGTTTCTGCTCCCGTTCTTTCCCGTACGTGTCTGGATAAATTTCCTGTTCCCGCTGTTCCTTGGCGATAGCGGTTAACTCTTCGTCGTCCGCGGGTCGATACGATGCAGACAACTCATCTTGCTCGATTGGGATGAGCTGAACCAACGCATCGCGCGGTGTCATGCTGAACGGTGAATCGATATCCAGTAGCACAGTCACTGCATGGGTATCCGTCTCTCCCGAGAGTTCTTGTGGAGCTACACCGTTCTGATCTGGAGTGGTAGTGTGAGTGAATGGTTCCAGGAGCAGGGCAGTGTACCCCTCGGGGAACTCAACATTCCACAGCGTATTCACTGAGAGCATCGTATCGCCATCGACGTCAACGATTTCAACAATATCGTTTCCATCGTTGATGTGCTCACTGACGACTGTGTATGACCCGTCATCTGTCTCTTCCACGCTGAACTCAAACGGTGGAGACAATACCCACCCGGTGAGCATTGCATCATATGCATACACGTTCTCGTAATAAAGATGGTGGTTATACCGGTTGAGGTCCTCCATACCGCCCTCTATACGCGCTTTGACGTAATCTTTTGAGAGGACCGGATTCCGTGGAGACGCATCAATTTCCGTTGTTACGCGTTGCAGTGAAAACCTGATGTGTTCACTCGGTGGCTCACCCGTTGTAGTTGTAGATCCTGATGGTGATGACATAGGTATGGTGAACTGTCTGCGTGAGAGTAGTGAAACTAGTTAGTTAAACCCTTGGACGTTACATCCAGTGCAAGTTCTTTTGCCGATTCAACCCGTGTCTTAGAATAGGATGGTATCGGTGAATTGCGTGAAAGACCACGACCGTGTAAAAGAATCAGGAGGGCGGTGAAACGTGCCGTATCGAATCACCGAGAGACAGAGCAACGATGTTGAACATTCACCGATTCCCCGTCGTTCGGCTATCCCTTCACCGAACACGTGGGTGTTTCACACCAAATACCCTGACCAGCTCATCTGGTACCGGTATCCAGAAACAGGAGCGCGTGTCAATTCGGACGGTGATTATGCCCTGAATACGGTGGGTGATAGAACACACCCGCCGTACGAGGAACGGTGCGACACTGCTATTCTTGAGCGTTGTTGGCCGCGTGATGTACCGAAGTGGAAAGCAACGCCCTGGTTCACCCTCACGATCGGGTCTACGGTCGTGTTATCATTGACTGACCAACCGAGTGATGTGGATGGACTTAACAGGTGGTGGGATATCGTCAGTGAAGTCCTCTCACGCTCCGCTTCGGATGGCTCATTGGGAACTGTCCCGGCTGACCTCGATGACACATATCTGTGCACCGCTCGGTCACGGCGTTCACACTCACGCCCGCTGTAACACAGTTACACGGTGAGAACTCCGGGTACAGCCAAAGGGTTCTCTATACTGCAGGTTCTTGCCGTATGTATATGACTGTTAAAGAGATGCCTGCGCGTCTCTGCCGCATCTGTACACAACCCGTGTCAAATTGCACGTGCGGGGCTGTTCTCTGTCTTTGGTGCCTTGGACCGGAAGACACTGCTACGTGCACGCACTGTAACGGGGACGGGGTTTCCACTCCTGAACGTGTTTCCGTTGTACCTGACGAAGATGCCCAAGCGATACGAGAGTACCTTCGTGCAAATCCAGGATTGCAAAAAGAGGTGTACGTTCGTGAAGACGCAGACCCTCTCCGCGGACTCTGTTATCCAGCTGCGGAAGCGTACTACCACGTCACTGACTGTCGGATGGATGTGTATTGTCTCTCTTGGAACGATGTCTCTCCTGATAAATCTGGTACGCACTGGTATTTACGAGATCCTGATTCAGCGGAGTTCGTTGATCTCGGACTGCCGTTTGAAGCAGGGGTGACTCTCCCACCATTTGAGACTGGTCGTCGACGCGGGTTCATAACCGGTGATTCCCCGTCGAAACGAGCACAGCAAGTGCTTGATGATTTGCAGAAACAGTGAAACGTTCCAACTGACCGGTCCCTCATGGGTGCAACCCTTTTACCGGACAGTGTATTTTGAACAGGTAATGCCTCACTGCCAGAATTGTGACTCGTTTGTGACTGCTGATTACGTTCGAGTGTTCACACCGGAATCCCATGATGACCCGCGTGTTTGCCCGCACTGTGAAACAAAGATACGTGAAGGGAGTGACGTGCGAGATGCCCGGTCAACCCGACGGTAGAAATCTATACATGAAACCAGTCGGACGCTGATGTTTTTACCTGACCATGGAATATAGTAATGCATGAGTCCTTCAAGTGACGATTCTGACTCTACTGATATCCCTCTTCATTCACGGGAGATGGACCGATTAACGGTCGGGGATCCAGTTATCGTCGATTACCGATCTAATCGTGGTTCAAAGAAACGTAAACAGAACTCTGGTGAAATAACTCACGTACAGGCGTTGGGTAGTGATTCGTACCGGTTCTGGTTCTACGATTCAGACGCGGAGCGAAAAATCGAGGTTACACTTCGAAGCACGATCGGGCAAAGTCGTGTCCGTTCACAGAAAACAGATACCTGGTCAGTTCTCGGTGACCCTGTCCAAGTTACCTTTTCAGAGACCGCTTCATCAGTCGAAGACGTCGAGCAGTCCTTGGTTCTTGGAAAACGGAGTGATGATTTTGACGTTGTACTCGCGGTCGCTGAGATCAGCACGCACAGAAGCATTATTCAGTGGTTCGCTGAGAACAATTGTTTATAAGCCTGATACGCATACTTACTGATGACACAATCCCTACGCCGTGATACTTGGTGTGTACTCCAACTATGGTGAAAGACGCCCGAATGGCAACCGACCCTGACTCGTACGAAACGTGGCTCGGGAGCGACGATGCTGTCGAGAACCTTTGGCACACGGTAGACGGTGATATCTTCGTGTTCACAGAAGACGGCATCTATCTTCCCTGTGAAATCGGTCCGTTAGAGAGCGAATCACGAATTTCACCAGACAATTTCGATGACTATGACGTCACTGTAGAATTCCGGAATGACATGCGACCGATTGGTCTCGTTATCGGTCTTACAACCGTTCTGTTCCTCGGCGGGGTTTTCATGTCGGGAGGGTTGGCTGTGGTCTCGCTTGTTGCCAGTGTCCTTTCACTGCTTGGTCTCGTTCTCATGGCTGTCAAAGAACGAAACAAGGTGAACGCACTCACTCACATCACTCTCCACATGGGCCGCCACAACGCGACAGTCGTCACGGAAGGCGATGTCGAAGACACGATTGAATCACAGTTGTCGTCACTCATCCAGTAGAACGGGAGCGTGTGACGGGTGGTTTTCACCAAGGGTTGATGGGGAATCCCGGGATTCATGTCGGTGTGTGTCGAATCACGGTGTAATGGAAAGTCGAGTTGAGACTAACCCGGATCCTGAAGTAGTTGAAGAATGGCTCCTTGAGAGTAAACAGCGGAAGGCGTGCCTGTCATTGTACGTTCGGTGTGAAGTGATGTATGACGGTCGTGCATCAGCATCGCTTGCAGCTGGCGACCGTCTCGTTCTCACGAAACCAGACGGGTCCTTTGTTGTGCACGCTGATTCTGGATGCGACCCGCAGAACTGGATGCCTCCAGGAGCTTCAATTAATATCGTGGACACTGACCCGGTGACCATCTCAGCAACACGGAGCGATCCGAATGAGTTGATTCGTGTGACGTGCGAAGAAGTCTATCACGCGTCGATTATGCCGATGGACGACGATGCTGAGTTGAATCTGGAAGGGACTGAAGCAGACCTGCAGGACTACGTTTTCGAGAATCCAGAGGTGATCGAGGACGGGTTCCGATCAACCGAGAAAGAAAAAGAGACTGCTGCTGGTCCTGTCGATATTTGGGGGTACGACTCTAACGGTGAACCCGTGCTGTTGGAGCTCAAACGTCGGACTGCCGGGCCTGATGACGTTGACCAACTCCGGCGGTATCTTGACCATTTGGAGATAGAAGTTCGGGGTATCTTGGTCGCACCGTCGTTTTCAGACCTGTCGCTGGAGATGCTCGATAAACACGGGCTTGAATCACGGGAGGTAGAACCACAAGCAGCGGGACGCGACGAATATCATTCGCTCTCGGACTTCTAACAGAGACTATTCAGCCGGGCAGACGCACCGATTTACCGTGTGAATTGTACGCTGTCTCTATTGGGACTGTCCAGTCATTCCTCTGGTTCAGAACAGCTCTCGGCAGAATCACTGTCATTGTTGGTGTCAGTGTCTCCATAGGCACCCGAAAGCCGGCGCTGTCCACCGCGTCGACGAGCACGATCGTCCTTCGCAATTGCGACCTCGTCCTCATCGAAGTGATTCCCGTAGTCTTTCTCGGCGCAGTCGTCGCACACACGCATTGTTTTACCGTCATCATACCCACGACACTGAACGTGCAGGAACCGTTCCTCGGGCAACACACCACCGCACAGACGACAGTACGACCAGTCCGGTGCGCCAACCACTTCTAATGCCGGGAGCTCGTAGTACTCTAATTTCGATTCCTGAATCCCTAAATGGGCTGCTCGTGCCGTGAAGAACGTGTAATAGTCGAACCCAACAACGGTCTCGAAATCTACATGGTGAGAATCACTCCGCATTCCCGCCATGTCACTCAACGCTCGTGCATCTCTGTCATCGTTGTGGGCGTGATCCGGGTCCCACTCTGGTTCTAAGTCAATCGGATACCCCTTTCGAGAACTCAACTTTGTCTGCAGAAACCGTTGTTCCTCCAATGACTTCTGCAGCGTTGTGAGGATATCATGCCTGGTGTTGTGGTTCGGGTTGCGGGCTGTGACCTCGGAGAATACGTCAAGGTTCTGTTCTAACAGGGCAGCTCGGAGATCCTCTGGATTGGGGATCTCAAACTCAACCACAGTATCCGGGCGATTCTCGCCACCGTACATGAACGTCTCTTCGCACCATTCTACCTCTGCATCAGTCAACTCGCGCTCGATAAGCGGGACTTCTGCGTACAACCCGTTCGCTCCATGAATGCGGAAGTTCTCCTCCCCATCCGGGTGCATGGCTGTCCCGACACGAATCGTGTCTGTCGTTTCATCCTCTGAAATATCCCCAATCGAGGTGAACATGTCCGGGTGTTCCCGGGTCAACGGATTGGGACTCCGATAATCTGCGAAATCCATCCACTCCTTCGTAATTACTGCTACCCGGTCCCCTCGCTGTTCAAGTCGGAAGATTGAATCTGACATGTATACGTTTGTCCTGTTGCTACTTCACCCGTGAACTCACAAGAAGACTCGCAATTCTACCACTCTGAGAAAGCCATGACGGTCCGCGGGTATTGGTCCAGGGCTAGTCTTCGGACATCCCGCTGTCGTCAATCACGAACTCCCACGTGACAGGCCGCGTATCACTGGACCCGTGGACGGTCGCCAGTCGCTTGTGCGGCGGTTCGATACTCCCTTTCCCGATACGGGACGTCCATTCGTCCGCTGGTTTCGGGCTCGGCGATTCGTAGATCATCGGACCGTTCTGAATCGGCTCACGTTTCGATTCGTGGTAATGCCCGCGATATCCGACGTCGAAGCCCTGTTCGTTGAGCCAGCCACGCCACTTGTTCCGACCGGCGCTTGTCCCGATGTGTTCGAGAGAGTCCTGTCCGTGCGTCAGGAACCCTTTCCACTTCCCACCGCGTAGAGCAAAGGTCCGGAACCATGCAGCTTCGCTGGTGGTGAAGTTGATGTTGTCGTATGGGCTCTCACGGATACGATCGTCCACCCATCGGTAGCACACCAAGTCCATGTTCGCCTGCTTACTGACACCAGAGGCACGAGTCTTCCCGTGGTTCCCTGGTTGACAGATAACGTTCACAGTCTCGAAGTGCTCTGCGAAACTCTTGAGTTGCCGAGTCATTACGTTCACAGCTTGCGTCATCTGGTCAGCCAGCATCTTCTCGATGTCGTATGCCTGACCGTCGTAGATGTTTTCGTTCGTGATGTTGTCTCCGCCGTAGAGAACGTGAATCGTGTCGAACTCTGCGATGTTCCCCATGAGATTCCGCAGATCGAGCGCCTTCTGCGTGATGTGGTCCATCACGTCGATGCTGATGTCGGTATCGTAGATGACGTTCCCGCGTTGGTCCTCGACGACGTCACCGATGTGCAGGTCAGTAACGTGCAGAACCATGTCTTCGTTGCCGGGGTCAGGGTCCTGCGGGGCGATGGGCTGTTCACTACCCTGGAGCCGACGGAGAACCGTTTCCTCAACCGCTGTGACGAAGTCGTTGGCTTCACGGGTTTTCTGCCCCGTGTTTTTCGTGCTGACCCGTCGCATCTTCGGAGAGTCAGGGGATGCGTACACCTGGTTTCCTCTGTCGTATGGAAGGTCGATCCCCTTCCGCCGGATCTCCGCAATGTGGTCACGGACCGTTGATTTCCCGACACCGAGCCGGTCCGCAAGTTCTGGACCGCTTGCGGGAAGGTAATGCAGTAGTTCTTCTTGCCGTTCACTGAGTTCAGTCATGGCTTTGTGATAGGGGTTTGCGTACGGTTGTGTACCTGAAAGCAGCCGGTCTGTTTCCAGGTCTTACATGTGAAATGGGGCAAAGAAATAAAAAGGATTGGTGTGTGGCCACGCCGACCGTTACTGAACCGGAGGTTTCCAGTGAACCGTAGAAACGGAGTTGTCGTTCGTTTAGGCGACTATCGTGATGATGTACACGCCTAACTGGACCGCATTGAATATCGCGTGTGCAACAATCGGGACCAGTAGGTTATCGGAGTAATTGTAGAGCCATCCGAAGACAAGTGCACCGCCGAACACGATGAATGTTGGTGCTATCGTCTCTGTCACCGTTGCCGTCATGAGGTAGGGCGGCACGTGAAACACTGAGAACAATGCACCAGTTAAGATAATCGAGCTCCAGGGACTGAATGTCTCACCCAACCGTTCCTGTACAATCCCTCGGAAGAGGAATTCCTCAGCTGGAGCATTGAACAGAAAAACAATCCCGATGAACAGTAACGCGATTTTGAGGTTCTCACCGATCGTGGAGGTAACCCATCCCTGTGCAACGGGGATACCAGTGACTGCCACCACGATATTGAAGGTGAACAACATTCCAAGCGATAGGCCAACTCCAATTCCGATGTGTTTCGCCGTAGTTCGAGTCGGCTTCGCAACACGAATGTACTCAATTCCACGACCCGTCGCTACGAGATACACAAGACCACCAAGAGCCATTCCGACGAATGACGCAGCGATTCCTGCCATTAGCCCCACAGTTGGCTCTGCATTCATAGTGGTCGTGCTACTCGGATTGACAGCGGAAGACAACAGACTCCCAAGAAAGAGTGCAGCGATGGATAGCAGGGTTACAATCAGGATTGCCGATGCACGTTGAAAGACTACCTCGACTTTACTCTCAGCACTGCTATTCACATTCGACATGTATACAGTGAAGCTATGGTGTGTTGTTAAACATTGCATTTACCTTCATGCATACACCGTAGTTAACTCTCGCTTGCATGAGGGGTGCTGTGTTCCGAAAATTGGAAACCAAGTACTTAATCCCGTACACGAATAACTAACAGTACAATGAGTTCAGCGAGCACCGATGAAGACGAGTTACGGGACCATATCACCCGGTTCATGCAAACGAACTTCCCGCAAATCAAGATGCACGGTGGGACCGCAGCAATTCAGGGCCTCGATGCGGAGGCCGGTGAAGTCACCATCATGCTTGGCGGAGCATGCAGTGGATGCGGGATCTCTCCAATGACGATCCAGGCACTCAAGACCCGGATGACGAAAGAAATCGAGGAAATCAATACCGTGTACGCCGATACCGGTGAAGAGGACGGAAGTGGAATGTCACCCTCGTTCGCAGGTGATGACCCTGACGACGATGACGGTGGCGCAGAAGTCCCGTTCTAAACCAACGCGAGATCGTCACACGCATTGAACATCACTGTGCGACACCGTATTCCGAGTGAACGAGCGCGATTAGCAGGGATTGTATGGTGCGTTTTGATTTCGCAGGTGCTTCTCTACCCCGGCCTAGAAGAATTAATCGATGCACTCGGTGTCGAAACATCCCTTCAAGCCGGTATGTGGTTTCTCGTCGCTGAATTCACCGCATTCGTCTTATTCGCAGGTGTATGGGGTGCTATCAGCGACACAACCGGGAAACGACGACGATGGATCATGCTCGGAAGTTCCGGTGGAGCACTCGCATACATCACGCTCATCGTCGTTGCACCGTACAGTATTCCGTTCGCTGCTATCCTCGCAATCCGAGTACTCGGTGGTGCATTCACCATTGGTGCGTTTTCACTTGGAATGACGATGTTGATGGACTTGACCGGTGGCAGTGGTCGGAATATGGGGGCTGCCGGGATTGCTATCGGTCTCGGCGCAGCACTCGGATCGGTGATTGGCGGGCAACTCACCGCTGTCAATCCCCTTGGACCGTTATATGGCGGGGTTTTTCTTCTCTTCACCGTGGTTGGAATCGCAGCAACGCTCACGGACCGATCACCGACAACACACCTGGATATTCGAACAATAGTCTCCGGAGCCCGAACGAACTCCGGGTTACTCATTTCATACTCCTTTGGGTTCATAGACCGACTCACAGCAGGGTTCTTCGCTCTCGTCGGCGTCTGGTACTTCCGTGATGTCTTCGGGGTCAGCGCCGCAACAGCCGGCCTCACACTCGCATTATTCTTCTTCCCATTCGCTCTCCTCCAATACCCTTTTGGAACGCTGTCGGACCGGACTGGTCGATTCGCCCCCATCATTGGCGGGTCCCTCGCCTACGGAATTGGAATCATCCTTATCGGGATCGCCCCGGTGTACACGGTCGCAGCTGGCCTCATGGTTCTCATCGGGGTGTGCGGGGCATTCATGGCTCCTGCAACAATGGCTTTGGTGACAGACATTGCGTCTTCTACAGAACACGGCGTAGCAATGGGCGGATTCAATATCTTCGGCAGCCTCGGATTCCTAACCGGGTTTCTCGTCGGGGGCGTTGTTGTCAGTACCGCAAACTACACGACCGCATTCCTTGTTGTCGGAGGGTTAGAACTCCTCATCGTTACTCTCACCTTCCCGAAAGTACGCCGCCTCACAGAAAAACCTCGAACCCCATCCAACTGACGTCCGCTCAGACCAGGAACCACACGCGTGAGTACTGAAGTTCCTTCACACCGGCTAATGTGGGATCAATGTGATTCCTAGATACGACATCACCACAACGATAATCGCACCTGGAATGCCACCAATAGCAATCTCGAACATCACCAACGGTGTCACCACAACACTCACCCCAAGTACGTGACTGATTCCAAGCACCACGAGCCCTGTCGTTGTATTCCTCACCAGCTCCTTCAACGTCTTCGCAACTTCATGGACAAAGAACAGGGCAGCAATTGCTATCGAGATCAGCCCGATATCGAACAACGGGATTGTGAATGCCATGAATTAAATTACTCACCTGGTGGTGCGTTCTCCTTACTGTACCGTATCGTGGGCAGAGGCATAAGAGTAGGGAGGTGCTCACGTAACCCCTCCATTGCCACTGGAGATATACTCAATCCAGTGTATCGATCGTGAACACGAAATCTCTTAACGCTGGTTGGGGTATCACCAGGTATGAACCGATTGCGATACGCGGCGTATCTTGCTGCGGATGTCTTTAATAAAACTGCGTTAGGTGTCGGGGTTCTCGCCGGACTGTATCTTCTCTACACCGGCTACTACCTTCGTGGAGCAGCATTTCTCGTGATCGGGGTTCCCCTGTATTTCTTCCTATACGACCGGTTCGGCGGGATGCCCAACGAGTTTGACTGACTATGATAATTCAATAGAAAACGACGTATGTATTCCAAATAGTGATTACAACGCCTAAAACGGTGAGAACCATCGGGATGGAGTCCCGTACTGGACCAGACACGACGTACCAAACACCGAAAAACACCGCGACAAGAAGTGTTTTGTAAAGAATGAATGCAGGGATCCCACCGAGTGCGAGGACCACCAAGACGAGTGGTCCACCTTCTGCGACACCGGTTGCTTGAAGCCCAAATATCGTTGTAATCGTATCCCCGAATCCGTAGAAGACAATCGCTACCGCCCAAAAGAACCACTGGACGGACTTCACTCGTAATGGATCAGTGAGTGCGCGGATTGTATCGGTCATTCGGGTGCGCTCAAGTCGTGTATGGCCGAGCCACTGGTAAACCCTTCACCTGCAAACTCAAGTTAGAAATGCGGCCGTCCGGATTCGAACCGGAGAAGGACTAACCAACGGATCTTAAGTCCGTCGCCGTCGACCAGGCTTGGCTACGACCGCAACGGTGGGCCTCGGATTCGAACCGAGGAAGCAGCCCCTTACGAGGCCGTTTCTCGTTTTCAAGACGAGCGCCGTAGGCCAGGCTTGGCTAACCCACCAAACGCCGAAGAGCGGATTCGAACCGCTGAGGCCAGTGTAACCTGACCCACGGTGTTCCAGACCGTTCCTTTAGACCACTCGGGCACTTCGGCAAGACGATTTCTTCACCCCTTGGTTATCACGATCGTTTATCTGACGTACCTAGGGGCACGGCACGTCATATCACGATATTCAGTTATACTCTATGTTCGCTGAGTTGGTTTGAGGACAACTCTAACTACATAGACTATAACTTGACGCCGCCTCCCGAATTCGAATCGGGAATCCATATCTCAGGGAGCACGATTAGCAATCGTGTGAGGGTCACCTATTCCCCTTGAGACGGCACGAAGTACAGTTAGTGACACGTGCCTTCGATGAGGCGTCGTGTCGATGCAGCTGCCAGGAATCGAACCTGGACAGGACCTACGCCCGGGCATCTCAAGCCCGTCTCTTTTCCAATCGAGCACAGCTGCGCAATGCGAATTCAAACCGATAGGACTGTCTCCACGCCGCGTAGCGCGGAGTGAGTGGGCGCGAGAGGATTCGAACCTCTGATGTTACCGGCCTCGCCGGACGGGGTCCTGAGCCCCGCGCCTTTGACCAAACTCAGCCACGCACCCATGATGTTCCCGGTGTGTTGGTTTCCGTGTCCCGGGAGTCACGGTGACGAGAGCTCCCGTCAAAAGTGGTGCCTATGGTGTGAGGTACGTGCTTTGAGAATATTCACAGCCTGACTGTGCCACTTTCAGACTGATACAGCGAAGAAGCCGAGTCGAAGCAACCCCGACACCTTCAGCTATTGCTCATCCAAACTGGATGAACTCGATAGCCGAAGGGAACGACGGGTTGCTTCTCGCATCTATCCTCACAAAGAACGCCCCGGGTAATAAGTGTTTACCAGCCTTGTGAACGAGTGTACAAGGGAGGAGCGTACAGTGTACCTGGAGTTACTGGAGCAGGTCCTTCCGTTCCGACTCAGTGAGCTCCACGTCAGGACCAACGTTCATCGAGCATTCCTCGCATTCGTAGGTCGCCCCACCTTTGTCGAAATGGTAGACCGGACTGTTGAACAGGAAGAAGGCATCTTCTTGACGGCGTTTGATGATCGCATTCGAGTCTGCACCACATCCGGGGCAGTGGTCTTCGTCAGTCGCAGGGACTTGGAACGTGACTTGATCGCGTCCGAAGAGATGTCCGTTGTAGGCGTTTTCTTTCGTGGTTTCGATGACGTCGTCGTGCGGGACGCCGTCGCTGTTGAATGCGTTTTCGATGCCGGACTCCGTAGCGATATCCAGATCGATGTACGGGCCGGTGTCGACGGTGTTGTGTGACCCGATGAGATGGAGAGTCACGGTCGCGTTCCCGTCAATGCGGGCACTGTTCTTCCATCCGGTGACGTACAACTCGATGTCCTGCGTCACATCGGTAAGTGTGACGTCACACCGCCCACCAGCAACTGCAGCACCGCGCTGTGGGCTCGAAAGGGAAAGCGAACGCTTCCATCCAGTGACGGCGTCGTCCATCTCTACGCGACCGTCAGGCGACTCACTGGACTCGTCGTGGAACAGTTGCTCTTCACCGATGACCTGGAGCTCACCGCCCACAGCGTCATGCTCGATGAACACGTCATCCGCGTCCACGATTACGGCGTCACCAGTGACGCCATCCGGCTGGACGTACCCATCTTCTATGTTCCCGGTTATTTCCGTCTCAAACTCGTTGATTTCGGCGTTCCCGCCAGTCGGGGTGTTTGTAAAGACGTACTCAGCGTTCACGACTTTCAGGTCGCCTTCAACTGCACCGCTGAGCACGTGTACGTTTTCTGCACCCACGAGCTTCGCAGGGGTCGGTTCGTCACCGGTCAAAGCCACAGGGAATCCGCGCCGTTCATAGCTGCGTTGGTGCAAGTCTCCCGCTCTGCTGACTGCACTATCGTGTTACCAGATAGTTAACCCGGTTAAATAAGTACTATGTTTTCACCACAGATTTGCACGGGCAGTGTTTGCTCTTAGGAGTGCTCCACGCGGTTCAATTCCCCATCACCGACTTCAAGTTCAGATTCGATGTGAGTAAGAAGCGCGTCCGCTCGGTCGCGCAAATCCTTCGCTTCTGCTAACCCAACATCCCCTTCCTCCAGCGCCTCCACGATCTCTTCTACCTCTTCGACAGCTTCCTGGATATCAAGGTCAGAAACATCAGTTTCGGACGTGTCCTGCGTGGCGTGTTCGGACATGGTAACTAAGTGTTGAGGATACAGGAGTAAAAAGGAACGGGTGACTTGGGAAGACAGTCCGAGACGTAGGCACTCTGAACTCGGCTATGAGACCACCCAAAGAATACCCATGAGTATGAGTAGGAACAACAGAACGAGGGCGACTATCTTGTACCGTTGTTCTTTGACTTTCAAATCCTTCGTCTCTTCTTCGTGCTCTTTCTCTTGCTCCAGCACCGTATACGCTGTCTCAACACGATTACGCAGGTCTGCGATGTGAGTTGTCGTTGTCCGCTCGAATGCGTTCTCAATCTGGTGAGAGTACTCATCAGTAATTGCTGTCGTGTGCGTCGTGTACGCCTGTTCAACCGCTTCTCGGTGGGCGTCCATCGCGGCTGAAACCCTCTTCGCGTAATTATTCTGCACCTGTGTTCGGTTCCGTGAGACGGACTCTTGGATCTGTGTCTTTGATGGGACAACAACTGACCCGATTTCTGTCGGAGTCATTGCCCGGTCGTCAGCTGCATCATCGACAAGCGGCCGGTCATTTTCGTGACCAACCGCAGTCACAACTGGCGTCTCCATTTTGGCGATTGTCCGTGTCACTCCTTCCGTGTTGAACGCGTGGAGGTCCTGTTCACTCCCACCGCCACGAGTTACAATCACGACATCCACGTCACTGTGGGCATCTAAGTACGTGATCGCGTTACAAAGATCTTCCAATGCCGCGAGGCCTTGCACGCGCGAGTGACAAAGTGTAATGTCTACATCAGGGTGCCGGTCATGAATTGCATTAATTGCGTCTTCTTCTGCGTCGCTGCCTTTTGACGTTACAATCCCGATTGTCGAGGGGAATGCAGGTAACTCCTGTTTCTTCTCATCTTCAAAGACCCCGTCTTCGGTGAGTTTCTCTCGGAGCTTCTCAATTTGCCGGTGATAGTGCGAATCTCCAAGTAGAACAACGTCATCCACGTAGATTGAGCATTGACCGCGTTCCTCGTAGTAGTTCAGTCGGCCTTTCACTGCGACACGGTCGCCGTTTTCGAAGTCCGGGATGCTTTGCCGTGTTCCAGCGAAGGCTAAGCACTGGACTCCGGTGCCGTCGTCGACGAGTTGGAAGTACTGTGTTCCATTCGACGTAGAGTTATCGGAGACGTCCCCGATGAGAAAGTCAAACTCCAGGTCGTTGGATCGTTCGATTACTTTACTGATGTCTGCATTGAGCTCTGTGACAGAGATGGCTTTCCCCGGAAGCTCATCTGCATCCCCGCCAGGAGCGTCGTCATCCATTACTGTCTAGTAGTCCAACCAGTTATTTAAAACCCAACTCCTACGACTTGCTGCCTCCAGTGCGTGGCAACGGCCAGGGAAGGTGAAATCGCCAGTTCCCATGAGAAGTGGTCTCAAAGTCTGCAAACCTTTAAGTTACAAGCCCCTGTACCCGTTAATGCACAGGTCGTGACTATGACGCGCACCACTCTCACCCGAACGGTGACCGCTCGCCCGGCAATAGCGAGCGCTGCCGCCGTCATTGGGAGAGTGGCCGCACGTTACCCGACCCCCCGGACCACGATCGGCAACGTCCAGGGGAACGGTAACGAGTCCAAAGTTGTCCGAATTCCATTCCACGGCGAATGTGATGATGGATTTGAACAACAAGATTGGACCGGTCACGATCACCCCCACCGCGCACGGGTCGCCCAATAACCTGCGACGTATCGTCGAAGGTTGTCCGGGGCAGCGCGGTGGGGAGTGGTCACAGCACTTCACTGCGCTGTGACCCACATTCTCATCGTGACTGTTCCTCTCAACCACTATACGTCGTAGCGTCGCTCACGTGGCGGGAAGAAGCGCCCCGAGTCAATCGGGTTAGTAATCGTCGCCAACTCAGGCATCCGCTCATCGAGCTGCGAGGGGCCGGAGTCCTATAGCTAAGGAAGGCCAAAGGCACCGGGCCTTGGACCCGGTAATCCTCGGTTCGAATCCGAGTAGGACTATTAGCATCGGCTCTATCCAGAGCCGGTGTACGCCTCTCCACGGTGTGCCTGGATGCACTGAGTTCCAGTCCGCGTGCACCGTCGCGGACTGCCATGCCTGGATAGTGTAGTGGCCTATCATGGGGGACTGTCACTCCCTCGACGCGGGTTCGACTCCCGCTCCAGGCGTCAACGTCTCTCCGAAAGTCGGAGTAGGGGAGACGGGATCACACCATAATGGGTTGCAGCAGCCACCCACGACCGGTCTCACCGGCCGTCGTGGAGTGATTACGGCCCCGTTGCGCGGGCTGAAATCCCATTCGAAGTCCTGGTGCTGATCCCCGAGAAAGCGTTCACGATTCCCCGACCGTGCTTCACAGTGCGGTCGAGGAGCCGCTCAGCGGCCCGTGAACCCCGTCGTCTCAAAGCAAGCCCATCGCCCATACTGACTGGTCGAGACGTCCTGAACGGTTGTGCTGTGCAGCAGGTCACCTACGACGCGCCGTACTCCGGTGCGTGGAGGAAAGTCCGGGCATCCGTAACCATACTCTGGTTGCGCCGACCGCCGTGGTCGGGAGCCCCCGTCGAAATGACGGATCGTGAGTAAGCGAATCCCGCCCTTGAGGCGACAGAATCCCGTGCAGAGAAACGACACGTCCGGTTCCAAGCGATGACGGTGTGAGCAGACTCTTCGAGAAACACCAGCGTCAGAACGCGCTGCGTAGACGAAAGGAGGGTTGGGTTAACCACACCGAGCTATGACGAACCGGGAACGATGAGACGATACGGGACTCGATGCAAGGTGAAAGTCCGCCGAGATAAATTGTTGACCTCCCAATCAGAGTAACGCTCTGAGGGAGAACATAACCTGGATTACTCGCTGCGTCCAACGCACCGTTCACCACAGGGCGTCAACCCCGGTCAGTATGGAACACTCACACAGTCCCCTAGTGTAGCAGGCCAACCACACGACGCTCTGACCGTCGAGACTCCGGTTCGAACCCGGAGGGGACAATCCGAACTACAACGTTGAGGCGTTGTGTTCATGGAGTACCATTTCCAGAAGGCGTGTTTCCTCTCGATCAACCCGTACTGGTTGACTTCTCAGAATCAACTAAATAGGTTGATCGGAAATGTAATGGGAACCCGTTGATAAGGGGGTGGTTAAACGAAAAACAGTTTAGCATATTGTGCCTGGTTGGTGTAGTGAACTAACATCGGTCCCTGTCACGGATCGGCCCCGGGTTCGAATCCCGGACCAGGCGTCAGCTCACATCTGTAACTGTGTACCGATGGGCGGTAGGGTAGTTAGGTCAACCCTCGTCCCTTGGGTGGACGAGATCGTCGGTTCGAATCCGGCCCGCCCAATCAGAATTCGCACGGTCCACTTCACGTGTGAATTCCATGCGTTTAATCGATCGAAGTGGTTCGAAGTATCTGGCCGAGGACTCATACTTCCGGTAGCCAATCCGGGGATGTTGTCGGTCCCTGCTTCATGGAATACAAGAGTATTTCAAACCGGACTTCATTCGTATAGATGAGCGAGCACATAGTCTAGTGGTTATGACGCTGCCTTTACAAGGCGGAGATCCGAGGTTCAAGCCCTCGTGTGCTCATCGGGCCATTTTGCAGTGCAGATTCACATTGGACTGGTAGCTCAGCAAAGACCATCAGGCGCTCCGGGCCCGGAGTTTAGGTAGAGCACGTATGACGTTGTCGCAGGTTCGATTCCTGCCCGGTCCACTCATGCTTCGTGGGCGTATAGTCTAGTGGTTAGGACACCGCTTTGACATGGCGGAGATCCGAGGTTCAAGTCCTCGTACGCCTATCTCTGATTGCTTCAGGCGACTGGAGCTCTCAGAAACACGGTGAATAACAGGTTACTCCTCGTATTCGGTTAACTGTTTGATCCGTTGGTTCTTCCCCTCGATGACAAGGCAAATGATAGCGACTCCAAACATCGCTAAGTGAAGAAGAAATACGCCGGGAGTACGAACTCCATCGAGGAACAGGAACACTTCCATTGTGGTTGAGACCGCGAAGAACACTGCAATCCCAACGTGGAACCGGGTGAGAACAAGTTCCCCGAGTCCTCGAACGTGGAGATTGTACATTGTACGTACTTGAACGAACTGTCACAGTAAATACTCCCGGATTCCGGGAGATGAGCGGGGGTAGTGTTAGTCTGGCTTATCATACCTGGTTTCCATCCAGGTGACCGTGGTTCAAATCCGCGACCCTGCATTGCCGTGAGTGGCCGAGATGGTCTAATTAGAAAAGATTCAGTCTTGTGACGACTGAGATTCGGGGGCAGTCCCCGATCCCGGCCCTTCGAAGTAAGAGCACTGCCACTCTTACTTCACCTCGATGCCTTGTTGCGCGGATGGTGCTAGTTTGGTCTATCACAGCTCGTTGCCAGCGAGCTAACGCCGGTTCAAATCCGGCTCCGTGCATTGGCCGATCAGCCCGCAAAACCAATACGCTGGAGTAAGGCCACGTTAGCAGCCCTGACGAGAGAAGGCTATCAAGTGAGACTGATGCACCCGAATTTGTAAGGGAACCACGCTTGGGTTAGGGTTTGAATCCGGTCTCACGGGAGTGGGAATCGCAGTACTACTCTGCCCAACGCGGCTCGGTGACAGAGTCTGGTCGAACGTGCCCGCCTGCAGAGCGGGTAATCGTCGGTTCAAATCCGACCCGAGCCTTCACGATCGTGACGAATACCGATTCGAAGCGATTGTAAACTGAATTGGTGAAACCGTGATAAGGGATCCGCCATTTTGGTTGACAAACCGTGTTCGTGGGCCTGTAGTTCAGTCGGTAGAACGCGTTACTCATAATGACGTAGTCCCCGGTTCGACCCCGGGCAGGCCCACGTCAAAGACTCCAGAAGTAATGAGGGCGCTTAGTGCAGCCCGGAATGCACACCTGGCTTCTAACCAGGACGTAACACCAGTTCAAATCTGGTAGTGCCCGCTCCACCGTTGTCCGAGAGCCCATGGTGTTTTTAGTGAACCTCTCTAATCCCATGTAATGCTCGGTAGTATTGACGTTCAGTACAACGACCTCGGTGAAGAAGAAAGCGTTGAAGAATCGTTCGATGACGTTGAGTCAGTGTCCGTTGCCGGAGCTCCAGACGAGCTTGGTGACTCACTCATCATCGCTCACAGTGAAAACGAGAGATCCAACACGGTGCGAAACGGCGTCGTTCTACAGAACATCTCGTAGTTCCGTATTCTCTGGTTTCTGTACATGTGCCTGTAGCTCAGTGGCAGAGCGCGGCCTTTGCAAGGCCGAAGCCCGGGGTTCAAATCCCTGCAGGTACACTTGCGGAGTGGCCGGTAAACGTTGGTCGCTCCCGTCAACCCCACTGTGAACAGCATTGTACCGGGCGGATAACCAGTGTTTAAGAACATGGGAATGGTATCGCTATGAAAGAGAGAAAGGGAGACCCTTTCTTGCTCACACCACTGAACCATGTATTCACAGTACCCGGATGTTAGCTTCCATTGGGACGTCCATGAGTACGGAAACACGAACGTGCCTCTGCAGGAGGTCTACCTGGATTGGGATACAAAAATCCTTGAAGGCCGTATTGAGGGCGGCGAACAGTTGCTGACCGATCTGCAGGAGATCATCCACACGCAGGAACAACGGCTTGTGAAACACACAGCCAGAACAACCCGCGGCGGGACGATGCTCGATGACCACCATCTGACGGCCAGATTCCAGAACTGGAATCTGTTCTACATCGATCACCCTGCTGCTGAAATCCTCTGGTCCTTCCTTCAAGAAGCACACAAACGGTACTGTGAAATATTCAACATCACGCCTGCAGGGGAACGGTCCATTCAGTCGTGGGCCAACGTTCTCCGAGCAGGCGATACCATTGAACAGCACTCTCATGTCCCGGAACCGTCTGCAGCGGACGTGTACATGAGTACCAACTTCTGCCTGAAGAGCGACGGATCAACATCCACGGTGTACGACTTACCCGGGTTTCAGTCGCACAAGGCAGGGTTCTCAAATTACGCGGGACAACTCATCGCCTTCCCACCTTGGATTCCTCACCACACGACACCATACGAGAACGAAGAGGAGACTCGGATAACGATTGCCTCTGACATCTCAACGTCTCACTGGTACCCGTCATCGTACGACCAGGGAGAACGAGTACGCCATTACATCCCGTTCGATACAGCACCGTCCATCAAACGCCGTAATGGAGAGGGAACACGTGAATGGGAGGAAATCGAAGGTATTGATGGCTCGATCGCCCGTATTGTGAACTTCAAAGGTGAACTCACTGAAGAAGACCTCATCGAGATAAAGGAGCAGGGAACTGAATTCTCACAGGAAGCTATTGTTCCGGAAGGCGTTCCGGAAGAGTACCACCCGAGGGAATGACGCACCTTGTGAAGACGGCTCTCTTCTCACTTCGCTGTTGAATCCGTGTTTACTGTGTGCTCATAGTTCAGTCTGGCAGAATCCCTCCTTCGCAAGGAGGTGGCCCGGGGTTCAAATCCCCGTGAGTACATTCCATGTTGAGTGAAGAGGCGTGTGGCCAAGTTGGTAAGGCACTCGGCTGATAACTGAGAGATTCAGCGGTTCAAGTCCGCTCACGCCTATCTGCGCTCATGACTCCGAATCAACGTGACGGGAATGACAAACCGGATTGGACAGAGACTATCAACGGCGACGTGAAGACGAACGGTAAGTTGCATATCTGGAGTACCGAGAACGCTACTGCAGTCATCACGTCCGATCACTATGTTCGACCTGGACACGATGCTGTAACAGTTCCTCGACGATGCCAGAACCGGCCACGATTCCACGGATGCTTAGCTCAGCTCGGCCAGAGCAGCGCACTCCAGATGCGCGATACGCGGGGGTTCAAATCCTTCAGCATCCATTCCCGGTCATCACACTACCGTGATGTTCCCGGGACGCCCGACCGTTCTGTTCAGCAACTACGAGCAGGTCACGGTCCTGCAGCGAAGAACAACAACGTGTCCGGGTTAGGGTAGTGGTCTATCCTTCGGCCCTGTGACGGCCGAGACGTCGAGTTCAAATCTCGCACCCGGACTTCTGTTCCGTGCTCTCTTGGTGTAGTCGGCCAACCATGGTAGCCTTTCGAGCTACCGACCGGGGTTCAAATCCCTGAGAGAGCATTGTTACTGGTGGTTGCGATGAAGCAATTCCGTCGTCACACAGACGTTCGTGCTCCTTTGGTGTAGTGGAAACATGCGACCCTTTCGAGGTCGAGCGCAGGGTTCAAATCCCTGAGGGAGTATCACCCCTCTCAACTGGAGAGGACGGTCAATCAGCCAAACACGCCGCGCGCCATCTTGTAGACGGAGTAAAACCACACCAAGGCGGGGACGGCATTCAGATAGTTCGCTTGAAACCGTAGAGCGAAAAACGGTGCCGCAACTGCTACCGCCAGTAACACGAGCATGAATCCATCTAAGACCATTTCTCTGAACGTTTGGCTGGAAACGTCGATATCCGCACGTTTGAGTTTCAGTCTTGCACTCCGCCGCCAGGAAATGCAATTGAAGAGTGCTGCCCCGACGAAACCGTGTGCTATGTCTCCGACCTCGTGGGGAATCCCGCCCGGGTTACCGCGTGTGGCTTCTTCAACGACCAGTAGAAAGGACACGAAGCCTAAGAATGTCCCAATGAACCCTATTATGAGACGGCCAGCTGCGCTCTCTTCATCGACGTCCTCTCCGTAGATATTCTTCCCGCTGGATTTGTTTCCGCTGTACGGTGGCCCGCCCCACATTGTATAGGCGAATATACTCGTCATTCCCGGTTAAATCCTTGTCAGGGTGGTTTCTGTTGAGGCCCGTGGTTCAATGTGCTCTCATAGGGTAGTCAGGCAATCCTCCGACCTTCTCAGGGTCGGAACGCCGGTTCAAATCCGGCTGAGAGCATCGGCCAGTAGTTCAACAGCGCGTGTTGAAGAGCAAGCTATTCGATGCGCGGGGAGAACACCAACAACAGGAACCCGATACGGGTACAGGGCGCTACTGCGGTGAGGGCAACTCACCTCCTGCGTCCCACGCGAGTTGTAGGTTCGAATCCTGCCTGGTCACTTGCAATGCAGTTCCTCCGATCGTCGTTGATGCCGGTGTGGCTCAGTCTGGCCAGAGCGCGCCCATGGTAAGGGTGAGAACGAGAGTTCAAATCTCTCCACCGGCTCTCCTGACCAGAAAGACAGGAGGAAGTGTGTGAGTGGGCGTGTAGCTCAGCTTGGACAGAGCACCGGCCTTCGAAGCCGGGTGTCGCCGGTTCGACTCCGGTCACGCCCGTCGATCCCTCCCATCGATAATACAACTCAGTCAGTACATTCCATTACTGCAAAGTCTCAGGGTTTAACCCTCACCGTTTGTAAATAGACGTAATGAGCGCGGAGAACACTCACAAGGAAACTGTTACTGACCGGTTTGAGTTGTATCTGGCAATGGATGCAGACGGGCTTCACAAGGAACTCGAAGAAGACCCGGTTGATGAGCAGTTCTACCCTCCTGGATACGGGATCGGATATGTTCGCCTTGAACAATCTGGCCTCCATTCGTTCGAGGATTTGATCACTCCATTAGGGTACGCTGTTTGCGAAGAGCCGTGGGATTTTGAAGGGGAACCCATGTTCTGTTGGCATCACGGAGTAATGGACCCCGCTCGAAGAGCATGAAGGGTGGTTTGAGCAGGAGTCCATCTACGAGACAGACGAACGCGGAGGGATCAGAGTATTCGAGCATGATGTCCCAATTGATGTCACGTTAGAGAACGCTGGTGGTGTCACGGTTGTTCTGGAATACACTGCGAATCCCTACAGTGCCGACGATTACATGTTACAAGCGCAGTTGTTCTATGGCGGGCCGTGGAACTCCAGCGATGAACAGTACCTCGCTGCCACCGTCCAGTCGGAACACCTGCCTGAGGCGTTACCGGAGGCGCTTGGAGTGATTGAAGTCCTGTTTGCGAATAACCCGGTAGACGACTTCACACTCTGTATCTTTGAAGATGCAGAGGAAACGGAAGACGACGCAGAAACGGGCAGCGAGGAACAGTAGAACACGCAGTTGCTGTGGTTTTTGCAGTTCGATGTGCTCCTATAGTGTAGTGTAATCACAACGGTCAGGAAGACCGTGGACTCTGGTGCGAATCCAGATAGGAGCGACGAGGTACCAGAAATGGCAATTAACTCCACAACCACACCGGTGACTGAACAGGTAACTGAAACAGTTGACGTGACGGTTCGTGTCCCACGGAACACCGAAGGGACACTGTTCGATGCTGCAGAAACACGTCTCGGACGCTTTACGGATATCGTGGCTGTCACGCTGACTGCTTCCGACGGGATCGACCCGCGGAACGGTGCAACCTACGTAACTGTTACTGCCGACCTGACCGTGACCGACGTCACGTCCGGGGAGGACATCGTTGCCCTCCTCAACGACGCGGTTGGTGTTGAGAACGCTGAATTAACCAGCGTTGCTTGACACCCCATTATTTGCCGAAATAGCTAAGCTCGGGAAAGCACCGTCCTGAAGAGGCGGCCATCCCCGGTTCAAATCCGGGTTTCGGCATCAACTCGAATACAAGCGTGTTGCGTGCTCGTAGTTCAGTCTGGCAGAACGCCTGCATGGCATGCAGGAGGCCTCGGGTTCAGATCCCGACGAGTACATGTGAAGATCCCTTACACCTTTTAAGCCATATCTCATAGTGTACTGTACCGACGACGATCGTGAAGTGGTGCGTTCGCAAAGGGATTGGCCGATTCATCACACCAGGAGTGATGAACGGTGGTTCGACTCCACTCGGGCGTGTGCATGGATAATCTAGAGCAGCAAGAAGAACTCGACGAGGAAGGAGAGGAGTCTGATTGGACCTACCTTGAGGACCTGGTAATATGGGTCTCTGCTCTGGTTGTTCCGTACGGGATGATCCGGTTAGTCTGGTTCCTGAATATTGACAACCCGGTTATCGTCGGTGGGTTCGTCGTCTTGATGTTTGCGGTCATGGTGGGGAGCGTACACCTGACGAAGAAACTGTTTCAGTACCTCGAAGACCGCGGGGAGTGATAGCTTAATTTGGGAGAGCACCCGACTGAAGCTCGGGCGGCCCCGGTTCAATTCCGGGTCACTCCATCAACACGGGGTGGAGCGGACTCGTGGTCTAGTTGGTTGTGATGCGCCCCTCACATGGGCGAGTACGACGGTTCAATCCCGTCCGAGTCCATTGACATCTTGTCAGACACGATTCCAAGTGCTTTTGACGGGTGACGGCAACCGGTTACGTAATGAAGGACACCGATGTGGTGAATAATCCCCAACCCTCCGTGTCAGGAAACCATTCCGATATTATAGAAAACGTCGGAACTCGAACACGGAAATTTGTGGTTGGTCTTATCGCCGTCATCACACCAATCGAGCTCGTGTTCGCTGTAACACAATATCAAAATGAACCGGTGACGCAACTCATTACGTTCATTCTCATCCCTATCCTCGTTCTCAGTTATATTGTGAACGCACAATTGCTGAAAGGGAAACTCCGTTCCGGCGATCATATCCTTCGACTATTAACGCACCCGTTGACGCTTGGTGCCTACGGTGTCCTTGGTGTTGCTGGTCTTATCGCCGCAGTCAGAATCGCCACCAGTTGGGGATTCTGACCCTCCGATTCTCCAAGCCTCTGTCATCGAGTACGTAGTGTGAGATGCATTTTTGTTGTGCTGGTGTAGCTCAGCCTGGCCAGAGCGCGTCCCTCGTAAGGACGACGTCGCCGGTTCGAATCCGGCTACCAGCTTCCCGTCTCTCACGGGGCGGCACTCATTCGTTGAGAACACTTGAGTTCCCGACGATTTAATGCAGTCGGTTGCATTGAGTGCTATGTGGGAAAAGCTAGGTGAGTACCCTGACTGGCCGAAGCTCGATCCATTACGAGATCGTTTGAGTAAGCCGACTCTGTGAAAGCCTACCGACTACCCGCGAAAAACGTCATAAAACAAGCCTGCGCGGAAACAAGGGATCGGACTTGGGATGTGCAGGCGATTGTGCGAGTGACGGCCCACTGGACCAGACCACCCGTGGATGCAAGTGGTTGAGAACCTTGCGCTCCAGGCGTAGCGCGCCAGGAGAAACCCACGAGGGGGTAACTTAACGAGTCGCTGTTCCGTTCACCGCGTCCCGGAATCTTCCTGAACGCGGTTTCCTTCCGCACATAGGTACACTGGCTGGATGGGAGAGTTTGGAATCTCCGACAGGCTCATATCCTGTAGACCACCGGTTCAAATCCGGTTCCAGCAATCAAAACCTGACAGCAACTGCCCGTCTATGCGACAATAATATCCGTTCCAGAGTCGTCCGAGTCTTCTTCTTCCTTGGAACGTCTTTCGGGGATCGCAGACTCCCCTTCGTCTTCCTCGTCTTCATCCCTGACCTGCGATTCGAGGTCCTTGACCCGCTTCTTTGTCTCAACTAACTCGTCGACAAGCCCGTCAACGGTCGCCCGCAGCTCATTTACCCTGCTTTCTAGTTCGTCAACTTTGTCGCTCATGTATAGTTAGAAGCGCGGTTCAGGTAAAAACGTCAGTGACTGAATAGAGGGGGTTCGGTGGGTCGTTTGTGATCGGTGGAAGTCCCCGCAGTCACATGTGAGATGCAGTAAGAGGCGATGGGTTTGCACAGTACTTTGAACATTGGTAGAAGGCGAAGGAATATTTACATTGAGCCAGTAAACTGACGTGATGAACCATTCACGGCGCTCATTTCTCAGGGCTGTCGTTGGTAGTAGCGCCACTATTGCGTTAGCTGGATGCATGGAAGATGATGCCGATCGGACCAACACTAAAACCGACAGTGGTGGGACGGACCGTCCAGAAGTCGGGGAGTTTTCGTTGCCTGACCCCTCGATAATGAGTATCGAGTCCCCAAAACCATCTATTCAGGAAACCGGTGAAGAGGAACGGGAAGGCGGGGATGATAGGTACAGCGGGACGTTGTTAAACGAGGGGGCTGCCGGGTCCGTATTAGTTGAATTGTATTGGGTCGAAGAACGAACGTCTCAAGAAAATCTCGTGAAAAGCGAGTTGGATCTTGTTTCCTCAAAGAGCATCCGTGTGGAGAAGGACGCGTGGACGGATTTCTCATTTTCTGCGACGCGCCCGGACGGGTTTGAAGGGTACTGGTTCTATGTCTCGCCAGTAACGGTGACAGTGACTCTACGGAACACAGGCGGTACCGGGGATGTGGTTGTGTCTCTGTTCAATGGTGAGACGAACGTTGATTCTACAACACTTCAGATGGAGAGTGATTCAGAGGCTGTTGTTGAACTACAAAACGATGTTGTGACGGGTGAGGCCTTCTTTGATGTGGAAGCAAAACCAGTCGATGATTGAATTGGTGATTCCGCAGCGGCTCATGTGAACTACCGCGCCCTACTCAACCGTTGAAACGGTTTCCTTGAGGACGTGGCTTCCTGCTTC
>Ga0306908_1000110_pt1 | contig 42732 bp, 45 predicted proteins | sample AntRauTorcE11899_FD_190430 | JGI IMG/M metagenome (GOLD analysis project Ga0306908, IMG submission 190430) | Saline lake microbial communities from Rauer Islands, Antarctica - Metagenome Torckler E11 #899 (v2) (version 2) | ecosystem: Environmental > Aquatic > Non-marine Saline and Alkaline >... | reverse complement strand
TACATCATTATAACAATGATCGACCGAACCAAGCGTTAGATAGTCGAACTCCTGTTGGAGAGGTGCTCAAATAGACAGTGCCTCTAATCGCATGATTCGATCCTTTGTTGGTGGTGAATATATTGATAGCACAGGGGGCGAACAGAATAATTCAAGATAACCCCACCACCCTTGGTCGATTTCAGCTTTTATTTTTGACTTATCGTTGGTTTGCTTCAATGACTCTGCCTTTCGAAGTGCATCTATGACCGTCTCAGCACTGACCTGCTGGGCAGCAAACTCATCTGCACGGTACTCATCGTTATAGATTTTCTCAAGATTTGTGAATAAAAAGAACAACAGGGTTCCAATTATTGGGGTCTCAATTCGAGTCTGGTACCTGATTGAGTCGTGGTTGACGTGGTACAATTCGTGATAACAGATTGCTTTCATTTCGTCATCGGACAGTTTATTACAGAGTTGTTGGTCTACTATAATCACTGGTTTGCCCGAATTCGGTAACACAAACGCTAATTTTCCTTTTTTAATAATATCTTTGACTACTACGGGAATGCTCTCAATTTCAAACTGATGATTACCCACGTCAATATCATTGATTGCTGTACGATCGCTGCGATGTCGATACCACACGGCAATGCCTGCTGGGAGAATTATACCTAATGGCCAGAAAATCAATATTCCACTGGTCACTGCACCGATTGGAATGAATGGATACCCAAACAGCTGTGAAAGTAAAATCCCAAGCGAAGTCATGATATATACGCATAATATCAGTGACATACCGATTCGTAAATATTTTTTATCGGTAATATTTGGTGGGTGAGTGTACATCCCGAACGGGTCGCTCGGCGAATCAAGATTTTGTTTGAGGTGGGTCAAAACATATAATATCAGCAAATTTGTTATAATGAGTCCTACTAGCGGAGTTTGAGATATTGCTGCGAGTAACTCACTCACAAACCGCAAACTTGCTATCAAATTTCTGGTAAATTCAGCTATTATTTTGCCTTGGTCTGTATTGAGGCCTATCAGCGAGACCTGGACTATCTTGGCCACCAACTCATTGGTTAACTGTATAGTTCTCACCCAGACATCAATAACATCGATTATCATCCTTTCCCACTGTGAATAGATTAGAAGATTCAGTGTTGTGATTCCATACGGGAATAATGCGAATACTGATAAAAATACGGTTTTGTCCGTTGCTGGGTCATGGGCGTTTTTTTGAAGTAAAATAATGGCTCCGATTCCGAGAAAGTAAACAGGGCTAAGAATGTGTATGCTATTAAATATTTCACTATGCAATAATATCCCTGCGGAAATATAATTCAGATAGACCAGTTTTGAGAATGTAACCTTGTTCAGAAATGCAACTGGTTGCATATCCGGTAATTTATTATCTGGATAATTCGCAGTTCGGAACCCGTTGGGCTGCCTATTAATTATCATTTCTGGTACAAACGCAACTATTATTGCTGAAACCGGTAGTACTGTAGCGAACAACTCTCCAAAGAGATCGGCTAGACTTGTTTCAAATCCAGTCAACAAGAGGATTGCTGCATAACTCACTAACAACACTGAACTAAGCGTGTAGAGTGGATGTGCTACGTATATTTCTATAATTTCGTTAGTGTCAGTATCAAGTATGTATGCTTTTCCTCCATAGTAACTGTAGTCTTTGGTGAAGATCTCTAAGGCACCTTGTGTTTGTAACTGTTCACACTCGTATTCTAGAGCCGGTTTGGGCCCGAGTCCTTCTTGGGTCTCGTAGTGTGCTTGGTAAATTTTCACACAAACTCTGGAACCCGTAGGTAATCGTATGATTGGTCCTTGTTTCCGCCTATGAGTATCTCTTCCATACGTTCTAATGTCCAAAATAATACTGCAGAGATTGGATACTCTCCATCTGACATTCCAATAAAGTATACATCATCTCCTTCCTCATTATTCTCTTCCTTATCTTCCGCATTCTCTATGTTGAGCAAATTCCGAACCCTTTCTGGGATTACGACACTTGTCTCTGTTTCATTTATTTTGGTAAAATCTTTGACTATTGTAGTATTCTCCTCCATGTCTTCCGTTGATATCACAACATCCTTATTGTCTTCATTGAGGTTCCAACGTGCTTGCAGTGCCTCTCCCTTTTGATCAGCACTCAGACGGTCTGCAACCTTGTTTGGTAGAGTCACCTTGTATTGACTACGAACTGTATTCTGCTGTATGAAGTCTATCTGTGGTGGCATAGGTTCATTCTATATAGTATAGATATAACGTTTTTGATTAATGGGTATCAACATAAAAACAAAATATTTAACATTAAATTAAGTATATTCTAATAATATTCTAATAATCAAAAAATCTGCATAATTTATCCAAATATGCAGGAACGTAACAAAAATCAGAAATGAATTATATAAAATTATGGTTTGTGCTTATGATATTATAAATATATGTGGTGTTGCCATCAGAAATAATATTCAAATATCAATAACATCACCACATATCTTATATCAAAATTTTAACTACATATAATACAACAAAATCACGACACAGGGGTATGCACTTCGAGAAAATCACGGAATGCATAGAGGGGTTCAAAATATAATGAGAGTCGACATACCCACTCTCCGAATCGCTGTAGGGTCGAACCTACGCGCCTACGTCTCGGCCTTCGTCCAGCTCGTCAGGAGTATAAAAAGTATATATAATACGAAACACCTTACCCTGGACATCACACCTATACCGTTGTCCCGCAGTTCTTCCTTCAACGTTGCATGGTAGTCGGGTTTCTCGTCTTCCGGTTCATCGTGCTCCAATAAGTACACACGATCAGCCTTTGTCGTTATTGCTGGCTTCACGACTCGATCATCCTCGTAGCCCAAGGGTGCAATGTGAATCCGATCTGAATACTGAATTGTCATTGCAAAAGCTAGAACACTCCTACAATAATAACGTTTGTAACAATTGCAACGTTAGTAATAATTCTCACTAGACAATTTATATACATATCAGTCCCCTTGACTTACTCATGCCCATTTCGAAGAAATGGAGTAAGATGACGCGTACAAAGATCGAACAGACAGCCCCGACAGCGGGTGGCGTCTACGAACTTACGAGCTTCGGGAAGTCGCGACCGCTGTATATCGGGCAGACTGACAACCTTCAGCGCCGTCTCCTGGAACACCTAGAAGACCGGAATCCGAACCGATTCCGTTTCAAAAAAGCGGGGTTCCTGAAACGGCCTAAATCGATGGAGCAGGATCTATTCGAGAACTATGAGTCCAAATACGGCGGGATGCCGTCGTGGAACGAACAAGACCCCCGCACCAGCTTGTTCTGAAATTAGATTCTCATAACTACAATTCAGTACGATGGTCTCCCATGAAGTTAGCCGACGGACGCTGTTGAAAGGTCTCGGTACAGCCACAACCTCACTGGCGGTGGGTTCTACCACAGGGGCTGCTATGGAGGCCCGTAACCAAGTTCGACGATTCGATGTCGGTGAGCTCCCAGAGTCGCTTACCTACCTCTCGGATCCAAAACGTCGACAGGCAGAAGCTTGGGAAGTCGCCAAGACTCTCCACACTGCTGAGCAGGACACATCTGATGCCCTTGGAAAATACTCTCAGGATGACATCGTCTCCGCGGTTAATACGGCGTCTGCTGGCCGAACCGATCTTCGGTCTTTCAGTCGACTTGTTGAGGTCCTCCACGAAAATAATCTCGCTGGGATCATTGATGAGAGCTTGTTGAATTCCATCGGTGGGCAAGCCGATCGGGTCGTCAAGTATGCGCCTCTCCTAGGAGCTGTAAACAATGTCCTCAAAAAGGCCGAAGCATTCTCAACTGAACCAGCAGGTCGTCGACGCGAAGAATACGTGAATTTCATTCTCAGTATTGCGTGCCTTTGTTTGGAAGCTGGTCTAATGTGGGTGGGGGCACCGTACAAACTCGCTTGGAAAGGGACCCATACCATCTTCTTTGCCCGGAGTGGGACGCTGTTCCGTCTTGGCCGGTACGGTGGTGATCGTTTTGTTGCGTTCTTTATGAGCGAGATCCACTGGGAACTCCGTGAAGCAATCTTCGACGATGTGATCACGACAGACCGAGCTAGGTGGGTGGCTAAGGAAGTCAATAAGCACCGTGAGATACCAGAATTTGCGGACCTTCGGGAGGATGCAGCATCTATTGTCCAGAATCGCTCTAACTTCTCTGCAGAGGACTTCGAACAGTACGAATTCGCTGAGCAGTACACTGATGATGCTGTGAATGTCGGATCAAGCATTCTGGGTGAACTGGTTGAATTGGTACCGAAAGACAGCGACACTAGTGCTGACAGCGAATCTGACTCCTTGGTGCTCAAATCGACGATGAATTGGCAGTAATATCGTAGTGATACTATAAGATTGGATCTATTCGACGAATGCCATACACTGCACACCCATTGGTCTTTAGCTAAGCCTCAGCAGTCGGTTGGATGGTGGCAGCAAGCCGTTCTTGGAGGATTGGTCGCTGCTTGTGGATCTTTTGAGCGTCTTCGATCAGTCGTTGTAGCAGTGGCGGCGGTGAGTAGGCGAGATATTCCCTCAGTTCACGGAGGATGAGCTGGGCGTGCGACCGAAAGGTCGCCGCCCAGCGTTCCGGTGGGAATACGATCCCATCACCAGCGTGTTCAATGACCAGATTGAGCAAATCACGACTCACGACCAAGGATAACAACGCTGCGTACAGCAGAATTTCTACGATGTGCTTCTTTGTCGTGTCGAACTCGTCCAGTCCGTATTGTGTCTTCAACTCACGGAATAACAGCTCTACTTCCCATCTACATCGGTAGATCGTCGCTAGATCGTCCGGAAGAAACTCATCCCGAGACAAGTTCGTGATGTACAGATGGTAGTCGTCGGCGTCCTCGTTGCGGACGCCGACGACGCGGAACCGTTTCGTATCATGTGACTGCGTGCCCGCGTACTCTCGTCGGTCAAACTCAACCTCAACTTCCACGTCGATGTACTTCCGGGAGAGATCATCTACGATGTCGAAAATTTTCTTGCCTTCCAAGGGAATGGCGCGGCCGCGCCATTCGCGTAATTCCTCCGTTACAACCGGGTTCGAACTCTTTTTCAGTCGGCTCACGAAGTAGCCGTCGTTTTCGTCGATCAACGCGAACCGCCGGTACTTGAAGTAGGCGAGGTCGAAGATCGCTAGCCGTCCTTCTAGCCATGAACCTGTCTTAAACAACGTGCTGTCGTGCGTTTTCTCGTCTGTGACGCTGAAGTGTTCGACCGTCTGGTCGGTGACGTTGTGGAGCAGATGGAGCTTCGCTCCAGCCTGCTCCTCGTGACGTGCTTTGTACTCTTCAGAGAGCAACTCGTGCAACCGCAAGACGGTTCCATCAGCAATCATCACGTCTCGAAACCGGTCGAACTCCTCAGAGACGGTGTGAGGGACAGCGACCTCGTCGAAACCATATTCGACGAGGTCGCGGAGGTACTCTGCGAGCGTCGGAGTCAACCGCTGATAGAAGCCGCCCGGAGAAAGCGACTCGTCAGCAGTAGAGTTGTAGGTGCGTCTGAAGGCCGCAAGCGTTCGGCTTTCGCCTGTGGCGAAGCCGAACACGAACGACCAGACAAGTGGCGGGAGCTGAAGCTTTCCCTCTCGCTCGACCACGCCGACAGCCTCGGCGTGGTCTTCGAGTGCTTCAGAAGGAAGGAGGTTAGTGAGATGACGTTCAATGTGACGTGAGGAGGGTTCTGTGTGCACAGCTGAAGCCTCCTCATTCCTTCCGAAAAGGTGTCCCGATAAGCCGCCGCTGTCATGCGGTTCTTCGCTTAGCTAAAGACGGATGCACTGCACACCATACCGAATCAGAGGAGATCCACTTTGTAGCACAAGCAGACCCAGAGGCGGACTATTCCTGTATCGACTGCGAGGAACCCGTCGAATATGTTCGAGGCCACAACCGAAAGCACCCCAGCGGAACGGTTTCAACAGTTTCAGCACATTTCCGATATAGCAACTGCTCCCATGGAACGGTCGACCACACAAAACGCCAAGGTCCCTCTGGTGGGGGTGGCAGTGGAGGCGGTGGAGAGTCCCAACTGCACAAACAGCGGAAGCGAGCTGCATTGCAGGAAGCACTCCAACGGTTTTCGTCATCAGATTACGATACAGAATACACCATCGGTTCCAAACGCGCTGATGAAGTCATTATCTTCGAAGATCCCCATGAGGAATACGGGAAGGGCCTAGTCATTGAGTACCAGCATAAGAATGAAGGGAAGGATATCCCCGAGACAGAGAAGCACTTCGCCCGCCACGAATACACGACGGTTTGGTTGTGGGAAGAGCAATACAACTTCAGTTCCCAAATTCCTGAAATCGATCTCTTTGGTGGTAGAGTCTATACACCGTGGCCGGATGCTGTACCGCCACAAGATGACTGGAACGGACTCGGACACGATACACTGAAACGAGAGTCATGGGCAAACGCCCATGAGAACGGCCTGACAACTTTCGAAGTACCAGCCACGGTGATCCGTGATTGGGTGGTGCCCTCACAACAAGAATACTGGGATCGCCGCCCATGGCCAGATCGATTCGATGAACCTGACCAATTCTTGATTGGCTGGGATTACGCAAAAGTTGAGGCGACTATCCCAGCTGAGTGGATTATACCAGCCCAGCATGAATATTGGGAGCAGCAGCCGTGGGATGATCGATTCCGAAACGAATCAGAAGCATCAGGTGAGGATTATATTGAGGAGGTAATCGACCACTTCGGGCTCCCATCTACCAGTATACCAGTAAAACTGCCCGCAGAGTGTGTGAAGCAGCTTCTAATTGAGAGTCGACAGTCAAAGAAACGAGCGAACATCGATCGGCCATCGAATCCATATGATGACGTTCAATGCTGGAATTGTGAGACAAGTTGGTGGGTCGACAACGACAATCACTATACAGAGTGTCCTACCTGTGGAACTCCTGTCGACTTTGCCTGGAATCTCGAAACACAGCGGATATCGGAGATCCCAGAGTACGCCAATCAGTCGGTCTCTAAATCGAAATAGGTGTATCTAAAATCGCCCTTGGATAGAGAAGTTGATGGCACAGACGTTAAATTTTGAATTAGGAAAAAACGCCAAGTCAAGTTCCGCGTCTCGCCCTTGTGTAGAGCTGTGGAAACAAGTCGACCGGTGATGAGAGATATCGACCCGAAAGGCTGTGTAAAAGCCGATACCGACAGAATCCACTTCACCGAGAAAACACACTAACAGGCACTCTACTGCGTTTTTCCACCATTCTACATAAGAGGGGCGTATATTAACCAACAATATGCGGTAATCTTCGCTTATGTTGGTTAAGAAATTTCCCGAAAAAAGCTCGTGAAAAGGAGGTATGTCTGTACGATCTTTCACCTCTAATGTGGTGTGGTCGACTTCAATCACTGAACATCACCACAACACTACCGCCAGAGAATTTTTTCGTGCCCCACGGGGTGCGGACACTCCGAATGAGTGTCCATCCCACAATGACTCAAACTGCACTTGAGAGACTCGGCCCGACGAATCGTGTCCTAAAACGAGCCCAGTACGAAGCCTTCGCGTTCTCGCTGTACGATGGTGATGTCGTCGTTCGAAATGAGAGTCACCTCAACCCTACTGATCACGAATACCGTGTCACAGTCGTCGACGGGATACCAACGACCTGCGAATGCCCTGCTGACAAGCGATTTGAAGGCCCGTGCAAGCACCGAACAGCACTCGCGATCCGACCAACAATCCTGGATGTCGCCACGCAGATGCAGCTGGTCGCAGACGGTGGAGTGACTACCGAGACGACTCCAACTGACTCAAAAGAAGACACTGAAATCCAGGAGTGCGACTGCCAGTATCTCAACGACGACTTTCCGTGTTGGGAGTGCGTAAAGACTGGTCGACGCGAACTCCCGGAGTAGACTGCCCCGCGTATTTTTTCACCCCCTGAGGGGTGCGGGGTGTGCAGAATGCACTTCGCGTGTTTAGGATGGCTACGAGCGAAATCTACGGACAAACGTTTGATGAGGATGTATCGAGTGACCGAACTGCGACCTGCGCTGAGTGCGGTGGTCAGGTACGCACAAACAGCATTGAAACAGCCTGTGAGGACTGTGGACTCATTATCGACGAACCCCAGATCGACCACGGTCCTGAGTGGCGAAGCTATAACGAGAAGACAGACTCACAAAAGCGGGTAGGGCCACCACGGACGGTGGCGCGTCACGATAACGGCTTGTCGACCGAGATCGGGCGGTGGAGGGATGGAAACGGCAACCAGCTCGCTGGATCGAAGCGCAGTCGACTCTCCAGGATGCGTCGGGAGCACAGCCGTGGACGATTCGGGTCGAAAGCAGACCGAAACCTTGCATACGGTCTGGGTGAGGTCCGTCGAATCACGAGTGCCCTCGGGCTTTCTGAGTCGATCCGAAATCAAGCCTGTCAGCTCTTCCGCAGTGCTCAAAACGAGGATCTCCTCCGTGGCCGTTCAATCGAGGCGATAGCAGCAGGAAGTGTGTATGCAACGTGTCGGTGCAACGGGCTCGGTCGAACAATCGAGGAGATCGTGGCGTTGGCCCGAGTGAATCAGCAGCGAGTGATGAATGCGTACAAAGTTTTGAACCAGGAACTCGGATTGCCTACCCAACCTATTCGGCCCAGCGGGTTCGTCCCACGGCTTGCATCCGAACTCGGTGTCTCGGATCTGGTTCGACATCGAGCCCAGCGGTTGGCAGAACACTCGGAGACAGTCGACAAGACAGTCGGTGTCCGCCCCTCTGGGTTCGCAGCAGCGTGTCTCTACTGGGCTAGCCAGGAATACGGACATCCGCTCACACAACGGTCAGCCGCCGATGCTGCAAATGTGACGCCAACAACTGTCCGAGCACATCGAGATACGATTGAAGGACTGCCTCTCTGGACAAGTTTCTGAGAGTGCGAAACTGATTCACTTCTATGCGATGTATTAGGCGACAATGAATGGGTTTGAGTCTCAAATATATACGCGGAGACGGACCAACCACTGTCAGACTACGTATGAAGGATCATCAATCTGATTTTGAGGAGCTCCGACCGCTTGGCGAAGCAACGTCGACTCCTGATGCTGAACTGGCAGAGAGTGTCGACAATGAGGTCGACGGTCTTACTGCTGAAACACTCAGTGATTACCCAGACGAGATCGCTCCAACTGAGAGTGAATGTACTTCCTGTGGAACCTCTATCCCCGCTACGCAAACGAAGTGCGAATTTTGTCTCACGTATCACCTCGATGGATCTGATGACGAACAAAACCGCTTGGATAGTGAGTCGACACTCCTCCACATCGTCCATTTTCTTGTCGAGGCCTCAACGTTCTATGCCGCCGTTGCAAAGGGATCAGCGGCAGCAACGCTGCTTTCGAAGCCCTACAAAGATCCCGCAGTCGATGACTGCCTAATGATCTACGATCTCGATGAGGAACCTGCGGTGCAGCTGGCTGACCGCTGGCCGTCGCTTCCCGAAGCAGTACGAATCACGTCTAAACAGGGTCGACAGTTGCTCGCTGCTGCTCGTGATCGGACCGTATGGACAAATGAACCGCAGTCGCACTGTGAGGACCGACATAGGATGTTTCTATACGATGAGGCCGGATATGCGATCACCGAGACAAAGCAGCTCACGAGCCAGCTAGAGAATACAGACAATCTCTGGTTGGTCCCTGCAATTGCGCTCCAGGACTCTGTCGAGGACGTCCACACAGAGAGCCACCAATCGAGTGTCCCATCGAAAAATCATATGGAGTGTTGGGAGTGTGACCAGGAGACAGAACACCGCTTCGACGAGTTCGAGTCTCTCCCCTCTGAGGACTGGAGTGGACAACTGATCTGGGAGTGTCGAGTATGTAGAACACCTCGATACGGACCGCAGCCGGAATAGAACAGTCGACTGGTCAAGCTTAACCAACAGTAGCTGTCCATTCTCGATATTGTTGGTTAAGATGTTGGAGAAACCTCTGAGGGACTTACCGAGCCGCCTGCCAGTTTTATTTCCCTCTGAGGGGTGCGAGGCCGATTAAAGGGCCTCGTTGAAACGATATGTCCAACTCGAAACAACTAGCAACTGATGTTGCGGAATCGTCGACCCAACCACAGCCAGACCACACAGAGTTCGTCGAGCGGAGCGACGTCGGTGTCTCTCTCACTGTGCAACTCACTCGTGGGACGGGAACACGGGATCAAGACAAGATTACGGCGAAGGTGAAAGCGAAGACGCTTGAGGAGGCTCGAACCGACATGGAAACTCTTCGAGAATATATCGACGACCTTGCAGAGTCGACACGCCAGATCCAACCCACAGAGGTGACCAAGTAGCGAGTCGACCTGATTTTTTCATCGCCTCACTAGGGTTGGAGGCGAATTCCATTGAGCAACTCAGCAGATCAACCCACACAACCGAGTGGCCTCACCCCACAACAGCGTCTCGAATCGTCGAACACACGGCTCGTCGACGCCGGCATAGCGACGATCAAGGATATGGAGACCCTGCGGGCGTGTGTCGCCTATGAAAATGCGAACAAACGCCGAGTTCTGATTCTCCATCGCCTCAAACGACGAGCGGACGAGATCCGGGCCGAAGTCGAATAGAAGAGCTCTCACAGATTCCTTCTGGTCCCACGTGCTGTTAACCAACAAACAGTGGTAACTACGAATATTGTTGGTTAAGACCGCTACTGAAGCCGATTTTTTCCCTCCCCGAGAGGGTGCGGGGAGCGAGTTCTCGCAATGATTCAAAATGGCATTATCAGCACGTTCGAACAGTAGCACCGCCAGAGAGATTGTAGCAGCTCGACAGACCGACATTGTAGCATTTCTCCACCGAGTACCCTTCGCATTAGATGCTTTCAACCTCGGTTTTCTGACCGGCTTTCGAGAAGACTGTACCTACCAGCAAAAACAATACACAGACTTAGAGTTGCCAGTCGGAATGCTTGATAATGATTTCCGAAATCCCGACCTCAATCGATACGTTGAGCGGTTTTTTCGGTACGAACCACAGGTCGGCGTGATCGGTGATGCCTACAGCGTCGACGAGGTTGAGGAGTACGTTGCTGTTGCTCACGATATCCAAGCAAGCTATCCAGAATCAGAGTTGGTGATCGTCCCTAAATGCCGTGCAGCGATTCATGCGATCCCAGAGGACCTGATCGTGGGATACTCACGGGGATACGCTGACAAGCTAGCTCACGAGTTTTCGGAGCCTTCTGATTGGCGTGGTCGACGTGTCCATATTCTCGGAGGGAGTCCATTGAAACAATTGAAAGTGATCCAGCAGCTCACCTGTCCAACACTGACGGGAGATCCTCCTGCAGATATTGTGGGCCTTGACTGGAACGGCTTGCATCGAGGGGCTCAATTTGGTGAGTTCTGGACCGATCGTGGCTGGGACGACAGTGGTCGTGATTCCGATCACGTGACGGTTCGGAAAACCGTACGGCACAGTCTTGGGAAGGTTCGAGAGTTCTGGCAAGCACACGGCGTCTGGCCCGAGTCGACGCTCCAGGATATCGGTGTCGAGTATGCGTATCGTGGGCCCTCACCGAGCGATATAGAGAGCCCAGCGTGTTCTGAGTGCAGTATGAACGTTTGGTCGACCGAACGTGGACCCTACGTGGCTGAGTACGATACCGGGGATCTCTGTGGGTACTGCAGTTACGACTGTTATTTTGCGCACCGACACCGGAACCATCTCGAAGAGCTAGCTGGTGAACAGAGCGTCTACTTCCCACCAGCCTAACCGCAGTATTTTTTCGCGCCCCAAGGGGTGCGGCGCGTTCTGAAGAAGCAGAACTCGTCGTGTGAAAATCATGGCTACAACGAGTGAGACGTCGGTTTCCTTCGAGGAGAGCGATACCCGACACGATGAGATGCATAGTACCATTGAACAATGGATCGACGAGCTCGTCGACCACGTCGATGATGCACAGGAAAGCAAGGAATTCCAGGAGTGGCTCAATGTCCAGACTCGCTTCCACGAATACTCGCATCGAAATACGCTGTTGATCAAACTCCAGTGTCCTGAGGCAACGAGAGTCGCCGGCTATCACACCTGGCGGAACGACTTCGATCGGCACGTCCAGAAAGGCGAACAGGCAATCTGGATCTGGGCTCCGATCATTGCCAAACGCTGTCCAAAGTGCAAGAATGCACCCAGCTACCATGACCAAGTCGACTGTGAGTACGACGAGAGACCTCCAGGTGAGTGGTCGAAAGGGCTCGTCGGGTTCAGACCTACAACGGTCTTCGATATCTCTCAGACCGAAGGTGAACCCCTTCCCGAGTTGGAGACTGCGGCCACTGGGAGCGCTGGAGATCTAGTGTCGAGACTCACAGAGGTAGCCGAAGATCTCGGTGTGACCGTTCGCATTGTTAAGGCCGAGGAGTGGGAGCACGGAGAGGCGATGGGCGTCTGCAAGTACCGATGCATCCATTCGTTCCAGCCCGTTGTGGAGGTAAAGGCCCGATCCAATCAGGCCGATCTCGCCGTGACGTTGATCCACGAGTATGTCCACGCACTGTTGCATTTCAATGTCGACAGTGAACCCGAGCGAGCGAAACGTGAGGTCGAAGCCGAGGCAGTTGCCTACATCGTCGGTCGGTTTTTCGACTTGGATACGAATGGTTCTGCGTTCTACCTTGCGGCGTGGCAAAACGAGGATTCGGAGGTGGTCCAGGATCGCCTTAGTCGGATTAGCTCAACAGCTCAGGAGCTCATCGAGGCTCTTGATTGAATGTAGTATGGTACGCCTTCAGAAAGCAATTGACTCTACTTCGTACGATTAGCTCGTTTTGATTTGCCCATCGATTTCATCAAGTGCCTCTGTCGCAACATCACCTAATTCTCCAGCCTCGATATGTGAATACCGCTCACGGACCATCTCCTCCGAATTGTCGAGATACCGGGCAGCGACTGTATACCCGAACGCGCGAACGAGGACCTCACCCATCCCACGCCGGCCACCGTGAGGCGCGAGATAGTCGTGTTTCGGATGGTCGATATCGATCTCTGCGGCCTCTGAAAGTCGCTGAAGAATCGACCGTGCGCCGTCAGTCGTGATCGACGGTGGCCGAATATCCTTATCGAGCGCCAGCAGCAGATCGCGAGCGTACTCCTCACGGCGTTCAGAAATTGCTTCCGGGCGTTCCCCTCGGTCGGCTAGCTCATCCTGGACGAACTCTGCGAGCGTTCGTTGGTCGAACGTCGGGAACACTGGCCAGCGCTCTGTCGGTGGGTCCATCAGCTGACGGTAGCTCCGCAACGGCGAGATCACGGGGTCGGGAAGACTGGCGGCGTCCCACTGCTGTTTCTTCCGGTAGACATCCATACTCCCATCGTCAAGTGAGAGATCCTCCCAGCGTACCCCCCGTCGACGCGGATCGTTCGGGTCCCGTAGGAGTTCACCGACGCGGACCGCAGTGTATGCGAGAACGAACACGAGCGCCCGGTCACGTGCCGCCTTCAGAGCTATGTAGCGTGCTTTCTGTCTGTCAATGAGATCGGTGTCCTCTGGGTGTGTCGTGTACGTCTCGATGGCATTGCGAGCCTGCTCGTCGACGTGACGGGTGAGAGCGTGGCGCTGTTCGGACGTCCAGGCCTGCTGGTCGCCGGGTTTACGGCCGTCGTCGTCGGGAAGCGGTGCCATCGCACTAGCCCGTTGGGCGTAGTGTGCTTCGAGATACCCCTCGTTGACGCACCAGCCGCACCACGCAGAGATATAGCGATAATAGGTTTGTACCGTGTTCTGCTTGAGTCCCCGATCTCCGGCGAGGTGACGGGCGTACTCTCGGAACATACGTTCGTCGAGGTCCTCGAAAGCCGGCTCCCGGTCAACGTCGCTGGGGACGATCCCGGTCCACTCGTCGCGACTGCGTTCGCCAGCAGCCCATTCAGCAAATCGTTTGAGTTCACGCTCTGCATTCCGTCGGTAGTTCCCGCCCTCACCGCCGCGACCTTTCCCCTTGTCTTGGAGGTAACGCTCGAACGTCTCTTCGAGCGACATAGAGAGTGCCCGGTCAGGCATCCACTGGCCCCCCTCGTCTCTGCGAGTCCGGTTCCGGCGGCTCTACCCCGGGGGAAGCGCCGTTCTGAGCCGATTGCAACATTCGTGCTTACCCGACGGCGGCGGGGTACTTCAAACTGGTCGTGATTATCAGAGTAATCATGACCAAATGGCTAGCTAGAAGTATCGTCGATATACCGGAGTTAGAAGGCACTACGACCCAATATACGCCATTATGTGAAAATATGTATCGTATGTCGCTATACGTAATATCTGCCGTGGTGAGTTGAGACTACAGTGGGTTTAGCGGGGCTGTAATGCGTGAATTTGACTGATTTAGTCCGCGTGAACTGTTTCAGATCGCTCCCCGAATGCCCATTCTTGTTGCACTGACAATCATGTGGACGGATTTCGAGAATTCCAGCAGTGTGGCCACTCAGACGGTCCGCTAACCCGAACAGAACACCTCACTACCCGATTCCTGTTTCCTTCTTCAGCAGCGTCAGCGTATTGTCCGCTGTAATCAGCGGGGAATGTTCGTACTCACCAGTCAACTCGACCTGTACCAGTAGATCGACTGCTCGCCAGATAGAGTACAACAGACAGGCGAACGCGAAGTAGAAGAACCGTAGCCCAAAATTCTTCGAGGTCGTCGCAGCCATGAACCGTTTGATCGACTTGTAACCACTTTCGATTTCCCACCGGTATCCGTACTCGGTGAGGTGGCCACTCCCTCGATTCGTCATGAACACCGAGTACTGCCGATGGTCGTCGTTCTCGGAGTCCTCTTTCCGTCGGTAGATCAGCGTCGTTTCGTGCCACTCGTTGTTCCCGAGGTGGAGTTTCCGGTCGGTTTCATACCGATCTTCCCCTCGTTGGAGAAGTCGCTTTGCTTGGGCTCTCTCGCTGGTCTGCATCCGTTTCGGGACGACATACGAGAGTCCGCGCTGACTGACCATTTCCAGCACGTGCTGGCTATCGAACTCACGATCCATCAAGACGTTATCAACGTGTACGAGGTCCTCAGCGGAGTCCAGTAGATCCTCGACGATCTCCTTCCGTGACTCTCCTCGTCGAACTGGTCGTGCATCGAGGACGAGTGGGACAGCGTTTCCGACCAGTTGTACTGTCGCCCACTGGTAGGCGTACTCGTCAGTCGGCTCTTTTGTCCCGATAATCTCGTCTTCGTGGCCAGTTCGGTCACCTGTGAAGGGATCAGCCTCGGTGATATCGATCGCCACGATACCGGCACGATAGAACTCCTCCGTCGCTGCTACCTCGTCTAAGAGGCGGTCGACTGCCTGCCGGTACATCTCTCTGATCTGGTCGACTGAGAAGCTTCGGAGGTGATCTCGGTGGGTATGCCCGAGCGGTGTTCGATCACGCCGTGATTCGTGAACGAAACTGAGAGCCCCTTCATTCGCCGCTAAATTTTCGCGCAAACCGAGATACGTCTGTAGATCCCAGAACGCATGTTCGTGTATTTCACAGCCCTCTCCACGGTCAAGTGAGAACGCAGGATAGGCAATCTGACCCACGTGAGTAGTGATCTCTTCAGCCCGATCTAGTACCAATTGATCCGTGAAATTTTCATCACCACTATCGTCACTACGAAATTGGCGTGAAGGCTTTCTGGGAATGTTGACGCCTTCATCCTCAGCTTTGATCAGGATTGCCCGAGCACCCTTCTGAATCGTTTCTTGGAGGGTTGTCGGGAATCGTCGATGCCACGTTCGCCACAGTGTCGACTGATCAGGGACAGTCTCAAAGTCAAGCTGCTGCCGGACGTTCGGATAGAGTTCCAGATACTCGACAAGTGATGTCTCGTGTTTCCACCCGTGGACTTCCTTCAGGAGAAATAAGCGTACCAGCGTTCGCATACTGTATATTGTTGAGTTGCTATACCGATCATGATCGGTGAAATCCACATACTGCAGTGGTAAGTCGTAAATAAACTCATCGACCGAGTTGTGGGAATCATGACTAAACCAGACAGAGGCAACAGTTCTGATGTCCTCATCAAGTGCTCCAAGCGAGGTAGAATCGTACAGCGGTGTTGTATCGTAGGCTGGCCAGTTATAATAGGAAGTCGTCGCAATCTCTCGAAAAACCTCACGTCTTGAGGAGACCGTCGAAGACATGCTGATGTAGTAGGCCCCTAATTTTCAAAAAGAACCGACATCATCTGTCCAATAGAAATTGCAAGACTGCGGACGCGAGTGTAGCACGAATCAGTGGTCAATTCCGACTCTATGCAACTCAATCAGTATCATTGACTACCGCACAGTCCGTTTTGGTTATGAAAAGCAGAACAGCTATGTAATGATAGGTTGTCGATGTTTCTATGTCGATACAACGCCGTGGCTTCTTAACCGGTGTCAGTATCACGGCAGTCTCGGTGGCTGGTTGTCTCGGTTCTAGAGCTGCAGACTCTCCCTCAGACCTCGGTGAACTCACGGTCGGCGTGACCACCAGTACGTACGATTCAGGCCTGCTCGATGCACTCCATTCAGCCTTTGAGTCGACCTACGGCGTCACCATTCGGGCCGTGGCAGGTGGGACCGGCGAAACGCTCGCGCGTGGCGAACGTGGTGATGTCGATGTCGTCATGGCTCACGCCAGATCGCTCGAAGACGAATTTATCCAGTCGGGCCACGGTGTCAACCGCCGTGATTTCGCCTACGGCGATTTCGTGATCGCCGGGCCACCGGACGATCCAGCCGGTATTGCAGCAGTCGACACGGCCAGCGAGGCGTTCAGTCGAATCGCTGCCACGGAGTCGACGTTCCTCTCGCGGGGTGACAACTCCGGGACACACGTTCAAGAACGAGCTATCTGGGACGACAGCGAGGCATCTCCCGCGGGTGAGTGGTACACTGAGGCAGGACTGGGGATGGGTGAAACGCTCATTCAGGCCAACCAACGCGGGGCGTACCTGATCACGGTCCGCGGCAACTACATCGATCTCCGTGATCGACTCGATCTCGATATCTTCGTTGAGGGGCCAGTCACGGGTGGTGATCCAGCGCTGGACAACCCCTACGGCGTTATCGTTGTCAATCCGGCACGACACGATGTCGACTACGAGATCGCGATGCTCTACGTAGGATTTCTGACCGGTACCGAGGGCCAAACGATCATCGAAGAGTACACCATCGACGGCCAGCAGGTGTTCTACCCCAATGGACTCTCCAAGGACCCGAATTTCGACCAGTACACCCCATCTGACGAAAGCTAACCAAATATGATCGAGACTACACCTGTCGGACCTGTCACCGCTGGCACCTTATTCGATGCCAACTTCCTGCTTGTCGACGTTCCGTTTGAACAGGGGTACATCGAGAGCATCATCCGTGTCTCGCTATTGGTGAGCCTCACGGCAGTCATCCTGAGCACGCTGGTCGGTTTGCCGGTCGCCCTCGCGGTCGGGTTTACTGAGTTCCCTGGCAAGCGGTTGGTCGTCGCACTGATCAACACTGGGATGGGGCTCCCGAGCGTCGTCGTCGGCTTACTGGTGCTTTTTGGAGTTTCCAACCAAGGACCATTGGGTTCGCTCGATCTCGTGTTCACGCGGGAGGCGATGATCATCTCACAGTTCGTTCTCGCGACGCCGGTCGTCACCGGCGTAAGTCTCGCTGCGGTTACGGAGATCGAAGACGGCGTCCGCGATGCCGCCTACGTAATGGGCGGGACACGACTTGATGTCGCGCTCGTCACGATTTCGGAGGCCAGAGCTGGGATCGTGACGGCAGTGCTCGCCGGATTGGGGCGGGCGATTAGTGAGGTCGGCTCGGTGCTAATCGTCGGCGGCAACATCGTGCGCGCCGATGGTACATCAGTGACCCGAACGCTCACGACGGCAATCCAACTAGAGGCTCGACAGGGTCGCTTTGAGATCGCACTGCTGCTCGGCGGGGTTCTTATTGCGCTCGTGCTCGTGATCAATGGAATCGTACTCCGAATTGGGGGTCGACGGTACTGATGGCCCAATTCAGTAGTTCCCGGTCCTCACAACATAGCCAGTCGACCGGCATCTTGCTATCGAACGTCAGCCATGGTTTCGACGGGACGGCAGTGTTGACGGATATCACGCTGACGGTCAGCCGAGGTGAAACCCTCGTGGTCATCGGTCCATCGGGGACGGGGAAGACGACGCTTATTCGGCTGCTGGCACTGTTTGATTCACCTGATTCGGGCCGGATTCTGGTCGGTGACACAAACCTCTGGTCACTGTCTACCGACGAGCGGCTGGCGGCCCGCCGCCGGATCGGGATGGTATTTCAGGAGCCGAACCTCTTTGAGGCCTCTGTACAGCGGAACGTAAGCTACGGGCATCGAGTCCGGCTCGGCTGGCGTGCACGGCTTCGTCAGTGGGCCAGGCGGCTTGTTGGTGATTCGTCGTCGCCTGTGGTTGAGGAAACACTGGAGGTGGTCGGATTGGCCGATGCCGCACGGCGATCTACCGGATCGCTGTCGGGTGGTGAAGCCCAGCGCGTTGCCTTTGCCCGTGCACTCGCGTATGACCCGGAGTTCTTGTTATTAGACGAGCCGACCTCGGATCTCGATCCGCGAAATACGGCAGTCATCGAACAGGCCGTCGAGACAGCCAGAGACGATGGCCTCGGCGTCGTGGTCGCTACTCACGATATGCAGCAAGCCGAACGCATCGCAGACCGGGTCGCGGTTTTATTGGATGGTCGACTGATTGAGGTTGGACCGACCGAAGAGGTGTTTACCAATCCCGAAGACCGCCGCACCCAGCGGTTTATTGATGGGGAATTGCTTTACTGAGAGACCCGATCAGTATACGGTATATGATGCCAACTGTACCATACTCTTTGAATAAACGATGAGACGTAGCATACAATGACTGAGACGAGTGGCCGAGGACAGGCTGTCCTTGTGGCTGACGGGACCGAGTTCAAGAGCCGCGACGCTGCACTGTTTCGCGCAATCGGCAAAACGGGGTCTGTAGCGAAGGCGGCCAGCGAGTTAGGTCGGTCCCGGCCCCGAGCGCTCTCGCGAATCGAGACGCTTGAAGCCGCATTCGGCGAACTGGTCGACCGTCGGCGCGGCGGCACTACCGGTGGCGGGAGCCGGCTGACCGCAACGGCAACCGAATTGCTGGCCAAGTACGAACGACTTCAGGTAGCCATCACCGCGACAGCACAGGTCCCCGAGACAGTGCTTCAGGGGTGTGTCGACTCAGTTAGTGGGGAGCTCGCCGAGTTGTCGACTGAGATCGGGATGGTCCGCGGGCTTCACGATAGTATCAAGCCAGACGACGAGGTACAGATCCGTATCAGTGCGGACACGATCACGCTGCTAGATCCGATAGCCGAGCCCGAATCGAATGCAACGAGTGCACGAAACAGACGGGCTGGCGTGGTGTGTGATATCAACTACGGCGAGATGGTCGCTACGGTTGATGTCGACATCGAGGGGACGATTTTCCATGCGCTCCTGACTGAGGAGAGTGTGGATCGACTTGATCTGCAGGTTGGACGTGAGATCGTCATCACGTGGAAGGCAACGGCGACGAGAGTGACAGTTGTGTAATGAGATACCCATTTTTTGTCCAGGAGCTGGTGAGAAGTGATAGGTCGACTGAGACAGTTTCAGTTTTTGTGTGAAAGACTGACTCTCTGAGTAGAGCATTGATTAGCAGTCTATGTCGACGAGATCATTCCGTATGCATTGAACGAAGCAATCTCAACTTCTGTTGTTTGTGTTGTTGCGAATGTTCCGAAAAATGTTCACGAGATCTCTGATTTAGAAGCGTGAATACTCGAAAACCTACGTCAAATCAACTCTGTTAGTGTAAGAAATCTCGCAGTACATTACAAATCTACAAAATAGACGAAATTAACTTCGTTGAGTAGTGATGCCTCTCACAACAACTAACTCAGAGCGGGTACTACAGGAGTGCAACCAGCTCCCGTTTGAGGAATTCTAAGAACCGGGATAGTGTGATTCGTGGTTGTTTTCGTATCTCGATCTCACCGGTACGCTCCTGAGTCAGAAAATCAACTAGGAGCCATACATTGTAGACTAAGCATCCAAAGGCGAAATGAAACCACCGTACCTCGAATTCTTTCGAGGTTGTCCACGAAGCACATTTCTTTATCGAACTGTATGAATTTTCAATTGCAGCTCGATCACTGTATTGTCCAATCTGTTTTGTTGCCCAGCGGCGGTCCAGGGCGATCTCATCACTCACGTCATAATTAGTCAGAAACGGTTGTGGAGAACCTTCTTCATGTGTCTCATCGTCCTCATCTGGCGGCAAAATAACGAGATGTGCCCTCACCTTCGCGTTTGAGGGACCATATTTAACCGAGCCGTGCATCGGGTAGTCTCTTTCTACATACAGGGGTGTATCGTTCTCTTCGTTGTAGCCACGTTTCAGAACTTCAAACTTGTCGCACTTCTTTCCGAGACGATGTTTATTTTTCACCGCCGGAATTACAAATTTCAAATCACGCTCTTTCAGTGTTGTCAGTGCATCAGTGGCGTGGAATTCACGATCTGCATAGACACATCGGATATTGACGTACTGATCTGCGAGATCTAGTAGTCGACGAGTAGATCATAGAATTCTCGATACCCATCTGGCGAGCCGTGTCCCATTCGAACTGCAACCACATCGTCACTGGTTGCTTCGAGAACTTCGAACATAGGGGATTCCGTCCGCCCAGTCGCGGTAAATGCGGTGGTGGATATCTCGGTCATCGTCAATGAGTATGTCTATTGAGATGCGTGCTGCGGTCGGTGTCTGTAGAGGACAGTTCGACGGTGGCGTGGTCGACGCCCTGGTGAGCGAGTTCTTTGTGGATGCGACCGATCACGTCGTCCGCCTCCGTCATCGTCTCCACATCGGTTTCAATGTGGGTCGTCGCAACCGTAATCTGGCTACAGATTTGCCACGCATCGAAATCGTCGATCCCCTCAATTCCATCCATTTCTAGGAGGCGAGACCGAACTGTATCGGCATCAAGCGGTGTCCGGTGGAGGAAGATCGCCCCACTACCACGTATCACTTTCACTGCCGACCATATCACGATCACTGCGATGAGGGCGGCTGTAAGTGGGTCGACAATCCGTAGACCGGTGAGCTCAATGACGACTGTCGAGACGATGACGGCTACGCTTCCCCCAGCGTCTCCAATAAGGTGGTAGAAGGCTCCCCGTTCGTTGAGGCTCATCTCGCCACCCTGGAGGATATACACCGACGCGATGTTGATCAGCAGCCCGCCGACCGCGATAGCGAGTGTCGGGCCAGTTCCGATCTCGATAGGGTCGAGGAACCGCTGGTAGGACTCCCAGAGAATGTACCCCACCATCGGCAACAGCAGGATTCCGTTGAGAAATGCTGCTGTTGGTTCTAACCGGTGTAATCCGTAGGACCACGTGTCACTCTCACCGTAGTTGTCGGCTGCATAGGCGGCGGCAAACGCCATGATATACGCCAGCGCGTCGAACAACATATGAAAGGCGTCGCTGATCAGTGCAACTGACCCGAAAAGCAGTCCCCCAACGAGTTCGGCACCGAATCCGAGGAGATTCACCGCGGAGACAGCGGCCAGCTTTCGGTTGCTTGTTGACGATCCACCTTGTTCGTGCGACCCGTCGTGGGCGTGTCCTGACTGATGGTCGCTCATCTCGTATGCGGATTCGACATCCATTCTTATTAAACAGACTGCTAATAAACTGTACTTTTTAACAACTGTTAACAAAAAATTTTGGCTAAGTTAGCAAGATGAGCTACAGCCGACCACGGTTTTCATCATCGACCGTAGATTCCAGCAGCCCCCACTAGCGGCGACCGTCGACCGAATTGCCAGTCGACCAGCAGGAACGAGATGCCGAGTGCTGACAGTGCGAGGAAGGTTAATTTGACGTTAACAGTACGAAACGATGGCTGATCAAGCGTTGAATGCAAAAAGAAGAGATCGGCAACGGAACTGTGGTGAATATCACTTGCCCACACTCCAAGTTTCCCATCAAGAATCTTTTCAAGATCGGGAAGTAGACCCCAGATCCCGCCGAAATATGCTCCTGTGGACCGATAGCGAGTAATCGACATCAACCAGAGGACCAGCAGTATGCTCACGAAGCCAACCGTAAAATGGACGATTGCAAATGCCATTTGAACTGTCGACGGGTGTAGAACGCTTAGTTACGTTACAGCTACCTCCAGTAGATGACGGCTACTATTCAGTAGTCATTCTTGATTTCATTCATTGTGATCGTAGACGATAGGAAGATACGTAGATCATTTTCTACAACCATCGTATCAGCGTTACAGAGCAGCTATGTTTCGGACGGTTGCGATAAGGATTCGTCAGTTACAAGCCGTTCGCAGACCAACTTTCACTAATGCTATTGGACCGGCCGCAACCGGCAGATCAGCACACTGGTCGGGGATTGAAACAGTCGAAGTATCTCCGTCTGCTTTCGATTTTTCTTGCGGTCATTCTCGCACTAACACAAATACCAGTTGTCTCTGCGCATGGATCGGTTGAAAACAGTGGACCCAGTCAGTGGCATGGACTCGCGTTAGTTTTGGTTGGTATGGTTGTCCTCGGTGGAACGACGCTTTTCAAGCGACGGAATCGTATTTCTCCGACCGTCGCACTGTATGGTGTATTCATTGGGATGGCGATAACCGCAGCTGGCGGAATCCTCTTCGAGGGGGTGTCACCAGATCCAACCTACTCCGCTGGATATATGCCTTTCCCACGGTCGTGGTACCAGCCCATAGCGCTGGGTACTGGGCTTCTCATCGGAGGTGTAAGTTTCCTCGTCGGGAAGCTCCGTTGGCCGACTCGACCTCGATACACATTCCTCGGGATGCTGTTGGGCGGGTGGATCGCATACCCATATCTCATTCCAGGAACGGCCAGTGATACCCACCCATTGGGGTATGCAATCGTCCTGATCACGCCGGTTTTGGTTGGCTACATTGTCTGGAAAGATGCTGGTGAGGTGCTTCGAGCGGTGTGGCAAGATCGAGTTGTCCGAGGATTCGGTGTCGGTGTGACACTTATTACAGCCCTGTTTTTCGCCTCTGTAACGAGCTATTTCTCGCTTCTTCCGCCGGAATGGCAGGATGTTCCGTACGAGACGGCGATCTCGGTCCAATCTGTCAGCTACCAACTCGTCATGTGGCCAACGCTCGAAGCATCGTTCCCTGACGTACCGCTCTTTATCACGTTCTCGCCCGGCATGATCATTGTCGTCGGCATGCTGAGTGTACTCATCGGCCTCAACGCGATGCTCATCGCCCACGCCTGGCGCGCTGAACAACGGGCCGGAACGACAGAGTCGACCGCTGGCGGCGTGGCGGTGATCGGCTCGTGTACCTGTGGCTGCTGTGGGCCGCTCGTCGCCAAGATTGCAGCATTGGCAGCTGGACCCTCTATTGTTGCACCGCTGTACTGGGTCTTCGTTGATACAGCCTCCCCGCTCAGCGCACTGTTCATCGTTGCGAGCACGATTCTGTTTGCCGGAACGCTCATCTATTCAGTCGAATCAGCGCGTCGACTTAACGAGGTAACCGCTGTTCGTCCGGCTGACTGATTTCTGTGTGGAGTACAGCGGTGTATGGTACGGTCAGTGTCGATTATAGATACTGTCGACGAGCGGTTCAAAAGGAGTCGACGTAGTATCCGATCTGCAGGATATTAGGAGACAACCGGCTCCGGAGCAGCCGGAAGGAGCCATGCTGGCACCGCTCGCGTGAGGACGACCATCCCGGTTAACTCGACCAATGTCTGCGTAACGACGACTGCGGGTGCGAGTTCATACCCCGCTGGTAATGCGAGTGCGAGTGGGAGTACGACGAGAGAGTTCCGCGTGACGGACGTAAACACCAGCGACCGGCTCTCGCCAACGTCCATTCCGAAAAGACCAGCTGCTATCCGACCGAGTAGTGGCATTACGATCAAGAAGGCAACGTAGATCGGAACGACAGTAGCAATCTGGTCTATCGAATCAGACACACGTGGGAGTTGAGAAGCAATGACCACGAACAGCGTGACAGCCATCATCGGAACTGGAAGCCAACCCATACGTTCCTGCCATCGAATACCATGGTCGGAGCGTTCAGCCCAGAGTTCGCTGAGCCAAGCGAGGGTAAGAGGAAGCGCAATGATCACGAGAAACGCCTCGATAAACGGCCCCGGTTCGATTGCTTCAGCGACTTGTCGACCCATGAACAGCCAGAGATACAGTGGAAGAAGCAGGAGCTGCACGATGATCAGCGCAGGTGTGACAGCAGTAACCTGTTCAGCGTCCCCGTCAGCAAGCTCCGTGAACGTAATGACGTAGTCGATACAGGGCGTCAATAGCACCATGAACACTCCAACGAGAACAACTGGTTCCGGGGGAAGAAAGCGTGTCAGCCCCCAGACAACGATCGGAACAACGAGAAAGTTCATCCCGAGTGTCGCTGCCATAAACCTGCCATTCGTGAATGCACGCCGAATCCGAACAAACGGAATCTCCAGAAACGTCACGTAGAGAAGTACCGCCAGCACTGGATTGATCAGTTTTTCGAAAACCGGAGCATCGCTCGGGCGGCCAATCCCGAATCCAATCGCAAATAACACCGCGACTGCATAAAGAGCAACTTGATTGTGCCGTATCCACTGTTTCGTAATCATACTTTGATTCCTTCCGTACTCATATATTGAAACCCGATGAATAGCTCGCTGAAATCATCACCGAAGTCGACTCTATGTGGGAATTGCCTTGGAACGTGAGAATCTCGTTGCCTGTGAAGTACCACACCAGAATCCCTATTGGCGACCAGCGGTAATATATCGTGATGACCGAGAAGAGAGGCATTCCACGCAGACAGTTTCTGCAATCCGCCGTCGCTATCGGTGGCACAGCAGCCTTCAGTGCATGTCTCGGTCGTGAAGAAATCGATGTCCCGACAGGCCCCGACGATCTATCCTCGTACCCTGAGCGTCAGCACGCGTGGAACAAGGCACTCCCAGAGGACGACCATGGGAATATCGTTGATGCCCGCCACCGTGTGCTATTGTATCTGAACTACCGGCAGGACGGACAGCCGACCGAGGCAGATCGGTCGACCGTCGAAACCGCGCTCGAAGGGGTCGAACGGGCCTACAAACGGGGTGGTGACGGACTTTTGCTGACGGTAAGCTACTCGCGTGCCTATTTTGACCAGTTCGAGGAGTCACTACCGGAGAGCGTCGATCTACCCCATCCGGAGGCGTTGGCTCCGTTTGAGGATCCAGCCTTGGACACGCCTGATGCTGTCGTTCACCTCGCTAGTAACCACGCACAGGTCGTTTTAGGTGCTGAGGAGGCACTGAAAGGAAGTACGTCGACGCTCAATGGCGTCGACCAACCTGACGAGTCACTCACGGATGTCTTCGAGATAACTGATCGACGGACGGGCTTCATCGGCGACGGACTCCCAGCCGAGAATGCCGATGAGGCCGATGGCGTTCCCGCTGACAAGGTACCGGATGATGCACCGTTGTTCATGGGGTTCAAAAGCGGGTTCGAACGGAACCAGGCCAGTGAGGATCGCGTGACGATTCAGTCTGGGCCCTTCGCTGGCGGGACGACACAACACATCTCGAAGCTACAGCTCAATCTCAACCAGTGGTACAATCAGGACGACCGCTGGCAACGTGAGGCCAAGATGTTCTGTCCGTATCACGCCGAAAACGACGTGATCGAGGGGGTTGGAGAAAACTTGGGGAACAGCAACGGGGTTGATGCATGCCAGCCAGCCGATGAGACCGCTCGTGAGATGGGCGTTGTTGGCCATGCCCAGAAGGCATCACGGGCTCGTGACGATACCAACACACCGGTTATTCTTCGGCGCGACTTCGATTCTACTGACGGCGGCGAGGCGAGCGTTCATTTCGTCTCTCTCCAGCGGCAGATTTCCGAGTTCGTCGAGACCCGGCAGGCGATGAACGGAACCGATCTGAGCAACAGCTCAGCCATCGGGCAACGCACCAACAACGGCATCCTACAGTATATTCAGACGGAACGGCGCGGTAACTACCTCATCCCTCCACGCTCGTTGCGCGCACTGCCACCAGCGAATCCGGAAACCTCGACTAAATGATCTACAATACATGAATCGTCGCACACTACTAAAACGAAGTACAGCAGTGACGGGTAGCCTGATGGTATCCGGCTGTCTGAGTCGACTCGGATTCGAGACACAGTCGGTCTGGCGCGATCCACCGCTCGTTACGGATCGACCGGATGCGGTCTACTATCCGGCTATCGTCGAAGGGATGGGGATGTATGAGACCACCACCGACGGCGAGATCGGCTTTGCGTTGATGCATTCGTTCCCACATCGGTTCTGGAATCTGACTGGCTCTCGCAACACGAAGGTTGTCGTTCAGTCCGACGATACGCTCCACTTGATGGCTAGTGTGTGGGATACTGAAACAGAGACTGTGCTTCCACTCGATGTCTCCGTTCGGATCACCGACGACAACGGTGAGGAGAGTACAACCAATCTCTGGCCGATGATTTCACCGAACATGGGGTTCCACTATGGTGACAATATTGCGCTTTCAGGAGAGGGGGAGTATGAAGTCGACATTCAGATCGGCCCACTACAAACAAATCGGACAGCACCGTTTGCGGAGCGGTTTACAGAGCTACGCTCCGCAACGATGCAGTTCACGTTCAACACGAGCGAAACATACGACCTTGAGATTCGCCGCTTGGGAGACAAAGCAGGATCTCGCGGAACGGTCGATCTGATGGAGATGAACGCAATACCGGATCCAACCGTCCCCCCAAAATCAGCCCTTCCAGGACGACTTCTGCATGAAGGCAGCTCAGGTGATGCAGCAGTCCCGATTACAGTTCTTACAGGGACAAACCGGTTTAGCGACTCAACCGATCCGTACCTGTTGGTTTCGCCACGGACACCCTACAATCAGGTCATGCTTCCGCGAATGGGTCTTTCAGTGACGGTTAGTCGGAACGGTAAAACTCGTTCTCAGCAACCGCTCAATACCTCGATTGATCCGGAAATCGGAACGTTCTATGGGGCGTCGTTGGCTGAGCTGACGACCGGTGACACTGTCACTATCGAGTTCGAAACTCCGCCACAGTTAGCCCGACACGATGGCTATGAAACCGCCTTTATCGAGATGGAGCCGGTTGAGTTCTCCGTTGAGTAGCTGTGGATCAGGACAGATATGGCGGGAGAGCTCCCGGAAGCGAGAGTATCCAGAGGCTAATCACGGTGTAGCCGATCATCACGAGGATATACGGATACTGGGATCGGATGGCGACGAGTCGACTCGAAAAGAGTTCGTACGCGGTTCCGTGGGCCGTCCAAATAGCGAGCAGGTGTCCGACCAATACGAACGCAATGCTCAATGCATTGAACCAGCCCGGTGGCGACAGTGTCAGCGGATTCGCTGGTGGAGAAAGCGGTGACGAGAGGGCCATCCCCAGTGCCGGGCCGAGCGAGACGGCTAACCCCGTATAGTGGGCTAAGTGGTAGCCAGCGGCGATGGCTGCAAGTGGTGGCGCAAACCGGAAGGCGATCAGGCGAGCCGAGAGGTACGTTCCAGTGAGTCGACGGGTGACGGTACCCGCATACCAGTAGGCCCCAAAGAAGACGATGTAGCCGCTGACGAGGAGAACCGTGTAGACGATGATTGCACGAGCTTGAACACCACCGTACGAGAGAAGCCCGACAAACGCCTCGATAGTCGACGCACCTGCCTGTGTCGTGATGAATCCACTGTAGGTGAGTTCCCACACGAGTGCGACAACAAACGCGACATCAGACGTATCTGTGATGAGATCCGAATCGGTGAGTTCGCTTCCGGGGAGCTTCACCGAGATACCCTCACTGTCCCGCTGAATAGGTGCAACAGCCCCATAGAATCGGAACAACACGGACAACGGATCAGCGTTGGTAAACCATGGGTCGGAGCCAAAGAGAACAGCCCCGACGATAGTAACGGCGGTGTATCCGATGATCACCATCGACAACACGCGGGGAATCGTACTGACGGGGAAGACTACCTCAACCCACACCAGAAGAAGGAGTCCAGCGACAGCAGGCCAGCGTTCTACCTGTTCCGGATACGTTCGTATCCCCGTCGGGAATTTCGAAACGAGTGCCCGCCATGGATTAATAGCTGGCCACAGATTCCCACCGAGATAGGCGACCATCGGAAGCACCGCACGAATACCGACAAAGGTGAGTAGCACCGTGAGACTCGCATTTGGGAGTTGCGGCCCGGTGAATCCAACGTACACTGCCAAGACAAGTAGACACACGCCACACCATCGTCCAATCCAGCCGATGGTCTGCCACCGGTTTTCGACTGTGAACCGTGACAGTGACCACGTGTGGAGAGACCGGATGTACACTCGATCCGTGACGAACGTGGCAAGCAGGGCAGACGCACCGACAGTGGCTCCACCAGTAGAGATATACAACCACTGTGGAATATCGAGCGGATCTCTCGATGCGTTAGCGAGTGCAACCCCGTTGGCTGCGGCAACAGTCTCTGTAAACAGGAGTATCGCCGTCAGCCAGAGACCAAACTGGAGCAAAAACGCACCACGAATCGACGCTGTACAGCGGTCGACACATCGACCGATCAGTGTCGACGTCGTCCGATCCTCCGTGGGTGAGTCCGGCTTTGTCTCCGTGTTAGGTGACGATGACATAAGTTATGAGAAATCCAAAATACAGGAGCACGAGGACTCCGAGTGCTTTCAACCGGAACGTCCGTAACTCGGCTTCTTCGTCGGAATACGTAGCGGTAAATGCATCCTGTTCGTCGGCATCTAACTGCTGCAGATGCTCTACTCCCTTATGCAATATCAGCCGATTCTGGGTTGGATACGGTTGGCCACAGTACTCACACGTCCCCGCGGGTGACTCGTCTGGGGGAATCTCACACCACGTCTCTGACATGGATGGATAGTTCACTAGTCGTAGGTTGGGTGTCGACCGATGAAATGGTTCTGATTCCATATTGAGTGTGATCTGATCGAGAACAAAGCGGTATTGGCTGATACCCTACCATAACAAGCGGATATCGACTGTTCACGATTCAGAGTGGCATCTGACCTTAGCAACTAATCTGCAGAATTTTAATAAGAATTTAATAAAAAAGCCCCGTTTTTCTCAGTTGATTTAATATTGTCAGAGGACAAACCGTCGAGTAATGCCAGATCGAAGCGATGGAACACCACCAGATACCGATCAGGAGGAGACACAAGGTCACGATCATGACCAAGAGCATGACTACAGTCCAAATGAGGAACTCACAGGTGGGCATACCGTTCAGCTGTCGGTTCCAGAGATGGACTGTCCGTCCTGTGCCGGGAAAGTCGAAAACAGTGTCCGGAAGCTCACCGGGATCGAAGCCATCGACCCGCAGGTAACGACCGGGACACTGACCGTCAGCTATGATGCTGGACAGACATCGTCGGAGGAAATCGAAGACCGTATCGAGAAGGCGGGATACCACGTCGAAACCGAGGACACTGAGTCGACGGTGACTGTTAGCGTCCCCGAGATGGACTGTCCATCTTGCGCTGGCAAGATCGAAAACGCCCTCGACAGTGCTGGCGTCCAGCAGTACGACACACAGCCAACCACTGGAACCGTCGTCGTTAGCTACGACTCGACGTCGCTAACAGTCGATGACGTCGTCGACGCAATCGAGCGAGCAGGCTACGAGGTCACCGAGACATCGGGCGATGCCGACGCGACCGGCGACAGCACGGCGACTGACGAACGTGAGAGTGTCTGGACGAGTTCACGGGCGATCAAAACGTGGATCAGCGGTGGCTTCGTCGCGCTCGGGTTGCTGTTAGAGTTCCTGCTCACCAGCCAGAATACGCTGGTAGCTTCGTTCGCCGGACGCGAACTGTTCGTTGCCGATCTGGTCTTTCTCGTGGCGACTGCTGTCGCCGGGCAGATCATCTTCCGCAACGGCTACTACTCCCTCCGGAACCTGAACCTCGATATCGATCTGTTGATGTCGATTGCGATTAGTGGTGCAATCGTTGCAAGCGTCATCTTCGGTGAGGCACTCTATTTTGAGGCCGCAACCCTCGCGTTCCTGTTCAGCATCGCTGAACTCCTCGAACGCTACTCGATGGATCGCGCCCGGAACTCCCTCCAAGAGTTGATGGATCTCTCGCCGGATGAAGCGACGGTCAAACGAGATGGGCAGGAGGTGACAGTCCACGTCGATGAGGTCGCTGTCGGTGACATCGTCGTTGTTCGTCCGGGCGAGAAGATTCCGCTTGACGGTGCAGTGGTCGACGGCGAGAGTGCGGTCAATCAGGCCCCGATCACCGGCGAGAGTATTCCGGTCGACAAGACACCTGGTGATGAGGTGTTCGCTGGCACCATCAACGAGGAGGGATATCTCGAAGTCGAAGTTAGCTCCGAATCCGGTGATAACACGCTGTCGCGCATCATCGAGATGGTCGAAGATGCACAGTCCAACAAGACGGAGCGTGAACAGTTCGTCGAGCGGTTTTCGGCGTACTACACACCGACTGTGGTCGTCTTCGCCCTTCTCGTTGCAACGATTCCCCCACTGTTGTTCGCCGGATCGTGGGTCACCTACATCGTCTACGGACTAACCCTGTTGGTACTTGCCTGCCCGTGCGCATTCGTCATCTCGACGCCGGTTTCGGTCGTCTCCGGAATCACGAGTGCCGCGAAAAACGGCGTCCTGATCAAGGGTGGCAACCACCTCGAAGCGATGGGGGCCGTCAATGCAATCGCCATGGATAAAACGGGAACCCTGACGAAGGGTGAACTCACCGTCACCGACATTATTCCACTGAACGACAACACTGAACAGGATGTGCTCCGGTGTGCTCGCGGACTTGAATCACGGAGTGAGCATCCAATCGGTGAAGCGATCGTCGCACGGGCTACCGACCGCGACGTTGGTGACCGTGATGTTTCGGAGTTCGAGAGTATCACCGGGAAGGGAGTCCGTGCAGATCTCGACGGGATGACCCACTTTGCTGGCAAACCAGGACTGTTCGAGGATCTCGGATTCGACCTCGGCCATGTGCATGCTGCAACTGACGGCGGTATCGTCACCCAGAAGACACAGCGAATCTGTGAGAAGAACCGCTGTCTTGATCTGCTTGAGGGTGTCGTCCCCGAACTCCAAGCAGAAGGGAAGACAGTCATCTTGGTCGGAACGGAGGACGAACTCGAAGGCGTCATCGCCGTCGCCGATGAGATCCGTCCTTCGGCAGCACAGACGATTGAGCGGTTACATGATCTCGGGATCGAACACATCATCATGCTCACCGGGGACAACGAGCGCACTGCGCGTGCCATCGCCCAGCAAGTCGGCGTCGACGAGTTCCGCGCGGAACTCCTTCCTGATGACAAAGTCGCAGCGATCAACGAGCTCACCGAGCAGTACGACGGCGTCGCAATGGTCGGTGATGGCGTCAACGACGCACCCGCACTGGCCACGTCGACGGTCGGTATCGCAATGGGTGCTGCCGGGACGGATACCGCCCTCGAAACGGCTGACATCGCGCTGATGGCCGATGACCTCACCAAACTGCCGTACTTGTATGAACTCTCTCACGACGCCAACAGCGTCATCCGGCAGAGTATCTGGTCGAGCCTTGCTGTCAAAACCCTGCTCTCGGTGGGCGTCCCGTTCGGGTTCGTCCCAGTGTGGGCGGCTGTGCTCATCGGTGATGCTGGGATGACAACAGCTGTGACCGGTAATGCGATGCGTCTCTCACGGATTACACCAACAGACGGAGTGAAAAGTGAGAGTGAGGTGTGAGATGACGAACGCAAGCACTGAAACCGAGACCAGCGAGAAGACAGATTCTACCCGACAGTATCCTTTCGGTCTCAAATCATGGCACTTTGCTATACTTGTTGTTATTGCTGGATTGGTTCTGCCCGGAGTTACGGTCTATTCTCTGGAGCAGGCAGGACTATCATTTCTCGGGAATATCGTCTGGATAATTGGGTACGGGACAGCTGTGTTCGTCGTCTGGTATATCTGGCTTCGACCGATCGATCTCGTCGGCACGACCGGCCATTCGATATCGATAGATTACACAGAGGAGGAGTCCGGCTCCAGAGATCACAAAAACGAGGATACAGAGACCGCGACTGAGGAGGCAGTTGACTCGTCGACTACAGAAGATAAATAAAAAATACCGGCTTTGTTGAAATACTCGGGAATGTTCACATTGCTCCACAAGGCATGGAACGCACGCTTAGACACCGATCTCTATGGCCAGCGGAGTCAATCCGAGACGGTCAACTCAACGCTCAAGCCGAAGTATGGTGCGTTCGTCCGTTCATGACAATGGTGGTGGCAGTTCCGTGAACTTACCATCGCCTGTCTCACTCACAATATCGACCGATCACTCTAAGCGATCAATACAGGTGAGGCACATAGCGAGTGTACCTCTCAAAGGGTTCTGGTAGCACGTCACTCTTTGCCGTCACGGATGATCATAACCTTGACCCGGTTGACGCCGTCAAAATCTCGGAGTCGGTAGGTGAGGGTACGTACCTGCTCGGCTGGCCCCCGACAAAACAGCGATTCAAGGCACCACTCTCCTTGGTGTGTATGACTCGTGTTGAGGATCACGTCTTGATACTCGTGTTGGACTGCGTGGAGTTCCTGAATCACCTCGTGGTGGCGATAATCGAACGCGATGAGCGCAACGATTTCCCCACTTGTCGCTTCGAGGCGGGAGTGTGACTCGATGTACTCCAGCATCGCTTCTCGGACCGCCCGCGACCTGTTTTCGAGATCCTGCTCTTGCCAGACTCGGTCGAACTCTTCGACGACTTCGTCTGGAATATTGAAACTCGTTCGCATAGGTACTAGCTCGTCAGGGTTCTACAAGAGGGTCTCGTATGACGATCCGCCCATTTCAGTATTAACAACCGTTATTCACCTCGGTAGCAGAATCTCGTTCAGGATGTTACACAGTGAAGCACTCGGCCTTTTCGTCGGTGCAATCGCTCTCGGTGCCGTTCACGGCATCGAACCGGGTCATGGGTGGCCAATTGCTGCCTCATATGCGCTCGACCAGACAAACAAGTGGATTTACGGGTTCGCGGCGAGTCTCATCATCGGCGTCGGCCACCTTATCAGCAGTATTGCGATGGTAGGGGTGTTCTTCTACGCGAAAGACTACTTCAATCTCACGCAGGTCAACGAGCCGATGACGATACTCGGTGGGATCCAAATCGGCGGGCCAGTCAGTCTTGTTGCCGGTAGCTTACTCATCGCGCTTGGAATTCGTGAATACTTCCACGGGCACTCTCACGGCAGTCAGGGTGATGATGGCCACTCTGACCACCACAGCCAGAACCACCACCATAACCTGGACGAGCATTCAAGTCATTCTTACGAGCAGGGCCATTCACACGACCACACCGCTAGACTGGTCACCCGTTTGAAAGGCTTTATTCCCTTCGTCGGTGGGCACTCTCACTCACACGATGCTCCCGAAGAAGCTGCTGGTCGTGGCCTCCTCGGGATCGCGTGGTTCGCGTTCGTTCTCGGATTCGCCCACGAAGAGGAGTTCGAGATTATTGCGCTCTGCGCCGGGTCAAACCACTGCCTTGAACTGATGAGTGCGTACGCCCTCACCGTCATCGTAGGTATTGTCGGACTGACGATGTTGTTGATTGCAGGCTACCAGCATTCCGAGGAGAAAGTCAAGCAGTACACGCCGTACCTGCCAGCGTTTTCCGCAGCCGTCCTCATCATCATGGGATTTGGTTTCATCACCGGAGTCTTCTGACTTGTCTGTTCAATTAGCAGCTCCCATCGACAGGCTGATTCAGGTGAAAATATGGCTGAAGAATAGGATTTCAACAGAGCCGAAATACCATCTCTTGAAATAGTTTATCTGCTGAGAGCAAGTGAAATACGATACTTGGTCACTTCTGGATATAAAGTGAGTACATGATAACTGCTAACCCGACAGCGACGAAGATGCTATTTACAAGAACACCGATTTCGAGTGAAATTAAAAAGACTTGATTAGCGACACCGCTGAGAAACGCTCCGAGTGTGATAATTCCGAACCCGATGCCAAGTACACGTAAGGAGGATGCTCTTGTTCGTCGGTAGGCTTTGAATGCGATATAGGTAATTCCTCCACCGAGAAGCAGTATCACCAATTTGACCACCGCGATAGCAGTAACTGTTTCGTTCATAGTTCGTCTCCCATAATCGACCAGATGTCTGCAAGCCGTTCGTCCGTTGTCTGAGATGATCGGTCGACCGTCACCGAAAAATGACCATTCTCATCCATCGATATCGTCACATCGTCGAATGTCTGTGTGTAATGGGTAACTCGGCCGCCATTGGGATTGATCGTGTCTCGCTCGCGGACGAGTGAGGCAGAGCTGAGGAGATCGAGCTTTCGATACAGCGTGGATTTCGGGATGTCACAGGCTTCGATAAGGTCGTTTGCGGTCATAGGTTCAACTGTTTCACGGAGAATGGTCCGACAGGCAGGATCGTCGAGTGCATCAAGCACATCCTGTAGTGCGGGAGAGTTCTCTGAATGTACTGAATCGTCTCCCATTAGTGACTTTTGAGAGCGGGACGGGATATGGAACCCGATTCTGATTCAAACCATCTGTGGGATCTGCCAACCATGAACTTAGTATCTTGCCCAGCACGTTCCTGTTAGAACCCAGTGGCAGGTATCGTAAATCGTCGACTCTATCGCTGATTCCCGTACACCTCAAGCAGTTCCTGATATCGGTTTCGAATTGTGACTCGGCTCACATTTGCTGCGTTACTCACCGTTTTCTGTGTGAGCTGTTCATTCGTTAAGTGAGTCGCCGCATACAGTGCCCCTGCCGCCAACCCTGCCGGGCTTTTACCACTATGTGTGCCAGTTTCCTTTGCCACCTCTAACAGTTCTATCGAGCGTCGCTCTGCCTCATCGCTTACGTCGAGAGATGACGCAAACTGTGGGATATACTTGATTGGATCTTCTGGCTTGATCTCCAACCCGAGTTCACGAGAAATATACCGATAGGCTCGTTGCGTCCGGATTTTCTCGACACGACTGACTGGGACAAACTCGGATATCGAACGCGGGACGCCGTGTTGACGGGCAGCCGCATACAGTGAGGCCGTGGCTACTGCTTCGATAGATCGTCCGGGTAGGAGATCGTTCTCGACAGCACGACGATAGAGAACGCTTGCAGTCTCCTGAACGGATTTCGGAAGGTCGAGGGCAGACGACATTCGGCTAATCTCCCCGAGGGCTTCTTTGAGATTCCGCTCCTGGGCATCTTTTGTCCGAAATCGTTCGTCCCACTCACGGAGACGTTGTAATTTGGCCCGCTTACGTCCTGAAATATCCTTTCCATACGCATCCTTGTCTTGCCATCCGATCGTGGTACTGAGTCCCTTATCATGCTTCACTTCCGTCATAGGAGCCCCAACACGACTTTTCTCGTCACGTTCATCAGCATGAAATGTCCGCCACTCTGGCCCATGATCGATACTCTCCTCATCAAGAACGAGCCCACAGCTCTCACAGGTTGCTTCACCGCGTTTTTCTTGCTTGACGATCTGACCGTTGCACTCCGGACATGAGGTCTCGGTCGACAAATCTTGATTCTCGGTACTCGTTTTCGAGGATAGCCCGCGTTCAGTACGTGTATGTGTCTCTATCTTATCTACCATAACTAGGGTCCCGGAAATCGTGTGGCTTCCTAACAGAGTTCATGGCCTTCTACCTCAAGAACAAATGGCGGCTTCCCAACTCTTGGGAAACCGCCACTTACCTAAACAGATGAATCAATAACAGCGCTTACTAACGGTTTCAATTTCGGAGTTAGACATGACACAACCAATTTCCCGAACCAAATCAGTTGCCACCGCGATTGGCCTTACATATGGCTCCTACGGTATTGGAGCTATTATTCTTCTCATAGTTGCATCGATACTGTCACTGGGGGGTGTCGACCTCACGTCACAGCCGTCCCTGCGACTCTTGTTGAGCACCGTTCTCTTACAAGGGGTGACGTTTGGCGGACTTGCTCTTGGATATCTCAAAGTTCGAGATCTGGGCTTTGATTACGTCCCATTTGCCATTCCAGATAGGCGCGATACTGCCGTCATCATTGGTGGAATCATCGCCCTCTTGGGTCTGCTAGTAGCGTCTTCGTCAGTTCTCTCAACACTTGGGTTGAGTACAGCACAAAACCAGATCGTCGAAACTGGCCAGCAGAATCCAACTGTATTTTTACTTCTCATTCCAGCTTCGTTCCTACTGGTTGGTCCTGGTGAAGAATTGTTGTTCAGGGGTCTTGTTCAAGGAACCCTCCGTGAGTCGTTCTCCCCAACTCGGGCAGTTGTCCTCGCCAGTGCTCTCTTTGCATCGATTCACTTGGTCTCACTTTCTGGAGAGGGGAAATTGTTATACATCGGAGTTGCATTTATGTTAGCTCTCGTCCTCGGTGGAGTATACGAGTATACTGACAACCTCATCGTCCCAGCACTAATTCACGGCGCGTATAACGCTGTGCAGTTCGCTATTGCGTATCTCAATGCAACAGGTGGATTGTGAATTGTATTACTTGTTATTCTGATTTCATCCCCGAATAGTAGTATGAATTATTCAGAAGAGTGCTCACTCACTGGTTTGACTGGATGGTGGCCTATCCACTGAACTCACTATACGAGACCGTGCCTTGATCAACTATTCTCTGGCTCTCTGGAACGGTGCCATCCGGCGGCATACTCCCTTCAGCCGGGCCTCCTGGTTCACCAACGACGATCCGACCGACCATCCCTAGAGACTTGTGTGGAAGGCAGAAGTAATCATACGTCCCTGTCGCCTCGAATGTATATTCATATGTCGCCCCTTGCTCACTCAGGATTTCACTATTAAACGCCTCTGCATCTTCAGGAATACGATTGACCGAGGCAGAGCTCACATCCTCACTGTATGCTGTCGCCGAATGAGATCCACTTTGGTTTTCGAATGTAACGGTCTCACCAGCTTCGACATACAGACCAACAGGATCAAAATAATACTCACTACCTTCAGTAATCATCTGAACTGTATTTGAATCGGATGCGGAGTCATCTGACCCAGTTGGGGTCGACTCACCGCTATCAGTTCCATTCCCAGAGCTACAGCCAGCGAGTCCTGTCATACCGCCAGTAGCGACAATACCGATTGTCTGTAACAGCTGTCGACGATCCATGTAAATACCTACCAACCCCCGATACAAAAGGAAGGCGCGGAGTTTCACATCATAGGAAACCGCCACGAGAGGACCAATGATTGATTATTTCAGACAGTATGATTTCCGTTATCCGTTACAGCAGCAAAATAGCTCCCTTACGGCCACAGCAAGACGCGTTTGGGCTGTGTGAGGTATAGAGGTCAGAAGGCTCTAAAGCCTGTGAGAGTTACTTCAAAGTATGACAGCAGAGAATTCACAGGATGGTGCTACCAGTGGTCGACGGTTCTTACTTGCTCTTGGAGGGTTCGTAATTATTCTTGGTGGAGTGTTAGGCTTCGTCGTGGGAGCAAACGGTGGAGGTGATATTATGTCCGAACTCTCCGTTTTTGGACTACTGACAGTCCCGCTGACACCGGTTGCTATGACACTCTATGGGATGATCACAATTACCGTAGCGATTGGTGTTCTCTATGGAGCTGTTGAATTAGCGTCACAGTACGAAACCAATACTCAACAATGACGGCATTGTTTAAAAATTGGGCTCTGTAGTTTCGGTACACGAAGGTCGATTTTATGAAAATCGGACATGAATAATCATAAATTTAGCTGTGTCTAATTTCTTTCCAATGTTGAGCGCAATCATGGAAGACTATCTCAAATCGATCTATTATCTACAGAACAAAACCGACGAGCGGGTACGGACGTCGGTTCTCGCAGAGTATATCGACGTAGAACAATCGTCGGTTACCAGTATGATGAAAAAATTGGCGGAGCGTGATCTCGTGCAGTACGAACCCTATCAGGGAGTCACACTCACCGAGACTGGAGTTCCTATTGCCCTCGAAATCATTCGCCATCACCGGCTCTTAGAACGATATCTGACGGACCACCTCGAGTATGATTGGGCGGAGGTGCACGACGAAGCAGATCGCCTCGAACACCATATCAGCAGTCAGTTCGCCGACCGAATTGCAGAGCAACTGGAGGATACCACAGTTGACCCACATGGCGACCCGATTCCCACCGCGGATCTGGATGTTTCGGGAGAGAAAGATGGTGACACGCTTGCTAATCATCAGGTAGGTGACCGCGTTCAAATCGAACGGGTCTCGGACAGAGATCCAGATTTACTACGGTACTTGTCTGAACACGGGATTCAACCCGGAACTGTAGTGGAAGTTGTCGAAACTACATCATTTGGAATGGTCACAGTTGATCCAGAGAGTAGGGACGAACCAGTTGCACTACCCGAAGAAGTGGTACGTTCTGTATCGACCCGGTCCCTCACGTAGAGTACTAAGCCACCCAAACGCCCACAACCGACGCTATTAGTTTAGACTCACTCAAAATTTAGACACGCCTAATTTATATATTAGATGGGTCAACTAGCGCATATGAGTATTCGAAGGCTCACCCAGCGGAGGAGATCATGCCATCGATAGATTACGACAGTGCGGCGGACATCACAGAACAACTCGAACAGCGACTGGTCGACTCACTCACCGGTGAAACGAGCGTCAGTCGTCGTACAGTACTCGGCAGTCTCGGTGTCGCCGGGAGTGCTGCAGTCGGACTCGGCAGTACGCGAGCAGGTGCGTCGCCCGACCACAAGGATGAAGACGCACATGGTAACTTCGGTGCGGTAGGCGAATACCAAGATCTGGATTTCGATCCACACGAGTTCCTCACCGCGTTCAACACCGGAGACAGCGGGCAGGATAACGTTCCACAGCAGGTCTACGAGGAGGATGGCCGAACCGTACGGGAGTTCGAGTTCACTGCCGTCGACACGACAATCACGATCGCGCCGGGCGTCGAGTTCCAGGCGTGGGCATTCAACGGCCAGGTGCCGGGTCCGACGATCCGCGCCGTTGAGGGAGACCTAATCCGCGTCAAGTTCACCAACCTAGGACGGCACGCGCACACGATTCATCCGCACCTGAAGAATCTCAACCCGCAAATGGATGGAATCCCCCAGAACGGACCGGGCGTCCTCGATACAGGAGAGTCTTTCACCTACGAATGGATCGCCCAGCCCGCCGGCACGCATTTCTATCACTGCCATTCGCTCCCGCTGAAAGAACACATCCACCGGGGACTCTACGGGACGATCATCGTCGATCCGGACCCTGAACGCGTCAGGGAGAACCCACGCGACTACGTCAACTATCCCGGTCCGATTACCGGCGACCTCCGGACGCAGCTCGTCGAAGAGGCGAAGAGCCGAAACCACGAGTACGCCGAAAACGACGCCATCAACGAGATGGTGATGGTGATGAACTCGTTCGACACCAACTTCGACGGCGGCAACGAGGTCTACGCAGTGAACACGCGGGCGTTCGCGTACGGGGTCGGTAGCACCAACGGCAACGGAAACTGGACTGCGGGCGAGACGAAACGTCCCATCCAGATCGACAAGAACGAACGCCAGCGCGTGTATCTCGCCAACGCCACGGAGTTCGACCTCATCAATTCGTTCCACACGCACTCGCAGTTCTTCGACTACTACGACCATGGGACGACGCTGACGCCGACGCGCAAGACCGTGGACACGATCATGCAGACACAGGCCCAGCGCGGGATCATCGAGATCGACTACTCGGACCACGACCCCGGTCTGTACATGTTCCACGCACACCAGTCGGAGTTCGCCGAACTCGGCTGGATGAGTTTCTTCGAGGTGGTTTAAATGACGGATACCCCACAGGATACGACGACGGACAGCGGTGTAACGACTGACGAAGAGATCGCACAGCCCCTCGGCCTCCCGCGATGGGTTTTCGCGTTGCTCCCGATCGTGTTGCTCGTGTTAGTCTTGGGGGTGTTCGCGTTCACGTCACCGCTTGCCGGTGTTCAAAACGGTGAACCCCTCCCCGACGTGACGGTCACGCACACGACGCTGCCAAGCGACGAAACGGTCGTCCTGCACGTGACGAATAACGGGCCTGAATCCGTGACTATATCACAGGTCCTCGTCGATGAGGCTTACTGGAATTTCCGGGTCGAAGGAGCGGGTGGTGACCAGACGCTCGCCCCGATGGAAAGGGCACAGATCGTGGTCCCGTATCATTGGAATCCGGGGTGGGATCTCGAGGTCGCTCTCGTACTCTCTGACGGATCGACGTTCCATAACACGATCGTCGCACCGAGTCAGTCACCCGGATTTAGCACCAGTCTGCTCGGGACCCTTGCAGTTATCGGGCTGTTCGTCGGGGTGATTCCGGTCGCACTCGGGATGCTGTGGTTCCCCTACATCAAGACGATGAGCGACCGGTGGCTACACGCCGTGCTCGTGTTCGCGGCTGGTGTCCTAGGATTCCTTGCGTTCGATGCCGGGTTCGAGGCGTTCGAACTCGCCGAGCGGATTCCCGGCGCGTACGAGGGCAACCTCTTGGTCGTCTTCGGAATCTTTGGCGCACTCCTCTTGGTCCAGGCGATCAGTGCGTGGCGTGAGGGTCGTGTCGCCGCCGGTGATAGTCGGGCGAGCAGCGGTCTCTGGATCGCCTATCTGGTCGCGGTCGGGATCGGCCTGCACAACCTCGCCGAGGGGCTGGCGATTGGGAGTTCGTTCGCACTCGGGCGTGTGTCGCTCGGCGCGTTCCTCGTGATCGGGTTTATGCTCCATAACGTGACGGAAGGCCCGGCAGTCATCGCGCCGGTCGCCCGCGGAGAACGCCCATCACTCAAACACTTCGCCGCGCTCGGCGTCATCGCTGGCGCACCCGTCATCCTCGGTGGCTGGATCGGGAGTCTGGCGTACTCACCGACGATCGGTGCCTTCTTCCTCGCTATAGGGGTTGGTGCTATCCTGCAGGTCAACTGGGAGATCGCGCAAATGGTTCGGCACGCAGGCGGTCGTGTAGCCAGCGCCACGAATCTGATCGCGTTCCTGTTCGGCCTCAGTGTCATGTATGTGACCGACCTCTTCGTGGTGCTCTAATAGGTACCGCCCAATCCTAGTACAATGTCACGTGAGCTCTACAATCGGCGAACGTTGTTGCGACTCGGCGCTGCGACTCTGGCGACGCTCAGCACCGCTGGCTGTTTGAGCGGGCAGACATCGTCGATCCAGACCGTTGCGATGCCCGATAACCACACGTTCGAGCCGAGGACCGCGACGATCGAGTCTGGGGAAACGGTAAGGTGGACGAACGAGAGCGACATTCAGCACACGGTCACGGCGTATGAAGACGAGGTTCCAAACGAGGCCACGTACTTCGCAAGTGGCGGCTTCGAGTCAGAGCGTGCTGCGAGGAACCGGATCAGCGAGGGGCTCATCGCTCCCGGCGAGTACTACGAGCACACGTTCGATCAACCCGGAACGTACGGATACTATTGTATCCCACATGAGAGCTCTGGGATGGTCGGGACAATTCAAGTCGAGTAATATTGCGACTGCGGGTTCAGTACCGAATCATCACTCGGATTGATGAGTATTCCCATCTACGTCGACGGGCACTTCAGTCGCAACGTCTCCGAATTCACCACCCTCGATATGCGAGTAGCGCTCTTGAACCATCTCCTCCGAATTGTCTAGATACCGGGCTGCAACCGTGTATCTGAACGCCCGAACGAGGACCTCACCCATCCCACGCCGGCCACCGTGGGGCGCAAGATAGTCGTGTTTCGGATGTTCGATATCGATCTCTGCGGCCTCTGAAAGTCGCTGAAGAATCGACTGTGCACCGTCAGTCGTGATCGACGGTGGCCAAATGAGGAGACATAAATATCGTAATAATCCGATGAGTGAAATTCACATTAGCTGATGAGTTTTTGGATAGTTCTAAAGCAGACGGATGAAAAGATTATGCCAAGAGTGGTAATGCTGTGTTTCTATTAATTGAAATCGTATATTCCGTACTTCGGCTTAGAGAACCCTGGTGCTTCATCATATAGCCGCTGGACAGTCGACTTCCAGAGGGTGTCGGCAGAACTGTAGGCATCTGGATGACGTTCGAATAGTTGTTTTCTCAACTTACTTGCGCTCAGTGGCCCCTGATCAGAAAGGATTCGAGCAGCATCACGCATGACTGCCTGTGCGTTGTCGCTGTCCGGCCCATCAGTCTGGAGCCAGTCGTTCAATGCATCGAGGTCATGGGCTTGGGAGACGTCTTCAGCTGTTAGTTCCTCATCTGGAGTCGCTGTTTCTTGGGTATCAGGTATCTGGTTCAGCTGAGCTTGGATCTGCTCAATAGTCTGTTCGAGGTCGTCTACACGACCACCCATCTCTGCAAGATCACTATCGAGTTCCTCAACCGTGTCGACAATTTCTGTGCTGGAATCGTGTTCCGATGAACCCGAATCCTCTGACGAAAACAATTCACTGGTGTCCTTCCGATTTTGTAGAAGGTGTCGAATGTATTCGGATCGACTACTAAAACCAGCCTCATCAGCTTCCTCGTCAAGTTCTGAAAGTA
>Ga0306908_1000100_pt1 | contig 47608 bp, 45 predicted proteins | sample AntRauTorcE11899_FD_190430 | JGI IMG/M metagenome (GOLD analysis project Ga0306908, IMG submission 190430) | Saline lake microbial communities from Rauer Islands, Antarctica - Metagenome Torckler E11 #899 (v2) (version 2) | ecosystem: Environmental > Aquatic > Non-marine Saline and Alkaline >... | reverse complement strand
TCAAGGCGGTTGACGAGAAAGTTAAGAAGCTGGTCCTCGTGGATCTCACCGTCTGCTTGTTTGGTTTTAGACACACCTTCAGCAAGCAGACGTTCTAACTAAGCGGCTTTGTGAAGTACTGACACTTGAGAAGTATGATGATGTTCACGCTTATGCGCCATTTCTCACCTTTAGTTTGCTCTGTATGGAACGAATCGGTCCAGGAATTGATCTCGCTCCTCCACCTGATGGTTCACTTGACGACATATGGAAAAGCGCAGATCTTGGACCCGCGACGAAATGCCTTCGAGATCGAAATACGGGGGAGATGTATGCGCTGACCCCTCCAGATCTTTCTGATGCAGCGCAGATCATCGGCCTCGATGGGACACCAACAATTGAACTGTGGAACCTCCTCTTTGCACCAGAGAGTGGGTTCGATCATCAGCAGGTAATTGACCGAGAGGATTTCCCAACGTATCTCCGTTCCTCGATGAATATGTCGCTCATTCAGATCGGTGACGGATGGCATCCATATGCGGCGGGGAACATCAGTAACTCAGACTCAGACCGGTTTGCTGCTGTTCAAGCACTTGAAGAAGACCCCTTCGCACTAATTTCGACAAAGCAAGCGCTAGAGAGATATCAGAATTGGGGGCTACTGGACACGTTCGTCAAACGAACTAACTCTGAGCAAGAGACTGACGATAACCGAGTATCAGATGCGCATCAGGCGCTGCATTACGCAACGGTCAAAAGCTCAAATGACTTCGAAACAGAGTCTTTGGGCGTCGTCGCGGGCATGCCTCATCCAGGGGACGATCTTGTCCGTCTCTGGGCGGGGTTATGCGGGGAACCAGTCGAAATCACGCGTAGCGACGATGTGGACGTTGAGAAGTCATTCGGCGACCTTGGCGATAAGATCTACCAGTATTTCGCCCATGATCAGGTCGTACAGGCGGTTCTCAGGTTTGGCCGGGATGAAACCGTATTCGAAAACGGCGGTGCAACAGTCTATATTAGCACCTACGCGCTTCCAGACTGGTTTGAGATAGAAGCCGAGTTCAACGTTCAGTCCAGAGAACTGGAAGGCGCAGTTCTCGCAAAACTATTCGAGATATTTCAGCAGGAGGATAAGCCAGACCGAGCGCTACGGTCAATCACGAAAATCCACGAACTGGTCAATGAAGATGACCGATTAAAGGCAGATCCTAGCAAGAAAGGCGTTCGGGACGCGATTAAAAGAGTTGTAGAGAAGGACTACGTGACTACCGAACCTGACCGTGGAAAATACTCCGCTGATCTATACCGATGGGATGGTGACGGTGAAATCCTCCGAGCAAAAGATGGCACGACGCTACTTCACGTTCAAGACGACATTCACGTACTCCAGTTAGGGGGAGAGTGGTGATTCCACGCCGGGAATGGGTCAGCCTATCCCCTACTAGGAATTCTGGCGCAGATCCGTAAGTAAAATCCGTTATCCAACCCTCTGCATTGGGCGATCCCGGGGCTAGTCAATTGGTAAGGCCTACCGTGCTAACTCTTCCGATCCAGCATACATTTGGCCTACTACCATCGATAAGACAACCTATGTCTATGATTATTAGTTAGAGGGACGAGCTCTCCACATCTGACAGCCTGGCTTCTTGATCGGAAGAACACTCTGCCTCTAGCTTCGATTGGAATTGGCATTCAGATCCATCGGAAGGAGCATCTCCGTGTTACGGAATCCACAGCCAGGGAGTGATCAACTCACGCTCCGCCAGCTCCGTCACCGTATGGGCGGCCCGCGCTGATTGCGCTGGCCGCCCAATCGTCGATCACCATACCGGTTGAGAGTGTAGCGGCTGTTCAGGCCGTTGTTGAACGGATCTACGGAATGCCTGGCCGCTCTGCGTGTTGCCCGTAGGTGCGCATGAGGGCAACACAATGCCCAGAACAGGAAATCAAATCCACGAAGGAATCGCCTTTGAAGAACAGCACAATCCTCGAACCAGATATCTCCCCGCTCACCCTCAGCAGTGTTCTCACCGAGTGATCGAGAGAGACCGTAGCCAGCGAGGTGATAAGCGATGAGCAGCAAGGATGACGATCCAAATGATCGACGAGTCGGTTCGGATCCCAACAGGTCGAACAGTACTCGTGGAGATCCCAGATCAACCAATTTGAAGCCGATCTCGCCAGCAGAGGCCGTTGAATGGTATCTTCACCGACGTCGTAATGAACTCGCCTCTTCGTCATTGAAGACACATCGTTCCAGTCTCCGCCATTTCACGAAGTGGACAGAGCAGGTCGGCATCGAAAACCTCAACGAGCTAGATGGTCGTGCGATCCAGCGCTACCTCACTTGGCGTGCCGAAGAAGCTCCAACGAGTGTTGATCACTTAGCTCCCAAGTCAGAGAAGACGCAAATCGACATTACTCGGAAATTCGTTGAGCACTGCGAAACAATCGATGCCGTCAGGGTCGGGCTCCATGAGCAGATCCTTCCGTTCCGCGTCAAGGAAGCTGACGAAGTCCGCGACGAGATGCTGGAGATGGAGCGGATCTCGGAGATCCACAATTACTTGGAGACGTATCACTACGCATCCAGGGATCACATCATCTGGACGCTGCTCGCCGAATCAGGATTCCGGATTGGTGCTCTCCACTCATTGGACGTTCAGGACTTCGATCCAGACAATCGGACGCTTCGACTCCGATATCGGCCAGAATCAGAGACATCGCTCAAGAACGACCGTGGGAGCGAGCGGCTTGTTGGCTTGATCCGAGACGGGACGGTCGAAGCACTTCAAGCGTACATCGACGATCAGCGTGTCTCAGTCTCTGATGAGTACGGTCGTGAGCCCTTGCTCACGACCCGCAACGGAAGAGTTGCCAGATCAACGATCCGGAAGTCAGTCTATCGGTGGAGTTGCCCACAGGCGCTCGGAGATGAGTGCGATCACGATGATTCGATGACATCGTCTGACGCGTGGCGATGTGCAAACAACGCCTGTCCGCACATGGTTCGCTCGGGTGTGATCACGTATCTCCTCCGAGAAGACGTCCCAATCGACTACGTCTCCGATCGTTGTGATGTCAGTCCATCCGTGATTCGGACGCACTACGATGGCCGTGGTGAGTCCGAACGCATGGAAGCCCGAAGTCAGGCAATTGCAGAGCAGCTCGCTAACTAACCTCGGTTTTCGAATTCATAGACATGACAGAGTTCCATGACGCAGATAGCATCGGCACCGATAGTGATACGCATATCCTCCCGTCCGACCCAGATATCCACTCCCATGAGCATCAGGAGGTGGATCGACGACAACTCCTATGCATCGATGGCCTGACGGCGTACGAAGTCTTCTTAGAATGCCAATCAGAGGATTGCTCCGAAGAGGCGAGTCTCATCCTCGCAGAAGGGGACTTCCCAGATTCACCGGAAGAAGTAGATGACCTGATGTACGACGTGTATCAATGGTTCCGCAAGAACGCTGCAACTCTAGTACCGTATAAGATGGATGCTTCGCTGTATATCGCAACCCACGTCCTGATCGCTGGTGAGGAAGATAGTCGCAGTCTGTTACGATCACGGATCGCCCTGTTCCTTGCTGCCGATGAAGGATATCAGGACGGGGATCACAGTCGCCTCCCGAAAAAGAAGGGGGAGCTCCTACATACTGTGAAACAACAAACACGGGACGCAATCCAGGCTCTTGGATCGGGTCAGAATCCAGCGCTCAATCAGCTCTACCGAGAGATGGGGGAATAAATCATATTTAGGCTACGTTCCGTCTTGACAGCCTCAATTCCAAACTCCGGCCGCAGGGGTTCGCCCAGACAGGGGCGGGTGGAGGCTTTCCTCCATGACACCAGTTAGAAGACACGACCGGAGAGGTATCGAATTAGAACAGCTCATTCTCGAAGAGAGGCTTGTCGAAGCCGCTCTCAGAATTTCTTTTTTGCGCCAATCAGGAATCCCTCTACAGGGGGGCAGCATTCAGCAGGGGCGTCGGGCCGCTAAAACCGCTCATGACGCCGATTTACTAGAGCCACTGACCGACCACGGTGCCGAGGTACTACAGATACTACTACTGTCTGTAACCAATTGCATACATCATCATCACCTCTATCAGACCATCAGCACTTGGTTCCCGCAGTTCGATGCGGGGTGGTCTGTGTGAGCGGTGAGACCAATCGCGTGAGATTGAATCTGCGCATCGACGAAGATGTGAAACGGAATTTCAACAACGAAATCAAGGCCAAGTTCGGAAAGTGCCGGCCATATGCGGGCATCGAGTTGGAACGGGAATTCCGATACTTCCTCAATCAGGGAGAACTCGCAGACCTGCAAGATGTAGTTGATGACCTCACGGACACCTTAGGTGGTTCAGAAAGCAAAGAAAAAACTCGTGAGGTTGACCGAGGTGAGACAGTCGTTGCTTCTCACCGAATCGCTGAAAACGTTCGTACAGCCTTGATATCGGCTTCTCAAGACGATTATCGTTCTGCCGGTGAACTCGCAGAGGCGATCATGTACGGATACATCACTGATGGTAGCGTAATCGAACGGGTAACACAGAAGCTTCAGAGAATCTCAGAGGAGCCTCAGCCGGATGTCGATGATTCGATGGGGGCGAAGGAGCGTCGTACCAAGACGATCGCTCACGAACTCAGTCAATCTGGAGCGGTCGGATTCAGTCTCACTGAGTTCGATAACGCAATCAAGGCAGCACAAGGAATCGGTGTGAGCGACTACACCCGGAAGCAGTATCTACCCAGAGTGCTCGATGAATTGGATTTCACATGGCATCCGAATAACCCAGAGTTGTACGTTGATTCTGAGAGTTTAGAACTCACGAATCCACGAGATCCGACTAAAAAACCGTTGATGCTTATGGACAGGGAGGATAAGCGGCTGGCAATCAAGGTCGCTGCGTACCGTTCTGATGGTGGCGATAGTATAAAAGCGACATTCAGTATAACCGATGTAGTTGACCTGTTCAAAGGTCAAATACGGAAAAGTACGGTCAGGCGATTGATGCGAGAGGTCGCTGAATCCTCACCAGGCTACAAATACAACCAAGATCGGGAAAAGCTGGGAATCAATATAAAGAACGTGAGGCGTCACAATAGGGAGAATGAAGATCTGATGCGGATCGAGCATGATGAGTTATTCATCATGGGAGACGATGATTGAGGTTCGCTGAGAGGCCTCCGTTCGTCGGTGCATTCGATAACTCTTGCTGCAGCTTCTCTAGTCGTTAGAAGAACTGCAGACTCTACATCGAAGAGAACCTTTGATCGTATTCAGAGGGTTCTCTACGCTCAACACACGATCGCATGATGAACACTGGACGGTCTCCGTAGTTCCGATCCCGCTTCCATATCCGAGCGTCACCGTTCGGGAAACTCCTTGCTCAGCCAGTTCGACATCGATCTCTCCCCGTTCGTACTCTACCTGTGTTACCGTCAGGGGAGTCACTCGAATATCCAGCGCATGCCGCTTTCGAATCTCTTCCTGTTTCTGTGGAAATCCTTGGTCGCGCTGTTCCTGCAGAGTACTTAGTTCCGCATCCACCTCTTCATACTCAGCTTTTGCCTCTTTCCGTTTCTTCAGTGCCTCCACGCGATCGTCCTGATCACTGCCGTTGATCGTTTCACTCAGCTCATCGATCTTCGAGGATAGTTTGGATCGTTCCTCTTCCAGCTCTTGGATCCGTTGTTGTTGGAGCTGCCGGTATTCTTCGACCTCTGCGTCCGCTGCTCTGGATGCTTCATTATGGACCTCATCAATTTCGTTCTGGATGCTCCGCATCAGCTGATCTTGAGCTGTGCTGAGATGTGATCGTGCGTCTGATTCCGATAATGAGGATTTCGCGGTAGTGGGAGAGCCGTTCGTGGGTATCGCCGTCATTTGAAGAAACGTCTCCTCCAACGCCGGAAGTCTCTGTTCCGAGCGGTGGTCGATGGCGATGGCGCGAAGGAGCTCCTGTTGGTATTCACTGACTGTCTCGATACTCACCTCAAAAAGAACCACAATCGCGGTACGGTCGTAGTACGGCGTGAACTGGATTTCCCTCACTTCGACGTCGCCTTCTTTAATCCACTGTGGGATCACTACGTCATCCCGACCGGCTTCTATCGATATTTTCCCTGTGGGGCGACGCTCAGCTGCCTCTCTGAGGATCCGCTGAAAAAACTCACTTTCTGGATGGAGATGCTCTCCAGTACTATCTTCGTCTCTGTTCGTACCACAAAGCAACGAGAGGGTGCCTGCCGGCAATTCTGTATCCTCATTGTCTGGAATCGCAACTTCCCAGGTGTCTCCTCGTGTCTCAATGGTGCCGCCGAGTGACTCTAGGTAGCGTTCGGAGAAGTCCTCAACGACGGACTGCGTGACCGCGAGTGCTTCGTCAGTCATCGCTTTCCCCCAAGTCGAATCCTTCGAAGACGCCGTTGTTGAACTCCTCCAGTTTGTCAGCGAGCTCTCGTTGTTCCTGCAGATCGACGGCCATCGCATCGAAGTCATTCTCCAGATCGACCTCTGAATCAGCATTGACGAGTCGGTCGAAAATCTGGTCCTCGAAGCTTGTTCCCGACTCTTCTAACCGACTCAATATGGAACTTAGCTCGCCCACGCTTTGTTGGAACAGGTCGATTTTGTGGTAAAGGCGCTCCAGTACGTACTCCTCGACCGTACCTTTCAACGCCATATTGAAAACGAATACATCTCGCTTCTGGCCAATTCGGTGAACTCTCCCGATACGCTGCTCCATACGCATAGGATTCCAGCTGAGACCCAAATTGACAAGTAAATTACAAAACTGGAGATTTCGGCCTTCACTCATTGCATCTGTTGAAACAAGGATTCCGCCTTCTTCTTCGAAGTCCTCGACGATCTGTTCTTTCTCACTACTGGAGTGCCCACCGTGGAACGCGTGGACGGTATACCCTTCTGAGGCGAGTCGATCAAGCACTTGACGTTGCGTCGCACGAAACTGGGTGAAGACGATCACACGCCCCATTTCGACGGTTTCACGTGCTTCTTCGACGATATCCAGAAGGCGCTCCTGTTTCGTTACTGTATCAATGTCTTCGATCAGGTCCAAAATGGACTCCAGTTCGTCCGCATGGGTGAGTTCAGACTGCTCATAGAGTCGTTTCTCGATCGTTTCCTTGAGCGCTACAGGACTGCTAACAACCTCCTTCTGAAGGAGCATTAGCACGAGCTTCTGGCCCTGATCTTGGCTGTAAGCACCCTTGACGTAGTCAGAGACTGCCTGGTAGAGCTCACGTTCCTTTGGAGTCGGATCGAACGTCCGTGTGTCGATAGTCCGGTCCGTGAAGTCGATATCCGTCTCTTCCCGTCGGTTCCGAATCATCACTTTGTTCAACCGATCCTGTAGTTCGTCTCGGTTGACGAGTGTCTCCTGATTGCTGTTCACGAAGTACTGGTGGAAGACGTCGCGTGTGCCGAACAGTCCGGGACGGAGAAGTGAGACGACGTTGTACAGGTCAGTTAGTTCGTTCTGAATCGGCGTCGCCGTCAGGAAGAACGCGTAGTTATACGAGAGCCGGTCGATCAGGTCGTAGCGGTCCGTCTCTTCGTTCTTGACGTAGTGTGCCTCGTCGAGGACCAGAACGTCCCAGTCGCGGTCGAGAACCGTCTGACGATGTCGCTCACTCTTCGCGGTGTCGATGCTCGCAATGATGTAGTCGTGGGCGTCGAAGTCCTCGAATTCGTCGTCGTAGTTGCAAACGAAGTCGAGTCCGAACTTCTCACGGAGTTCCGCTTGCCACTGTTTGGCCAGTTGTGCAGGCGTGAGGATGAGGACGGATTCATCTGTCTCCCGGAAATGCATCTCCTTGAGAATCATCCCGACCTCGATGGTCTTTCCAAGCCCAACTTCGTCCGCGAGAAGGGCTTTCCCATCCATCTCGAAAAGGGCCCGATAGGCAGCATCCACCTGATGTTCGAGTAGCTTGACGGAGTTTTCATCCAACTCTTTGAGCGACCGGAGTTCAGAATCAGGCTGGCCCGCTTGGAGGCGAACAGCTTGGATGCTCTGTAAATGATCCTCGTATGCACCATCCTCAGACAATGAATCGAAAAGATCGTCCGCAGACTCATGTGTGACCTCAACATCAACGAGGTCGTAACTTCCCATAGTCACGTAGAGACAGGTTCGCGTCAAATACGTTTTGTGACCGACAGGCGTAGGACTGCACATTTATTACGGCGGATTCAGCACTCACTTCGATCGAAACGTTGCCTGCTCTCTCGTTAGTGGATACGAACCCAAGTTGGGAGACAACTACTGTGTTGCCTCATCGATTGCACTACTGAACTCCTCGGCGTGTTGTGACCCGAGAAGAATTGAACGTCCGTTCGTCTGTTCGATCCAGACCCCCTGATTGCCACTGACATTGTATGCGATTTTCCCAGGTGCCCAGCGGATTCCCCAGCCACCGAACTCTCGAATGGGACTATACTGTTTGGCCTCGTAATGTTCAGTCTCTGACCACGGGATTTGACGGAATGACCAGTGGAGAGGCCACATTCTGAAATAGATGCCATCAGTTCTAACCTCGGTTTGGAGACGAAGACTGTAGATTAGCCCAGCGATCCCAACGACAATGGCGAGCCCTCCCCACAAGATAGGGCCTAATACAAGCATGAGGAGCGCGATACCACCGAGAAGCGCCCAGATCCACGGCTGGCGAAACCGCTGTACTTCACGAAACAGAGGATCACTCTCCATAAATGAGTAGTACGGCATCATCGCTACTCAATCATGGCCCTTTCGGACAATGAGACGTCCCAGATTCGCAGACCTACTTAGCATTCAGATCACCGTGAAAATAGGTGTGAGCAACAAACCACGAAGACTTCGATGACACCCTACCTTTGAATGGTTCTGGGGGGAGAGAGGGGTTCGAAAGACCATAGTGTTTATTGGGTGCCCAAGAGGTGTGTTTAAGTATCAAGATGGCACAGTCAGGATCCTTGTCGGATACCCTCAAAGACACGGTAACACTCAGCCGTGAGCTTCGGGAAGAGGGGCAAATCGACGGCCAGGTAAAGCTCTACAACGTGGATGACGATGACGAGTTCGAGTCAGACGCGGAACTCTTCTTCGAGCGAACCCTGATGACCCAGGGGCTCCGTGAAGCACTCTCCATTCTCCGCGATTCGCTCACAGGCGATGACCCGCGCGGGACACATATCCTATACGGGCCGTACGGCAGTGGGAAGTCCCACCAGATGGTCGCGCTGTACCACTGCTTCGACGACCCCGACGCAGCAGGCCACTGGGCAAGCGACTCGGTCGAAGGGTTCGACGCAGCACTCCCTGAATCGGCGACGCCGATTACGGTCGCCATGCAGAACGAGCAGTACGAGTATCTGTGGGAACCGTTTTTCGAGGCACTCGATTACGATCCTGGAACGTACAGTTCGGGAGGGTATCCCGATATGCAGACGATTCAGGAAGCAGTCGGCGACGATACGGTCGCGTTCTTCGTGGACGAACTTGAGGACTGGTTCGATACGCTCCAAGGCGACCGCAAGAGTGCGAACAAAGCATTCCTCCAGTCGCTCCTCGAATCTACGGCACTCTCCGATCTCGAACTATACACCATCGTCTCCGTCCTGCGTGAGGGCTCCGAGGTCCACGACATCCTGAACCGGGAACAGGCGGTCGAGGTCAACATGAACAACCAGGTGGACAAGCGCGAGGTTCTGCGTCACCGCCTGATCGATTCGGTTAACGAGAACGCTGCCCGGGAGATCGTCAACGGGTACTTCGATGCCTACGACCAATCTGATCACGTCTCCATTCCCGATGATCTGCTGTCGGAGATGCACGATCTGTATCCGTTCCACCCTGTGCTTCTGGATGCGCTTGAGACGCGATACTACGCTGACGAGGATAACCAGAACACGCGAGGGATGATCTACCTCTTCTCGAAGGTTCTCTTGGAGATGCAGGATCAGACGGATCTAATCACGCACGGTGACATCGATGCTATCGAGTTCGAGGACGAGTTGGCGAAGATCAACTACGAGCGGTTGAATGCGGCGACAGGCGACATCAAGAGTCGAATCGATGACGACGACGTTCCCCACGGCCGACGTATTCTGAACACGATTCTCCTGTACTCGCTGAAGCCGAGCGAAGGCGAGGGTGCGGAGGTTTCGGAGATCGTCATGGGTGCCTACCAGACGGGGGATCTCGTCTCTGACGTTGTCCTCAATCTCGAACGTCTCCACGGTGTCGCGTGGCATCTCCACAAGCTGAACGGGAAGTACGCAATCCGCGACCGCCAGAACCCGAACGCACTCATCCGGAACGCGGCCGTAGACGTCTCGGAGACGTCGGCGAAGGCTGAGGTCGCGGACTTCATCACAGATATCTTCGGATCCAACGCGCACCCGGTAGGGTTCCGTACGAACGACATGCGGGACATCCCGGACGACCGTGAGGTCAAGGTCGTCGTGAAGGACGACCAGTGGACGAACGAGGAGGTCGAGAAAGTCATCACGAACGACGGACGTGGCCGCGAGTGGCGTAACACGCTCGTGTTCGTCCAGCCCTCGGGCGACAAGGCCATCGAGTCGGGGACACGGTATATCGACAAGGCACGGTACATCGAGGGCGCACGGCAGGTCCTCGCCGACGAATCCCTCGATGACGAGATTCGCACGTCGATTCAGGGAATGCGGGAGCAGGAAGAGAACGAACTCCGCGAAGAACTCCAACTCCTGTACGGTGAGGTGCTTGACGGGAACGACCTGCTCAACGACTGGGGGCAGATGACGCCGATGGAACTCGACGTCTACGTTCACGACGAGGCCGAGCTGGACGCCTCGAACATCGCGGACTCAGCATCTGCCGATCCGTTTGACCTCCAGTCGGACGTCTGGGACATCGCCGAGGATCTCTTGGAGCGGCGCGGTGAGATTTCGGTTGAGGATATCTACGAGCAGTTCCTCCGCGATCCGGAGCTTCCGATCCCCGGCAGTGCGAACGACGTGCTGAATGCGACCGTCGAAGCGCTCTCGGACAAACCGGTACTCGCCCGTGACACTGGCGGGTTCCGCGATGACCTCTCCGGAAGCTCGCTGGACACCGTCCTCGTCCAGCAAGACGATGTGGACGTCTGGGGCGTCGATGATGTCGAACAGGAACTGCGTCAGCGGTTCGGGAGCGGAACAACCGCGCTCGATATCGGAGACTTCGAACTGGAACTCGTCGAAGACGGCGAGATCTGGATCGACGGCGACAGCCACGACGTCGTGATGCGGGCCATCGGTCGGCTCGCTCGTGAGGACCAGTACGTCATCGTGAAAGGGAACGAAATCCTCGATAAGCCGCAGTCCGACGCAACGGTCCGCGACGTCGGCGGCGCAGAGGTCGTTGGTGCATCGTCCCTCGTAGACCGCATCGAGACGCACATCGACGACGACGGCTACGCGAACCTCGACACAATTATCGGCGAGGTCCGTGCCGAGGAGTCGGTGTTCCTCCCGCCGGACGAGACCGAGTCCGTCGCCCGCGAGGCAGTCAACGAATTCCTCGTAGACGACTACGTCTTGGAAGCCGGTGGTCGGTATCTTGGATCGCTCGGCGACCGCGATCCGACGACGGTGAAGATCGTCCCGACCGTTCCCGAACGGATCGGCGACCAGATCCTGGAGTACATCGAGGACTTAGAACCGGGCGACCAGTTCACGGTGAACAAGGTCGGCGACCGGTTCGACAGCAGTGTTACCGAGTACATGGTGCGGACGTACCTGCTGGAGAACATCGGGAAGGACGAAGAACCCGAGTACGTCGTCAACACGACCGGCTCGGAGAAAGCCTCCGACTGGGTTCCGGGGTACCCGTTCCGCAAGGCCGACACAGAGATCCCCACGTGGCGCTTCGAGTACAACGGCGACGACGTCGCCGCGATGCGGAGTAAGTGGCGGAACAACCACCAGACCGGAAGTGTCGATTACGGCGACGTCACGTTCATGTTGCCCGACCGCGAGGGTGTTCCCGGCGCTCTTCAGGGGACCGCCGACGTCGAGCGGACGCAAGTCAGCTTGACGTTACGGTCCGGACAGGACTACACGAAGGTCCAAGACCTTTTCGAGCGGATGCCCGATGAGGCGTCAAGCCTGAAGATCGAGATCACCTTCCAGAAGTAGTTCCACTTCTCCTACTGGTCGGCGTCCGCGTTTCTGACGAGGGCTTCGACGACGATTTCGTCATCGTCCGCCTCATCCAGCATATCCCGAAGAACAGTCTTCAGTCGTCTATCGAACAAACTTCGTGGGTTCAGCGGTGTCAGTTCCGCTTCAAGCTCATCTCGGCTTACTGTTCCAGAAATCACGGAGTCTCCGTCTTCTCGCACTTCCAGGAAATCAGTCATACCGAACTATCCACAGCACGCTGGATAGCCTGTTCGATTGCCCCCTAACTCGATATTCGGCGGGAAACGGTGTTGGTTCGGTTTTACCTGTGCCAGTACTCGGAACCCGGTGTGGGCCACGCTCAGCAATCGTGTGATTCTCCGATGAAGCCGCGGCCTGCCTCGCGTTGGTACGTCTTGACCCAGACCACCGATCAGTCGTGTATTCACAAACAATTCATTGAGAGCTCATCAGTTTCTGGTGTCGAACCACTTCGCGCCGCTGTTAGACATCTGGCCCATTTCGGAACTCATTGACCACTCTCACCCACCTCTCCTGACACGCATACTCGCTCTAACCCCTCAAAACAACGCAATAACGGAGAATCGCTCGAATCGTAGCGATTCAGGGAGCGAGTACCAACTCAATTACCTCCGCTCCCTCTGGCTTACCTTTAAAAATGACTGGCGGCTGTAGTTGTTCGGGTCAAACCCACTATGCAGACCGAAAAAACGATCAACCGTGCGAAGAAGATCGACGAATCGCTAGAAATAATCGCTAAGATCGAAGAAGTGGTCGGAATACCACTGACAGACAGCCGGCGAGCACTACAGGTGGCTGGAGAGTACGTCACGGATGACTCGATGTTCGTGGAACAGATGGTACAAGCAATGACTGAGGCAGCCGGTTTCGCCATCGAGACGGGTCATGACGACTTGGCATCCGACGCCATCCAGAACGTGACTGACCTCGAAACGCTCGTCTCTGACGACGACTAGGCAACTTCTTCGACGTTTGTTTTCCTTTCAAGACACCCAACGAAGCTCGCTTCACCGAGACGTTACTGCGAAGAACGCACACTTATGTGGCTCGTGGCGCATCGCTTCTACATACTGAATAATGTCTGAACAATCTGGATCTTCGCAGGGCCGGCAGGAGCGGACGGAACTCCCCATAGAACGCGGGTTCCCCATCGAGCGCGTGAACGAGATCGCGGCGAAGGAGGGTCGAGCGAAGATGTACTACCGCCCAATCTACACGATGCACAAGTGGTGGGCGCGACGCCTCGGTTGTGTCTTCCGCGCCATCTCTCTGTACACGATGCTGGACGATCCGGAGAAGGTCTCGGTGTTCGAGCCCGGCCACGAGGGCAGCACGCTGGCGTCCTATGGCGACGACGCAGACGGCAAGTCGGACTTCGACGTCGCGTCGCTCCTCGAACGCGTGGACATGACCGACCCGGAGAGCCTCTGGGAGCTTTACCCGAAGGACGTCCGTGTCGAGGACAAGAAGATTCTCGACCCGTTCATGGGCGGCGGTACGTCGCTCGTAGAAGCGTCACGCTTCGGGGCGGAGGTCGTCGGCAACGACCTGAATCCCGTCGCGTGGTTCGTCACGAAGAAGGAACTGGAAGCGGGCCAGACCGACGTCGAAGAGCTGGAGGAAGCCTTCGAACAGGTGAAGGAGGACGTCGCCGACGAGATTACGCAGTACTACAAGACCCCCTGCCCGAACGGCGACCACGACGCCGACGTTATGTACAACTTCTGGGTTCGAGAACTCGACTGCGTTTCCTGCGGGCACACTGTTCCCCTATTCAAAGACTACCGAGTCGGGAAAGGACGATATGGGGACAACAAAGGAACGTACAGCGTCTTCTGTCCGAGTTGCGAGTCGGTCGTCAGTGTTGACGATTGGCAAAACGAGTGCGCCTGTAATGAATGCGGGAATTCCTTCGACCCTTCGGACGGGAACGTCGGAAGGGGGAACTACCACTGTACCGACTGTGGACAAAAATACTCGGTTACTGACGCTGTTGCAGAACAAGATGGCTACGGTCTCAGCCTGTACGCGCTTGAGTATTATTGCGGCACCTGTGATGACCAAGGAAAAGAACGTGCCGCAGTGAAAGGCTACAAGCGAGCAGAAAAAGTGGACCGCGACCTCGCACAGGAGGCTCGAAAGGAGTGGGAAGAAGCAGACGAACTCACTCAGTTCGTCCCACAGAGCGAAATCGCACGCGGAGCAATCACCGAATCATCCTCTATTAGCGGGAACGACCTATTCCAACATGGGCTGGAGGACTGGACTGACGCGTACAGTCCACGCCAACTTCTCTGCCTTTCGAAACTTCTTCAGTCGATAAGCGAAGTTGAGAATGAGAATGTTCGAGAGTATCTTTTGATGGCATTTAGCGACATGCTCCGGACGAACAATATGCTAGTGGGATATGAGCACTCAAATAATCATATAAATCATATCTTCAATACCAATTCGTTTGACGTTCCACAGGCAGCCGCCGAAGCAAACGTCTGGGGGACTGAATACGGGATGGGGACGTTCCAGTCCATCTGGGATATGGTGATTAGTGGGGTAGAGTATGCCAGTGCTCCCACTGAGCGGTGGGTGGACGACGGTGAAAAGAAAGAAACACCCGAATTCGCCAAACCAATTGGCGAAAACTTCACCCTCTCACAGGGGGATATGCGCAAACTTGATTATGAAGACGAGTTCGATGCTGTAATCTCGGATCCGCCGTACTACGACAACATCATTTACTCCGAAGTATCTGACTTCTTCTACGTCTGGCTTCGATTAATCCTAAAAGACGAGTACGAGTGGTTCGAACCTGAATACACACCACGTACTGAGAGCATTGTTTCGAACCCTTCCGAGGGGAAGGACGTGGAAGACTTCGAGATGGAACTTAGAGAAGGGTTTGAGGTAGTTCACGAGAGCCTCGTAGACGATGGGGTTCTAACATTCACATACCATCATAGTGATTCCGAATCCTGGGGAGAACTTCTTGAATCACTCTGTGATGTTGGCTTCGAGGTCACAGCTACGTATCCAATTACCGCAGATCTTCACAAATTCATCTCTGGTGAAGCCGTCTCCTTCGACATCGTCGTCGTCGCTCGACCCATTGACGACACCGAACCCGCCTCGTGGAACTCCCTCCGCCGCGACATCTACCGAACAGCCCGTCGCACCCGCACGCAACTCGAAGAGAACCGCGACCTCTCACGTGGCGACATCGGCGTGATGGAGATGGGCGCGTGTTTCCACGAGTACTCCAAACACCACGGGAAGGTGCAGCGCGACGGCGAGATCATGTCCGCGAAGGAAGTCGTTCAGGAGATCTACGGCATCATTCAGGAGGCCAGCGACATCGGCGTCGAAGACGTGTTCATCGACCTGCTTGATACATCGAACCCCTCCTTCGACGACGTTAACAAGCTCTGCCGCGGGACGAATGCCAACCCAGAGGACCTCAAGGAGACCCACCTGTACAACCAAGATGACGGCTTCGAACTCGGCACTTGGGACAACGAGAAGCGTCGGGCGTACATCGAAGAGCGGGTCAACGGCGAAGGTGGCGACCACCTTTCAGACCTCGACAAACTTCAGTTCCTCCGCTACCGCTACGAGAAGGGGAAAGCAGTTCAGAACTACGTCGATAAGTGGGGCGTCGATGACGACCTGCGGGAACTCGCCGGTCGGCTCGCCGACGTAACCGGCGACGACGCGTATACGCGCGTGCTCGGGGATCGGGACATCACGAGTTACGGCGAATAGGAACCCCGACATAGGACGCGAAGACAACTCCCGATGGCGATTTTCGACAATCCATTTCGAGACTCTCGCTGAGAGTGTTTCTGTTGCTTGCCGCACCCTTGTTCCTACAGCCTGTCTAAGGCGAGTCGGCGATATGGTCGTGCCGTGAGTCTGCGTTCCGGGCCCTCGATATGGATATTGGCCGTATAGGCTCTGGTGGGACGATATCACGGTGTTCTCAGGGCAGAGTTTTTTACGCACCTGGTTATTTCACCTATTCCGAACGATGAGGGCAAAACAACAGCTCGAAACGGCGGGTCGTCGGCGAAGGTGGTCACGAATTGACTCTGTCCCCCTTCTGACTCGAATCGCTCGATCAGCCGTTTTCTCGCGCATAAAGAGTGGTAGTTGCGATGAGTGACACTGATCATCTGGTTCTGCTCGTGGGATCGATCCAACCGTACTGCACGTTCTCGATCTCGCGGGACGAACGAGATACCCTTCTCCGGCATGTGACCAGAGAGATGGACAAGCAACGTTCAGATCCGACTAGGGACAGTATAGCACCGTGGTTGGAAAATCTGCGGCCCGTGATTGAGGAGTCCGTTTCGATACTCCGACTTGATATGTCGGACCACGCTAATCTGTCCACCCTCCTTACCCAGGTGATGGACTCGGAAGGCCTCCTGGAGCGGTTCCGGGAGGCAACTCCACAGTGTTACTGGTGTGGCGATTCTGCCGACCGGCAGATAGACTTCCATGACTACTATCTCGTATTGGCCTGTAGCGAGTGCCTCGAAACAATTGATTCGTCGGATGGCCACCATCTTCTGCAGGATCTCGATCCCACGATCAGTCCTTCGACGACAATCGACTGTCTGGATACCTCTACTCACCAGGGAACGAACGAACAACAGTCCACCCTACTACAATTCACCACCTCAGACTAACTGTGAGTCAGGTCGGAGATCACGGCTAGTCGATACGGATTATTACGTGCGGAAAAGATTTATTCCTCCTTGGTGCGGAGACAGTGTATGGAGGAACCGCGCGAGGAGCTAACAGCCGACGCCGATGAACGTTCTGAGGCACCCGACTTCGAGGCATTGACTCCTCCAGAGGAGTTGGTGTGCGGCGACCGAACGCGGGACGATTTTTTCGACGCCGTCCTTGCCCTTGATAGTCCAGCAACGGCGAACGACGTCGCCGAACTCGCGGGACACGGTGTCGATGCCGCACGTGAGTACTTGGACTGGTTCGAACGGATGGGAATCGTGACACAGGTCACGGAATCACCAGCCACCTACGAGCGTAACCAGGAGTACCTGAATTGGCGACGGGTTCAGAAACTCCGGCAGGAGTACGCCACTGAAGAACTTCTTGACCTTCTAAAAACAGAGTCGGAGCGCGCAGAGACGCTGGAGAGCGAATTCGACGTCGAATCACCGGACGATATCTCGATTTCGGACTATGCGAGCGAGACTGACCGATCTATCGAGGACGTCTGGGAGAGTCTCTCCGCGTGGCAAACAGCGCGTCGTCGGGTGGCACTGCTCGAACGAGCCCTCACGACCGAGTCCGGTGACGGCGCTGATCTACAGTCCGCCGTATGAGAGGCGGCGACGAGAACACGTCTGACTCGCTTAGCGGTGCGCCGATTGATTTCGACCGACTCGATGCCATTCGAGATCGATTCGCCGCTGGTGACCGTTTCAGCCGAATCGATGATCAGCCGGCATTTGCCCCGGACCGTCTGGTGTGCGTGTACGATCAGCGGTTCTACCCGAAACGCGTTCGTGCTGCTCGCTTGGAGGTCGTCTGGTTCGAAAACGGGGACTTCTCGCTTCACTACCACGAAGAACACGACACCAGCGAGTTCGATCATCGATGGGATAGACATCCATCAGGCCACAACACCCGTGATCATGTCCATCCAGGTCCTGATGCGCCGACGCCAGGTGACGACTCGCCACACCCAATTGACTGGCGGGATGTCCTATCGATGGTACTCTCCGAAATCGAAGAACGCCAGCGTGCCTTCTGGGAGGAGTAGGACTTTCGTAGAGATAGGTGACTACGCTACCGTATCCATTTTTGTCCCTTCGGAGACGTTGTCTGCGTAATGGCAGGCCCCGGACAGATACCTGGACGCTACAATCTCGTTATCGAAGGTGCGTATGAGACCTTCGAGCATCAGATTCCTGTAGAGGAGTTTGTACAGCGACTCAAAGAAGACGACGTTCCGGATCTTGTGAGTGTTGTTGGTCTCTCAGAAGCCTTGGCAGAGGAGGACCTGGCTAATGAGTTGGCTCATGAGATGGACCGACGCGCAAACGATTTAGAGTACCAAAGTCCGACGGTACAGTTCGTCGTCGAAGGTTCGTTCCATCGAAGTGGGAAAACGTACGATCTACGGTACGAGGATGAACTTCACTCTCTCCAGCAGGTTTTCGGACCGCAGCTTGAACGAAAGGAAGACGGTGAGTGGCTCGTCGCACCGTTTTAATCTTCACCAGCGAAGATCACCAACATGCAGTCTGATTAGTTTGTTTCGAACAGTATGTGGGACTAACAAGCTCTATTCAGTGTGGTCTTTGAGCGTTCTACTCCGGGTAGTCCCCCTCAATGCCTGTAGTACTTGCTCTTCGACGGTGTCGCAAGCGTCTGTATCAACAACAGAGTATCCATCCTCTCCATTTTTGACCTTCTCTGTGAACGCTCTTCTGAATGCAGCTTTCACTGAGGGGTATTCGATGATGGGATCGTAATGCCGATCGAAGATTTCGTAAAGTGACAACAAGGATTCGAGTGGGAGGAATGCAACCGGGATTCCCCCTTTTTCAACGTCTTCACTCTGTTCGAACCACTCCTGAACACGAGAGGCGACATGGGGGAATTGACCTTCCCGGAAGTTATTCGAGACGAAGAGGTGGGCATCCAGATTTTCGTCGTCTGAAAGCGAAACTGAGAGAGCGCCGCCGAGGTTTTCCGTAACCATGTACCATGCCGCTTTGTTCTTCTCTCCGGCATCTAGGTCGTATCCCTTCTTAGTGTAGGTGAGCTTTGGATCGTAACTTGCGATGAAGTATCCATCCTCCTCCGGAATTACGAGGCAGCCGTCTGTTTCTGTTTCTCCTTCTCGGCCCCACCGCTCAGTGAAGAGGAACATAAACTTCAGGAGATAGAATACGTCCCGTTCAAACCCGTTGTAATCGTAGTCATCTTTCAGTTCCTTCCGTTCCTCCTGTGATAGGTCGTCAAATTCGCCTGCTGTACCGCGCTGATGAAGGTCTTGGAGACGCTCAAACGCATCATCAGCCCGCCCGATAATCCGATTCCTGAACTGAGACTTGCTGTTACGAATCGCTGAGACAAGAAGGTCTTCTGGGGAATCGGTCATCAACAGGTCATGTAGATTGATAGTTCCAAAGTGCTCTCGTCCGTTGAGATATGCTTTCCCGTAAACAATGAGAACTGAGTTTAGCAGGTATTGATTGATGCGTCGAGGAAGACGACCATTTCCGAGACAGTAGTTGATATACTCGTATCGGTGGGTGTTGGCTTCTTTTCCTGCACTCGCCACTTCTTGGAATGTGGTTCTGATGTAGTCGTTGTTTTTTGTCTCATACGCATCGATTGTGACGTCTAAGAAATTAATTCCATTATCAGATAGCGTGTCACCGGTCTCTTTCAGTGCCTCAAGTGCTGCTTCATGGATTGCCTCATCGTCAACGCTAACCTCTCGTCGAATTTCATCTCTGAAGCTGTCCCCTTCACATTCCTCGCATTCATCCGGTTCCTCTCCTTCATATACTTCGTGACACCGGTAGCACTCAAACGTATCAATTTCAGACACTTCGATAAATTCGTTTAGGAGCGACCGTTCTTCCTCTGGCAGGTCATCGAAATATCGATTATAAGTGTCAACTGCGCCAGTGAGAATCTGGTGGAAAATGTATGAATCACGTAACTGGACGTCATAAGGATAGATGCTGTCGAACGAGATTCCCAGTTTGTCCTCGATCAGTAATTGGATTGCCTCTTTTTCTGACTCAGGAAGATACCGGTCTTGGATTTCGAAGTAGAATCCAGTCTCTTCACGCTCTACTTTCAACTCAACCTTCTTCCCAGTCTTATTGTGGTTAAATTCGAGATGGGAGAGTTCGGAGAGGCTTTGTAGATCGACCAGTTCCTGAAAGACAGCTTCCGAGTTGAGGTCGTTACGAACTCCTGCAGGGTTGCTGAGGGAAAGTGAGGATCCATCAGGGAGATACGTTCGTTGGAACTCCACCTCTGTGAGTGTGAGCGCTTCAATCTCGTCATTGAAGATGGACGCAAGGCCATCAATAACGGGTTGAGTCGTTTGTGATCTCTCTATTCTATCAACCCCATCACTGTCTGTGAAGGTCTTTGAGAACTTCTTGATTCGATTTTTTGCACCCCGTACCTCTACTTCACTACCATCCTCTTTCCGTACGAACAGTGGGTGGGCTTGCTCAAACAATCGGCTCCTGACACGATCATCTTCCCGAGTGGTTACACGGACCTCCTTACTCGGCCATACCAATGTGAAATTGTTAGCCAACTGCTCCACGAAGAGCCCCTCCTCTTTGAGTCGTTGAAGCTCATCTTCGAAATTAGATTCCACCTGGAAGCCGTTGCTGCCGCTGCTCTTTTGAGCCCATTTTTCCTCTGCCCAGATTGTGAGGAGAGTTTGTTGAGCCTGATCTGCCGATTGGTCTTCTAATCCTGCGATTAGGTCGTCGATCGACTCAAACCGGGTGTCGATACGTTTCGTACGCCCAACGTAGAATTCCGAGACGAGATTTTCAAGCGTCCGTTCTGATTCTGGGACTTTGTCATATTTCTTCCCAAGCAGTAGACCCCAGAACCCATCATCGTTCGAGAGGGGGTCATGTGATGTCATCTCGCTACTCATTCGGTTATCTGAGTAATGTGAAACCAAGTATAAAGAGACTGTCGGACAGGACTACTAATTAGAGGAGTTTCAAAGGACCCTCTTTCTCGACTCCACCACTGCCGTTCAGGAAGTATAGGTCAATCCATTCTTGCCCCTGTTCACGACAGAACACCGGTACGCACGTCGTCGTATGCTCGTAACGCTGTTCACACCGCGTTTCGATCTGTTCCCGCGTCCAGTCACCGTCCTGCTCCAGATCGTACCGGTTTCGGACCTCCCAAGAGTGTTCGTCGGCGGCAGCCTTGAGAACACGTAAGGAGAAATCCCGAGAATCCTTGAACGTGAACGGACCTCTCATCGACTTCGAGTCGGTCAGATCCGTCTCTTCGACACCGTCAAGGCACAGTCGGTTTTCCGCGACAGCCCGGAAGGCTTCGAGTTCAGCAGACTTGCGGACAAGTACGTCGTGCAGATAGTCGTGGACGACGTCGCCATACCCACCCAACGTAAACTCCTGCTCGGGCGAAACGATCTGCAGTTCGGCATCTGTCTGGGTAACTCGCCGTCGCTTCGGTTCGAGAAGCGGACACAGAAATGCGAGCCGATCTGAGTGGAGGAGATACGCGTAACTGAAGAGCCGTGATCTGGACGGCGATTCCTTCACGGGATCGTGACCCTCTGCGTAGTATTTCGAGTCCAGTACAGCCAGTGTCTTGTCACCTTCCTGCAGGGCGTGGTCTGGTTCGTGGTATATCTGCCCTTCACCCTCGAACGGGTTCACCGATGGTGACCGAACGGGTGTCACGTCGTCGAGGTCTCCGAGGTGGTCGTAGGACTTGATGTACGAGAGTTCGCGCTCGATAACGACCTGAGAGTACTGCTCGAACAGCGACTCCATGTTCAGGACGTAGTCCACGACCAGTTCTCGTGGGCCATCACGGAGTTGCTGGCCGAGCGACGACGACATCACTGCCTTGGCGACGTCGAACGCCTTCTGGTAGTACCGTCGTTGCTTTGGAAGGTCGCTCAGTGAGAGGCGTCGATACGCGTCCATCCGGTCCAGCCCGCTGCTGACACCCATACTCTCCAGACGCTCCACTTCGCGGTGTACTTCGGAGAAGATTCGATCGTATGCAGGGTGGTCGTTCTCGTGAGAATTCTGTCGGAAGAGTCGAAGGAGCGTCTTTCCAGCGAAGTGAAGCAGCGAGTTCGCGGCGTTGTCGTACTCGGTCTCGTTGCGGATCCAGTGTGGCTCCAACGTTCCGCGCCCGTGGTTCAACAACGTTTGTTCGACGTCGATTTCCCCCCGCCCATCGAGACTGTCGAGCCGTCTGATGACCAGATCCCGGATGTACCCCTGCCGGTGGATCGTCTCCAAGCCATCCAGGTAGTTGATCGCCAGCACCACGAACACGTCGTCAAGATGGATGTCGTCAGAGAGGAAGTCCTGCAGCGGAATTCCGTGATACTCGATAGATCGGTTCTGGTCGTAGACAGCCAGGAGCATGTCGAAGATGTGTTCCCAGTCGATCTTCGGATCGACCTGCACCTTCGACGACGGCGTGAGGCTCACGACACCGATGATGTCCGTCGCCTCAACGTGGAGTACCTCGTTCTCGTCGCCGTCTACGGTGACCGTCACGACCTCGTACTCCTGATCTGAGTCGAGTGCGGCCTGACTCTTCGTGAAGACACCAGGACTCTCCTGTGTAAATGACGCGCGACGAAGCTGGTCCCCGATGGACGACGGACAGCCCTCTATTCGGATCTCCCCGCGCTCGGGGACATTGAAGGTGTCCTGCCCGTACTCGTAAACTTCGTCAACCGTACTCATTACTCGTAGGAGCCCATCTGGCGTCGTTCCTGTTCGAGTTCCCGTTCGGCGAGCTCTGCTGCCGGCGAGAGATCGAACTCCTCGAACTCACCGTTCATCGCGCGGTAGTGTTCCGCGATGCGCTCGATCTGCGGGAACGCGGCGGCGTTCAGCAATCGCGGAACGATGTACGTCCGGAATGCCTGTCCGACCGCGTCTGTCTGGTCGTACTCGTACTCTCCGCCTTCCCGACAGCCGACGCCGAGGAAGACGGCGACGTCGCGGTAATGCATCGGGCCGAACCGCATAATCGACCCTTGCGACGTCGATTCGTGGCCGTGATTGATACCCTGGTAGTCACGTTCGAACAGCCGGAGAATCTCACTTTCTCCGAGGTCGGTGTGGTCGGTGACGTGCGTGGTGATCCAGTCTTTGAACAGCTGACGGCGCTTGTCCTCCTCGTACTCGTCCAACTCGATCATGGCGAACCGGCGGGTGATGGCGTTATCGAGTTCGTTCACCGTCCGGTCGGACATGTTCATCGTACAGATGATGTTCACCCGCTCGTCCAGCTCAATAGTCTCACCTTCGTCGGTCTCAAAGATGGTTTGGTGTGGGTTCTCGATTGCAGTGTACAGCGGACCAAATATCTTCGATATGTCCGCTCGCGTAATCTCATCGAGGATGACGCCGTATTCGACGTCGAACCGGCGAGCACGCTGAACGGCTTCGGACACGCAGCCGAGTTTCGTTCGGTAGCTTAGTGAGTCGCCGGTGTAGTCCGGACTGATGCCGCCGATGATGTCCGACGGCGTCCACGAGGGAGTGGCAGTGTTGAGGGTGTATCCGATTCCGGTTTCACGAGCGAGTTGCTTAGCAAATGTCGTCTTCCCTGTCCCGGTCGGCCCATACAGGACGACTGGCTTGCCCGCTTCCAGTGCGACCTTCGCGTTCCGCTCAACGTCGTTCGGGACGAGTATCTCTTCGGGCGTTTCGTCGCCGCGGAGACTTACAATACGCTTGAGCCGATCTGACGCCAATGGAGACTCAAGTACGGCCCGTCGGACCTGACCCAGACCACGCTCTCCGTCGTGGACCACGTCGAGTTTTTCGTCCTCAATCAAAAACTCCAGTACGTCTTCGCTCTCCGCGTTCTGGATTGCTTCGACGACGTCGTCGGTTACACGGCGAAGAATTCCGACTTCGTCTTGCGCATCCTCAAGCGTATAGTCGTCCGACGAGTCACTCATTATCGGATACAGGTAGTCCTGAGTATATAAAATCCCGTTCAAGAGCCACGCAGATTCCGATATCCATCTAACCTACCCGGCTGAAACCCTCGAAGAGTTACAGGTTCGCCGCGTAGTTTGGCTGAATGCAGGCCCCTTCAAAATCGCGGTTACTTCGGTTTGTAGAGCAGACGTTTCATTTGGCTCGACGAGCCGTTGCCCGCTACTCTTCGAAGTTCTCAAAAAAGCGGCGCACACTTCACCAGCATATCGTATAGCTCTGTCTCAAGATTCGGAAAAATACGACGTACCGGATGCTTCTTGACGAACTCATCGAGATGTCTCGGGTTCGGAGTACAATCGATCTTGAGGAAATCCCGTCTCCTTCGACATCGTGTAAGGCGTTCAACCATCTTATCATGGCTGGTTCTTCTCAATCTCTCAGTAACGCTTCTCCCGACTAACGGTGTCGTCGGAATCGATGCCTCCGGGTTCGACTGCAGTCACGCCTGAAAACACTATACGGAGCGAACGAAGCTGACGATTCAGCAGTTGAAAGTCACAATTCTCGTGTAGACGAGAGCGAATGACATCCTCAATTTGCACGTGACGACGACCAGAAAATACGACTCGAAGATCGCTCCGCCGCTGATTAAGCGGAACACGAGCCGCTCGCCATTCTGCTCCGAAACTGCTACGAACGACACCGCGAATTCCGGTTGTTGCTCGACGCGTTACGGAAGAGGGCCCGCGGATTCACTTCCCTGACTTGATTCGCCGGTTGGTCCACGAGTACCCGAACGTCTTCCTGAACACGTTCTGCACGCAGGCCGGGCGAACGCGAGCCCGGGAACTGATTGAGGCCGGTCAGACGTCCCGAATCTACGAGGAGAAGCCGTCTGGAAGGACATTATCCGAACGAACGTTCTGTTCAATTTCGTGCAGCAGCTCAAGCATATCGGCGCGCTTGCCGCGGAGACACACAGTCACAGCGGGAAGATCAGTGAGTACGACCCGGCTGCGAAGCCGTGGGTTTTGCGAGACGACCGGTGAGGTAGTGCGGGAGCTCAGAAGCAGTCCGCTCTTTGGTTCCACGTGCAGCTTACTAAGTGAGAAGCCAGGATTGATTCAGGACGAGGGTTTATAACTGGTAGGTTCCTTTGAGCAATCAAGCGACGCCCGAGAATCACCCCGCATCTACAAGCTGACGATGCATAGACCCTCTCTGGCAAAATAATTCGATACCGCAATCCCTGGTATCATAGATCCTTGCTGACGCGAGGCCAGCGCGTCGTCGGACGTCGCGTGCTAGCGGTACGATCAGCAGATAGCACGTGATACCAATGACGTCAGAAATCCCGCCAGAATACGACGATAGCACAGTTCGGCATTATCGCGCCGACGGTGTCCTCACCGTCACGCATGACGACGAAACAAACGAGCATGTCATCAAATCCCGCGGCCGTGATCAGGGTGACAAGTGGACGCGTCGCGTCCCGGCAACCCGGACTACCGTGGACGTAAGCGAGGCCCTATGGAGCATCCCGGACAACTGGACGAAAGTGTACAGGCTCACAGCTGAGTACGGCCATGATAAAGGTATATACCGTATCCCCGAGTCCGGCGACGCGGTCCTCGTGTCGCTATGTCACAAAAACAGCCACATCACTGACGCGAATCACACTGTCGAAGCGGTCGGGAGTATAGCCTGGGATGCTCGTGCAGAAGTTGACGAAGAGGCGCTTGACGATGCTTTCAGCCATCTCAACGGCTGCGCCGATGAGTTCCCCGACGGCGTCCGTGAAGTCCTCCAGTACATCCGTGACAACCCGCGAGAAGCCGTTGCGGACGCTGAAAAGGACGCTGAAATGCACGCGGTAGACTGCGTGACGGATTTGGAGACGATCCCGGTATCCGAGTTTGACGCATTCCGGGTTACCTTCCGGTCCGAGGGGGGAGTCGTGAGTCACCCAGAGTACTCATCTGATAGTGAGGTTATGGAGGCCGTCCGCGAACTCCTCAGCGAGTTCAACGTCGTTCCGCCGTCCCCGCTTGTCTCGGTGACAGTCCGGTAAGACGCGATCGCGTTTTAATTGAGGTAGGGCCTCCGCCACGAGGGTTCGAGTTTGATACGCGCACTAAATCTGGAACCACGACTTTCCCCCGAGTACGTGTTACACTTGGCAGGCTTCGAGACACTCTCTAATTCAGTTTCCGTGTCTGGACTCTTGACACGTCGTGTGAGGGACCTGCCGGCAATTCAGATGTTGAATTTCCGAGCTACTCATCCCTTTGTGGGGCCTCTACAGCGATTCTGTAATTTCCATTGTTGGTCACGCTACTCTGTGGAGCCCCCGACGCAAATATGGATACTAAAGTATTGAATTAACTATTCTGCTGACCCAAGCCCTTTGACCGGCGTATTCGGCATTTTGCACGTCTTTTCTTTTGTTGTCGTGGCTGGTTGGTGCCAGATGTTCGTGTTCTATCTGTGGTCTCGCTCGACTGTGAGGCAGAGTTTTAAAAGTGGGTAGATTCTCAACCTGTTCGGGTCGAACCAATGCAACAGACAAACGCAAGCGTCCGAGTACAGAAGCTCAATGAAGCAAAAGAAATCATCGCAGAGTTAGAAGAACAGAAAGGAATGGAATTAGGCGGGCCGCGAGGTGCGTTGTTCCGTGCTGGTGGCACTGTGGATTCCGGGCACGCCTACAGAGGGCATCTGGAGAAGGCGATGGGAGAAACAGCGGGTCTCGCTATCGAAGGCGGGTACGATGACGTCGCGTCGAAAGCCGCTCACCTCATCGCAAATCTGCAAGAGAGCCAGTCAAGCGACGACTAAGCCGTCGTTCCCACTACTCTTCGTGCGCTGGACTCTTACTGGTAAACCGGAATTTAGAAAATCTGGCTCTGTTGAAACACTCATTACAGTACAGTCGCTGAAACCGATCACCAACAGAGGGTTTCAACAAGGCCATCTAACCGTTTTTACTGGCGTTGAGATACTGGTCTCTTCTGTCCATTATACTAGACATCGTTGCTGGGGCAATATCCAGTTCGTCCTCCACCTCACGATAAGTCGATCCGGCCTCAACCATATGGATGGCTTCGAGTACGATCTCAAATTGCCCGTTCCGATCAGGTACCCATTGTTTGCCCTCGTTATCGAATCGAAATCCGATTGGAGGGCGACCGTGATCGTATCCTTTGTCCACCCGCTCTTGGACAGCCTCGCGTGCGCGCTCAATTTCCTTCTTTTTAGCCTCATGTTCGCTGGCTGCTTGGAGGACTTCGACGGCAGCCTGGACCGGGTCAGAGAGGTCGAGCTCCCCCTCTTCGAAGGTATGGGCTTCAACACCGTATTCACGGAGATCCAGAATGAGCCTCATCGTTTCGTCGAAGTCGCGTGCGAGACGGCGTTTATCGTTGATGACAACCGCATCAATTTCTCCAGATTGGACACGACTACGGGCCTTTTGATACTCCTCTCTGCTCTCATCCCAACCTGACGTTCGCTCGCCGTCGTCGTAGATCCGTTCGAGGGACATCTCGTGTTGATCAGTGTATTCCCGAATGTGGCGCTTTTGACGCTCAATAGAGGTATCTGAGTCCTGTGAGAGTCGAGTGTATCCGATCACCTCAGCCATCGTCTTCACCTCGGGGATCACCGACCGGAACTGCTCCGTACTCGGGGCAGTCAATCCAACCTTGTCCGAATGCCCCGCCCATCCCACTGTCGGGATACCATTCGTGCATCTCTCCACAGACGTTGCACTCTACTAGCGGTGGATTCTGTTCAAGCGCCTCCTGCTCGATGTAGTGATTCCCTTGGTAGGCGTCGCAATGTTCACAGATATTCCCCCAAACCTCTCTCCCCTGGGTCTTACTGTACACCTTTTGAACTGGATACTCACCTGCTTCCGCTAGCTTCTCACCTACGTCACTATTCAGGTGCCCCTCCTCTGGCCAAACAACGGGTGTCTCCCGTTCACACTTCCAGCATTCGGTATCCCATTCAAGGACGTCAACATCACTCATTGACAACAGTCACCTCCAATGTGTTCCCCGACTTGACTTTCCATTCTAGTCGTTGGCCATCCAAGGCCATCGCTTCCGCGATACCCTTCGGAACAGTGACCTTGTACTGTCCATTCGCCCCCTGGCTGACTCTTGTTTTTGGCATCTCTGTATAGGCCTTTAGATAGGCCTATATTTAGTACTAACCCGTGTTTTCGAGAAACCGGGGTTTCTCGAACAAGTGTGGTTGGCAGTAGATTCGTTAGACTGTACCCTCCCAAAGGGTGTGTCATAGGACAATTCTCACAGCGTTTTTTCTGACCCAATCGCTTTGAACTACCCATTCACTATGTGTGCGAAACAATCTGGTTGTGGGGTTCACGTACCAGGTCCGGAATTGAAACACTCCCAGCAAGGGTCCATGCATGCCAATCCCCCTGATCAACCAAAACGCTATTACCCAATACACGAATTATGTATTGTATGTCGAAGGCTACCGGCGGACCCGAACGAACGGTCAACGGCCTGCTGTCGGTTGCCCGGCTCCTCGAAGAGCCACGGTTGGCACGCCTCTACACGTTTGTTCTCCGTAACGAGGAGGTCACAATCGACGACATCGCTGACGAGTTAGACATGCCACGGACAACCGCCTACTCGGATACCGGGACTCTCGTCGATCTCGGGGCCCTCACACGAGACGACGACCAGAAGACACACACGTACGGTGCCATTCCGATTACCCTCACCGCGACGCTTGACGGCGACGAGTACACCGTCACACCAACGCTCATCGCCGCGTTCGGTCGTTCCCCCCACGATCAGGATCTCGATCTGCTCCTTGAGCGACACGACCTCGGGAAACTGGCTGCCGCGCTCACCTATGCGGTTCCGTACGCGGATGGAGAGATGTCCGAGCGAGTTGCGGCCCGTGAACTTGACCTCCAGTACGCATTCGGCATCGCAGTGCTACAGGCACTCCGTGATGTCGTTCTCAATATGGAGTCGGTTGACCCATACTTCGGGGACATTCAGGATGCACGCGAGCAGGGTCCAAGTTCTGAGGACTGAGCAATGGATGAGGAACGGTTGCCACTCAACGATGTCGATGATGCGGTCGCGTGGGTCGGTGATTCGGGCTTGTTCATCGCGTGTGGCCGCCAGCAGAACAACAAGTATACTGCGCTCGAACGGTTTGCTCGCCGCCACGACATCACGTTCGTGATTCCACAGCGCGTTTACGAGGAGCTTGGTGGTGCCCCCGACCGGAGCACACCTGGACAGACACCAATCAATAGCGCAATCGACGCCGGCTGGGTCACAGTTGCAGACGACCCAGACTACACGAACAGCACAGTGTCACGCGTGATGGACGGCGTCCGGAGATACATCGCTGACTCGTCGAACCGAAACGAGGATCACATTGAGAAAGCCGATGCAGCGCTCGGAGCCGTCGCCGTCAACTGCCTGCTCAACAGGGATGCAGAGTTTGTCGTCGTTGTAACGACGGATACCGATGCGGGGGAAGGAGTTGTCGCGGCCCTCGATGCAAATGGATTTGAAGACCGCGCCCGGTTCAAAGTTGGATTCGAACTGATTGACGAGATCACCTAAGATACTGTCCCGTTCCTCGGGGAGTACGGAGAAAGTGTGCGAACCGTTCTATGATACCTTCGTCCTGAACTCTGGGTAGTGTTCGCGGTACTGTACCAAAACTACTACTGGACGGTGATGTGAGCCGATACAGCGAGTTATTCTACTGGGACAGGATTAGACGTCGAATCAATGCCAGTGCGACCATCTTGGTGGCCACCACGCCACACGATGGTCCGGCATTTTTGAGGAACACTCTCTCGTGGGGCCGTGTTCCCACGGCAACTAAACACAGTGTAGAAACCCACATAAATAGTCGTATATTTGCTTGCAGGTTGAGGCCCACAATAACACGGAGATAGACCCCATTCCGATGAATTGGCAACCCCACAGAGTGGGTTCTCATAAGCCATTTTATAATAAACGCGCTTGTGGCGTAGATTGTTGGTGGACAATTGTCCGAGGATCTTGTAGGCACATTATTTTAGTAGAACTTCAAATATCTCTGTGGAAGTTTGTCACTTCATCGACTGACCGATAATACAAACTGCTAACAGAAACTGCGAAACCGATACAGACGGTGGACTTACCGCCTTCAACAGTCAAGCGATGATAGATGAATGAGGACAGTGAGCCCGGAGTAAGCGGGAAAGAGATGGGGGCAGGAATGGCGATCGGGATCGCAATCGGCGTTGCTATTGGTGCTGCTACGGATAATCTCGGACTGTGGATTGCACTCGGCGTTGCACTTGGTGCCGGAATTGGGGCTGGTTTGAGTAATCGGGAATAGGGGAGGAATGATCTCTAATTGATGAATTCGCATATCTACTTAACGGCTGTTTCAGCGCCAGAAGTAGAGAACTAATTGAGTTTCAACAGAGTCGGCAAGACACAGTTCGGACTGTGATCTGTGCGGAACAGTCAAAATTGCGGGGACTGTAGGTTATTCTACGATGAGTGCAGCAGATGAATCGATTCGCTCGAAGGCGATCGGTGCGGGAATCGGTATCGGGGTCGGTATTGGGGCCGGATGGGGGATAGTGATGGCGCTGATCATGGACGGAGATATCTCAATAGGAATCACGATTGGGGCGGGTGCTGGATTGATAATCGCACTCGTTTCCGGGGCTGCTGTCTATCAGACTGTAGCAACCGAATGATTCACCCGTAGTCTTCAGCGATCAGTTGTTTCCCGCCGGCATTGCCTGCAGAAGGTAATTTCAACGGAGCCTCCGTGTCAAGAACAGTAGAACAGTACCCTCATTTCAATCCACCACGTACTCTGTCAATATGCCTGACAACGTTCTCGTCGCGTTCGATGGGTCGCCACTCTCCGAGAGTGCGCTCACACACGCTGTCGAGAACTACCCGAACGCGAGCATTACCGCGATGTACGTCATCAATCCGATCGACTCGATTATCGATGTTGAGGCCGGCGGCCTCCCCGTCGCAGAAGACTGGTACGACAATGCCCAAGAACGAGCAACTGCCATCCAGACAACAGCCACGACTCTCGCATCGGATCACGATATCGACCTCAAGACTGTCACGGAAGTTGGCAAACCGGCACGAGAGATCGTCGAATATGCTGACAACCACGACATCGATCACATCGTCGTAGGAAGTCATGGCCGATCTGGAATCGACCGTGCGATTCTCGGAAGCGTCGCTGAGAGAGTTACCCGCCGAGCACGGATTCCGGTGACGATCATCAGCTGAGTGGTTCGAACCAGACAGGAGGTCGCTCAAGTAGACCGAGAATACGCTCTCGCGTGCGGTCAGACGAGGATACAGAAAATACCGGCTCTGTTGAAATCCTCAGAGAGTTACACGTCCATCCTGTAATTCTACGATATGAAGGCCCTCCCGAAGTCACAGATTCTCCGCTTTACTGAGAAAGCGATCCATCTGGCCCGCCGAGCAGTCTCTCGATACTCCTCGAAGTTTTCCAAACACCGCTATACACTTCCACAGCACGTTGTTCTGCTCTGTTTCAAAGTGCGGAAGAACACGACCTATCGTGGTCTGCTTGATGAACTGATCGAGATGCCACGCATTCGTCGCGCCCTCGGATTAGCTGAACTCCCTACGCCGTCAACGCTCTGTAAGGCGTTCAATCGGCTTGATATGGCTGTGTGGCGTGTCATACTGACTCTCTCAACGGCGCTTCTTCCGACGAGTGGCGTCGTTGGAGTTGATGCGTCAGGGTTCGACCGCAGTCACGCCTCGAAACACTACACGAAACGCGCCGAACTCACGATTCAGCAGCTCAAAGTGACGCTGTTGGTCGATGCGAAGGTGAACGCGATCATCGACCTACATGTGACGACGACACGAAAGCACGACAGCCAGATCGCCCCCTCTTTGATTAAGCGCAATCCCGAGGACATCGATATTCTGCTCGGTGACAAAGGCTACGACGACCAGAAAATCAGGCGACTCGTCCGTGAATACGAGGGTCGCCCACTGATTAAGCACCGTGAGTTCACACCAATTCATAAGGCATGGAACACGCGCTTAGATGCTGATCTTTACGGACAGCGTAGTCAATCCGAGACCGTCAACTCTACGCTCAAGCGGAAGTACGGTGCGTTCGTCCGATCACGACGATGGTGGAAACAGTTCCGTGAACTCACCATCGCCTGTATCGTTCATAATCTCGACCGGTCGCTCTGAGCGGTCTAGACAGACAAACTACGTACCGACGCTTAGAGAGCCAACGAGTATGAGCCGTTTCGTTCAGAGGCGGTCAGAGATGACGATTCCCAGATATCCTCCGAGAACTATCGCCACAAACGGTGCGATCCCATCGGTAAGAGTCTCTACCCCGAACAGGGTGAGTAGTCCTACGAGGTCAACAGCAATTGCGAGTGCGGCAATCACAACTAACGACAGGAATAATTGTGGCCTGACCAAGGTGGGACTATCTGACTGACGGCTGTCTGTAGCCATTGATAGTTGATTGTTTCCCATCCTGATAAACTAACGCCCAATACGCAGCTCTCATCGACCGGCTGTTTCAGAAGAGAATGTGTCTGAAGAGTAGGATTTCAACAGAGCCAAAATACCGACAATGCAAAATCAACACATGGAGTATGGAGAGCGCACGTGACTGTTACTGAATCTCCCCCGTTATCGACATGTACTGTCCAGATCGAACGACGAGGCGGTCGTGGCGAAGCGGGGGCGCGAGCACTCGAACGGCACCTCCGGAAGACACCTGGTGTCCACGACGTTGATGTCTCGTTCCGAACGGGGAGTGCTCAGATCACCTACGACGAGAGCGTCACCTCCGAGGAAACGCTCAGACAGGCAGTCCGTGAGCGTGACGTCTCGATCCAGGACGAGCCCGACACGGCACCCGACGAGATGGCCTCTCGCTCGGAGCTCAAACGGGAGGCAGCGTTCGTCGGTCTGACGCTGCTCGGCATGGTGACCGGCCTCCTGACGGGGTGGCTCAACGGCCCGCCACTTCTCATGTGGGCCGGCTACGGTGTCGCGTACGTCTTCGGCGGCTGGTACGGGCTCAAAGGCGCAATCGAGACGCTCCGCCACCGCGCGGTCGATATCGACCTGTTGATGATCGTCGCAGCGCTCGGTGCGCTCTCGATTGGGGCCCCGTTCGAGGGCGCGATGCTCCTCTTCCTGTTCTCCCTGTCGAACACGCTCCAACACTACGCAATCGGTCGTTCGCGCCGGGCGATCAAATCGCTCGTCGAGATGCGACCAGACGAAGCGCAGGTCCTGCGGGACGGCGAGGAAGTCACGGTTCCCATCGACGACGTCGCCGTCGGTGACGTGTTCGTCGTCCGGCCCGGCGACAAAATCCCGCTCGATGGCGTCGTCACGTCCGGTGAGGGGACAGTCGATCAAGCGTCGCTCACCGGTGAGTCGGTGCCTGTTCCGAAGGAACGCGGTGACGAGGTATTCGGGGGAACCATCAACGAGAGCGGAAGTCTCGAAATCGAAGTCACTCGGCAGGCTCACGAATCGGCGATCAGCCGCCTCATCCACATGGTCGAGCGCGCGCAGGGCGAGAAGGCCCCGACGCAGCGACTCATCGACCGTCTCGAACAACCGTACGTCCTCGGCGTGTTCGCGCTCACCATCGCAGCGATTGCGATTCCACTTGCGCTCGGTGGCGAGTTCACCGGTACGTTCTACCGCGCGATGACCCTGATGGTCGCCGCCTCACCGTGTGCAGTCATCATCTCGACGCCCGCGGCGGTCCTTTCAGCAATTGCTTCCGGCGGCAGGCAGGGCGTGCTGTTCAAGGGCGGCGAGCATGTGGAGGCGGCGGCGAATATCGACGCGGTCGCGTTCGACAAGACTGGAACGCTCACGAAAGGCGATACGCAGTTGACCGACGTGTTCGTCCGCGAGGGCGTGGATGACGGTGTAATAACCGACGACGATTTGCTCTCACTCGCAGCCGCGGTGCAAGCCCGGTCGGAGCATCATCTCGCTCGCGCGACTGTCACGGCGGCAGAAGAGCAGTCATTGAACGTACCCAGCGCACAGCGCTTTCAGTCAGTCGCCGGGAAGGGAGTCCAAGCCGATGTTGAAGATGGAATCATCCACATCGGAAATCGAAGTTACTTCGAGACCGTGGTTGGAGACGCACCGATCGACGGTCTCGAACCAGGCTTAGACCGACTGAGAGAACTAGAGACGGAGGGAAAAACGAGCGTCCTGGTCGCCCGAGAGCACGGTGGCGACATCACCGTATTGGGATGGCTCGCGTTCACTGACACGGTTCGACCGGGCGCTGCCGAGATGATCGCCGACCTCCGTTCACTCGGGGTTGAGCACATCGTGATGCTGACAGGCGACAACGAGCGCGTCGCACAGCAAATCGCCGATGAAGTCGGTATCGACGAAGTACAGGCTGAACTCTTGCCGGAGGAAAAGGTGGCGACTATCGAGGACTTGGTTGAGCGATATGAGAACGTGGCGATGGTCGGCGACGGTGTCAACGACGCACCGGCGCTCGCCACAGCGACCCTCGGTGTGGCGATGGGTGGGGCGGGGACCGATGTCGCGCTCGAAACTGCGGACGTGGTGTTAATGGGCGACGATCTCAGCAAGATCCCCTACGTCCTCGGACTGGGGCGGAAAACGCGTCGGACACTCACTATCAATCTCGCCATCGCCTTCGGCGCGATTGCACTCATGGTCGGCACGATTCTCCTCCGAGGTATCCCGCTTCCACTGGCAGTCGTTGGCCACGAGGGGTCCACGGTTCTCGTTTCGTTGAACGGGCTTCGGTTGCTCGGGTATCGGGAGTGAGTTATCGGAGTCCAGCAGGTGTTTTATCGTCTCATTCTGTGGTCTGGATGAGGCGTCATCGACGAGGTTAGAAAGGAGACCTCGAAGCCACTCTCCCCGCAATCACCGTCAGGTGTGATCCAAACGAATCCGATGGTCAAGTGTGTTCAGCTTGATCTCGTCGTGTTCTCCGAGGTGGCGAACTACGCGCCTACGGAACTGTCGCCGATTTCTTCGAAGCTTGGCTGGGTTGGCACGTCAGGTGAGGCGAAATTCCCGTTTGATAGGCGGGACACCACTCGTGACACTGCATTTTCTTCTGACACGCCACCTCGCCGACCTCCATGGTCGCGTCATTCCAGATTCGGAATTCTCCGGGCGGTATGACGTCGTTCGTAACGGTTTCGTAGCCTGGTTCGACCACAGTATGGATTTCGCCGAACGGGGCGATGAGGGACATAGGACGCTACGGCTCGGTTGAAATCCTCAGAGAGTTACAGGTTCGAGCAATACTGTGATCGAATGCAGGCCCTCCCAAAGTCGCAGTTGCTTCAGTTCGTTGAGCAGGCGTATCACTTGGCTCGACGAGCTGTCGCTCGCTACTCTTCGAAGTTCTCGAAACGACGATACACACTTCACCAGCACATCGTTCTCCTGTGTCTCAAAGTTCGGAAGAACACGACCTATCGGGCTCTCCTCGACGAACTCATCGAAATGCCCCGCATTCGGAAAGTGATTAACCTCACCGAACTCCCTGCGCCGTCAACGCTGTGCAAAGCGTTCGACAGGCTGGATATGGCGGTTTGGCGCGTCCTGCTCAATCTCTCAATCACGCTTCTGCCGACCAACGGGGTCGTCGGGATCGACGCTTCCGGCTTCGACCGCAGTCATGCCTCAAAGCACTACACGAAGCGAACGAAGTTGACGATCCAACAGCTGAAAGTCACACTTCTCGTAGACACAAGGGCGAATGCGATTCTTGATCTGCACGTAACGACGACCAGAAAGCATGACTCTCAGATCGCGCCGTCGCTCATCAAGCGAAATACCGGGAAAGTAGAAATCCTTCTCGGCGACAAAGGATATGATGACCATAAAGTTCGTGCGTTAGCCCATGAAACTGGTGTTCGTCCACTGATCAAGCACCGCGAGTTTTCGCCACTCCACAAAGCGTGGAACGCTCGGTTGGACGGAGACCTCTACGGCCAACGGAGTCAGAACGAGACTGTGAACTCTCGTATCAAACGCAAGTACGGTGCATTCGTTCGCTCACGACGCTGGTGGAAGCAGTTCCGCGAAATCATTGTCGGCTGTATCACTCACAACATCGACAAGGGGCTCTGAACATTACGTATAGATGAGCTATCCACCACTCGTTATTAGGGGCTCTGCACCATTTGAGGTGCTCACTTACTGTCCAGTAAGCGACTGTACGCCGAAGTAAAGACCAGTTAGTGCGACCGCAGTGAAGTACACGAACACTAAGCTGAGTGGATCAAGTTCTCCCCGACTGGCGAGCCACAAGACCACGAGCACAGTGAATATTACACCAGCTTCTTTCCCTAACACGAGTTCCCGAACTGGAAGTGACTGGAGAGCCATACGCCGATATCACTTCTGACATTTCATTAAACTTTCGACCACATTCTCACATCTACCAAACGGCAGTTTCAGTGGGAAGAGTGTCGCACTAATAGGATTTCAACAGAACCGACGCTACCGAGATCGTGAAAATCTCGTTTCGAGAGAGTCGTCTTGCGTCGTGTTCCACCAAAACCCGCCGAGGCCAAAAATTGTGAACACGACTGCAATGAGACCCAGTACAGCATTCCCCTGCTGAATATTCACGAGTAGTAGGAGTCCGAACAGCAGTCCAAACCCCAAGAGGGCCCATCGACTCTCCATACGGCTGTTACTCGTGGTATTCGTATGTACATTTCGCCAATAGATAATACAGTAGTGTGACCCCTCGCTCGTCAGATAATCCGGTCAGTTAGATTCGAGCGATTCAGCCCACTTGACGAAGTTGGCGAAAACAATCATCACCACGACGAAAAACACGAGGAATACTCCGCCATGTAAGAAGTTGAATTGCCCTGAGAAGGCCAGCGAAACGAAGAGGAACGCAGCTAATGCAGCGATGGTTCCTGCGAAATACATGCGTAATTGAGTCTCCATACGATCGAGACAATTCCTGTGGCAATAAATATAGGCGAGTTAAGGTATGTTTTGCGCTCTTGAGTATGTTGTACGCCGTCGGTGTTGTTCGAAATGTCAACGAGTGATCAGCGAAATAACTGAACACCTCCACCAATCTCGAATCAATACTCGACTGAAACACGGTGACCGAGTTCTTTGGGGCTCAACAGAGTTAGAGTACGTGTTTAGCCCCAGCTGATTTCGTTAGTATCTCGTAGGAGGCGACCTACGGTGGAGATATGTTTTGTCAGCAGGGATCAGTTGCACTTCGCCAGGGATGGTCTCCGCTACTCGGAGACCATCCCGGCTCCTCTGCTGACACCAGACTGTGGTGGGATCGATGAACTGGGACGATCTCACCAAGGAAGAACTCCTTTCACGCTTTCTCCAACTGGAGGAGAGAATCGACGAGCTGGAGGAACAACTCATCCAGAAGAACGAACAGAGCGACAAACAGGCCGAACTGATTGAAAAACAGGAGAAGGTGATCGAACAGCAAAGCGAGCGTATTGAGGAACTTGAAGCACGGCTTCGAAAGTACGAAAATCCGCATACGCCGCCCAGTAAGCGACGGTCGGGGACCAACGAGTCCCCGACCTCGCAAGACGATGAAGACGACGATGTCCGAACTGACGGCGGTACTCCCGGCCGAAAAGACGGTCACGACCCAGAGTGGCGGTCTACCGCTGATCCTGACGAAGAAGTCGAGGTCACCTGTGACTGTTGTCCTGACTGTGGTGAGTACTTCGACGAGTCGGTGGGCGTCAGCCCCCGACTCGTTGAGGAGATACCGGACCCACAGCCACCAGAACTCACCCAGTACAACCGCCACTGCTACCAGTGCGACTCCTGTGGGACGGAGACGGTTGCAACACACCCCGACTGCCCCGATGAGGGGCAGTTCGGGGTGAACGTCATCGCTCAATCAGCACTATCTCGGTACGATCACCGCCTCCCCTATCGGAAGATCGCTGATCGCTTCGAGCAACTACACGGACTCGAACTCTCCGGCGCATCCGCGTGGCACGCGACCGAGCGCGCTGCGCGCGCCGGTCGCTGCGAGTATGAGCAAATCCGTCGAGAGATCCAAGATGCTGACGTGGTTCATATTGACGAAACAGGCATCAAACGCGACGGTGAGCAAGCGTGGATCTGGACGTTTAGGACATCTCAGCACACGTTATACGCGGTCAGAGAGAGTCGTGGGAGTGATGTTCCCGCGGAAGTCCTCGGCGAGGACTTCGCGGGAACGGTCATCTGTGACGGGTGGACGGCTTATCCGGCCTTCAGCAGCAATCTCCAGCGGTGTTGGGCACATATTCTGCGGGAGGCTAAAGACGCAGCTGAAAAACAGGCAGAAGGCGAACCGATCTACCGCGCTCTCACACAGTTATACGTCGCTCTCCAGACCCGGCTGGAGAGCGACTTGACAGTCCGCGAACGAGCAGAACTACAGCGTGTGGCGCGGAGAGAACTTGAATCGCTGATTGAGCAGTCAGTTCCCGACGGACCAGTGGCAACACTCCTCGGGAAGATCGAAGGAGGTCTCGACCACTGGCTCACCTTCGTCGGTGAGCCAGCGGTCTCCCCAACGAACAACGCAGCTGAGAACGCGCTTCGTGAACCAGTCGTTCTCCGGAAAATCATCGGGACACTCCGTAACGATCGAGGCATGTTCGTCCACGAGACGATCTTGTCCCTGCTGGCGACGTGGCGCCAGCAGGGACGCAATCCCTACGAAGAACTTCGCCGAGTGGTCAGCAGCAATGAGATGATCTCACGGGCTCACGCTGTGCCGGCTGTCGAGACCTCGGGGTAAACACATACGAGTTAGATAAACCCAGCTAGGATTCTGCTAACTGGATGCTCTAATCTTCCTCCTGTGGCCAGAGAGCATCAAAAACCACTGACCGTTCACTAACTATACAAATAGTTTTTATACTCCATTCAGTACCTTAAGACGGCGTGAAACCGCCGCCCGGTGGTGAAAGCACCGGGCAGATGCTGCCAGCTATGACAGCGAAAGACACTACTCGTGTCGTGAGTGATAACTCTGTCTCTCACGCGATTGAGGGACCAGTTCCTCCACGACACGGGAAACAAGACCGAGATGTACAGGTCACTTCCCAAGTAATGGATCGACTTCAGGAGGTGGAGAATAGTGCAGACTAGCTCCGGCCATGCGATCCCGATGGAGCCAGACGATGCGTTCCGCGCAATCTCGAATAGCCGTCGCCGGAACGTCATTCTGTCGTTGGCGCAAGGTGGGAATGCTCTCTCTGTCTCGGACCTCGCCGTCGAAATTGCGGCGATTGAGAACCTTATCGATCCAAGTGAGGTTACCTCGAAGCAGCGCACACGCGTTTACATTTCTCTTATTCAATCTCATCTGGAAACGCTTGACGACACGGGTGCTGCGGTATACGATAACCGATCCAAGCAGGTTGCACCGACGGAAGCAACTGATCCTTTGGCCACCCACATCCGCCAGATTTCGACTGCGTGTTACAAACCCTCGGAGGAAGAAATATGACTACGGAAGAAGCACGTATCGTCTCTGATGAATTAATCCAGCAGAAGCTTGGCTACCAACTGGTTCGACTTCAGGAGTTGCTCCAAGGACTATCCACAGACGGAACTGATCCATTTGCTTGTATCGTAGAGGCGTACTCCGGTGATGACGTAGAGAAGGCTGCAAAGCAGGTGTTAACGGGTCAGTCATTCCCCAAGAGTACAGCAGAGTGCGACCACTGTGGTCGATCCCTGTCTGAGGGGGGTTCTATACAGGTCCGTGGACGTCGTCCTGCTGGGTTGCTTACCTGGTACATCGATGCTTTCGCTTGTGACTCTTGCAACCTGACTCTGAATCCGAAGCGAGACGGCTTAGATGTAGTAGCGACTGCACGACTAAGCAGCGTTGGTCACGGAGATGGGTTGTGTCTTCGACAAGTGGCCATTAACCAATTGAGTGGAACCTGCTACCGTCCCGCTGCTGAACGGTCGGCGAAACCAGAAGAAACAGATAGTTGATGTGGCTATGATTAATGTAACTATCCGAGAGGAACGATCTGCCGACGATGAGATTCTGCATCTCACTCTCCCTACACTGGCAGACTCTGACCAATCGATGGAACGAACCCTCCAAACTCAGCTCCCACGGAACCTAATGCTTCATGTCGGTCATGAAGAGACGCTCTTGGAGCGTGTGCGGCACTCCACCAATAGAACGGAGTTAGTTCTCGCACCGGTCGAGTTACACCGAAGAAACATACAGCGCCGGCTTCGTGAAGCTCAACTCCCCAAAGATCGCCTCCACTTCGCAGATCCACCAGAGGTTGGAAGGAAACTCCTTCCAGACGGCCAGCAGTCGAGAGATGCGATCGATCGCATTGACCGATTATCGATGATTAAGTCTCTCTTGGAGGAGAATAACGGGCTGGACGCCTCTGAACCAACGATACCGTCTGCTCCGCAAGAGATTGAGCAGATTAGAACGGTAGTTGAGAGTGTAACGGGGTTCCACCCAGAACGTCTTGAGACATTTCACGAAACTGCAGAGAAACTCCCATCGCCGATTGATGTTGATTCGACTGAGATCTTGGAGGCAGCTGTAACAGTCGAGCGTGCCCTCCGTCACGATACCGAGAAAGTGGTTTCCGACGTCGAATTTGTTCGACGTGCCACACAGAATCTTCTTCGGACTAGTGGAACCAGTCTGGAAGCCGCGTTCCCGGATGTCGAACGAATCTCGCTTGTTGGAGTCAGTAGTCTCCCTGCAGCACACGTCGATCTACTGCACGCAATTCTGGAAGCAACGCAGATTCCGGTTCACATCCATTTCCGTCGTGGAACCGGATCATACCTTTCGCGTCGTCTCCCCGAACTTCTCGATGTTACCGAGCCAGGTACGGTGGTGTTCGAATCGTGACCGCTGAAGATCGCCTCAGCCTTTCGCAACCACTTGACGCCCCTGACGTGCCTATCGTTGAGATCGAAGCAAGGACACGGCGAGCGGAGGCCAGAAGTGTGATGGCTACCGTAGCAAGTCTCCGAGACCACGGTGTCCCAACCCGGGATATTGCCGTAGTAGTACGCGACCTCGACAACTACGAGGAACCGTTGTACCGTGCTTCCGTTCACTATGGACTAACGCCCGTGTTTTGGGTCCAGCTCAGAGTAACACAGACACGCCCATTCGCACTCATCGAGTCGGTATGCGACGTCCTCGCCTCTAATAACCCACCTCGTGAGATCCTATGTCGCCCGCTCGAACACCGTTGGGCCCCTCCGTCGGCGACGTCGTCAGAGTGGCCAATCGATCCCAAGACAGTCCAGGTGTCGATGCAGGCGTTACCGGACGAATCACGAACGCTCAGTGAGTGGCACGACGAGTTCGAAGGAAATCCGGAGATCGACGAGCGCTTCGTGACATATGCTGAGTGGCTTGGAGACTGTCCCGAGCCGGCCCCGGAAGCCGTGACGAACGTCCTTACCGATGTCGTCGAAACGTACGAGGAACTCGGCCTCCCGGTAACGAAAGAGAACGATTCGCCCTCCCTTATCGAAACAGAGCGTGACGCCCGAGCAACTGTTCGTGTGAAAACTCTCGTCCAACAGCTCCGCCACAAGTACGCAGATCGACTTGATGAAGGAACGCTTGACCGATCGTGGAGTAGCGTCGCAGAATTAAGTCAGCTAATCGCTACCCAGCGCCCAGGCCGACGTGACCACTCAAACGCACGTGCTGTCGATATCCTCGAAGCAAACGATATCTGGCTGTTGAACGTGCCGTACGTCCTCGCCGTCGGGTTGATCGACGGTGAGTGGCCTCAACAAACAGAGAGCGTCGTTCCTCCGGAACTCCAAGAAGCAATCCTCCGTGGCGACGGGAGTGTTGGAACGCTCGCACCACGAACAGCGTGGACAACGGGCCGAGACCGTGACCAGTTTGACGACACGTTGCGGGCCGCTGGAAATGGACTGATCGTAACTCGCCACACAGAATCCACTTCTGGAGAAGAACGCCGCCCATCTCCGCTGCTAGAGCATCTGGATACCGACCTTGTTCCTCCCGACGAGCGCCGACAGCTGATGAGCGAAGATCGGGAACTCCCAGACTCTGTTCGCGCGATGCTCAACCGCGAGGTGATCAACAGTGAGTGACGATCCGATCCGCCTCCAGAACGCACAACGAGACATTCGGGACGCGTACTTCGACCACGATTCGGGATTGTATACTCTCAACTGCGTCCCAGGTGCAGGGAAGTCCGAGGTCACGGACCATATCTCCGCAGAGGACATTCTCCGCCGGTACGTTGCTGGAGATCCAACACCTGAACAGCGAGTCGCAGCCATCTCGTTCAACCGTAGTGAGGCGGAGAACATCATTCCGGATATCTGTGCCCGTCTTCGGGAGATTGTCGAACACGACCTCGTACCTGCTGCAAGCCAGGTCTCAGATTCCGAGGTTGAATATCTGATCCAACGGATCAACCAAGCACCGTTCGTTGGTACTATCGACAGTATCCTTCGGGACGTGCTGAGTGAGATCGCCTCCGACATCGGTTTTGAGGAGATGCCGGTTGTTGGCAACACGGCTCGGCAGAAACATCTGCATAAGGCCTGTTACCGGGCCGTTCAGGAGGATCCGGACTTGGCGCAGCGAGTAGAGCGGTTGGAGGATGCGTATCCCACTGGCGAGTACGACGACGACGTGAGCGAGATGCTTGAGACCGCCGTCACCTACTGCCGAGATCGCCGTATCTCTACGGAGAGATTCCGATCCAACCTCGAACAGACTGTTGAAGATGTCTACGCAGAGGGTCGCCCAAGATCGTTCAACGACGTCGTCGCCGCGGTCGAACACTGTGTCGGGGAAGACATTGACGAGAGTCCGTATGCCGACATTGGCGACGACGACCGAAACAGAATCTGTGACGCAGATTCGAGACTTCACGACGATTGGCGTGCCCGTATTGACGATTTCTGTACAGTACTCGAAGAGTATCGAATTACGTATCGCCAGACTATCCGCGACCGGGGCGTTGTCTCACACACCGATGTTGCGTACCTCGTTGACGCGTACTTCGACGACCGGCTCGGCAATGATGATGACACCCACCGGGCCAGAATCAGACAGCGATACCAGACAAGAATACAGAGTCTGATTATCGATGAGGCCCAAGACGTGTCGTCGATACAGCACGCCGCACTGTCCCACTTGGTCACATCTAGTGCGCGTGTGTTCGGCGCGGGTGACCTACTCCAGAGTGTCTACCTGTGGCGGCACGCTGAACCTACGCTCTTCGAGACCGCAACAGACGATGGAGAGTACCTCGGAATCGACTGGGATATCCACGAGCACCGGACTGCGAAGACGACGTACAGGTGCGTCCCCGATGTCGCCAGTGCGATCAACGAAATCTCGGAAGCAGCGCTCACAGATCCAGCACGTGGGAACCTCGGAGAACTGGACGTCCGATACCCTGGGCTCGAAGCTGATCGTGATTCGACCGACGAGTCGAATGTCCACATCGCGGCATTCGATCCGATAGCTTCAGACCCTGATTCCTACACGTGGGTCAAACCTGTCGAAGGGCGCGGGGAAGCAACGACGCTGGCGACGCTCCTCTCAAAGGGGCTCGCAGACGGATCATTTACTGACGAGAACGATGACCCTCTCGGAATCACCGTGTTGTTCCGGTGGTCGTCGAAGATGGATGTGTATGAAGAGGCCTTCGAGGAAATGGGGCTCAGTGTTCGGAACGCGAGTGAAAACCTCTTCGAATGCTCGGTCGTCGATGTAGTTCTTGACGTCTGTGAGTGGCTAGTCGCACCTGCTGACCCCGAAAGAACCCGTGAGCTCGTCATTGAGTCGAATCTCGGTCTCGAACCACTCACAGACAACTTCGAGACCCATCATTGGGACATCGACGCGGTTCTCGATGACTGCGACCTCACGGGCGCACACCAGCACGTACTCGGTGGCCTCTCCGAACTCCGCGATCGACGTGATAGCTTCCTCTCCCGCCCCGCTGGCACCTACGCCGAGGACATCATCGAGACACTCGCCCTTCGCGCAGATTCCTATGGGTGCTTCGACGTCGATCCTGCACAACGGGTAGCCAACCTCGATGCACTCGTAGAGACCCTGGAGGAGTGGGAAGCGGACGGACATTTCACTCCACGCGAACTCACCGAGCTGGTCGAACCGTTCCGAGTGAGCCCGTATATGGGACCAAACCAGCCGAGTACTGCCGACACGAGTCACGACGTCGAATTCCGGACGGTTCATGACGCTAAGGGCGACCAAGACGACGTCGTCGCCATTGCGAATCCCGGATTCGACCTCTGGAAGCACGGGCCTCAAGCACAACGGTTCCTCACTCAGGGAATCATCGCCGGACTCGCCCCGCCAACGAACACCGACACCCCCTCAGACGTTGCGCTCCCACCGTTCGTCAACGGGCTGTATGATCCCGAAGACACGAGGGACCGCGATGTTGGACTGCGGTGGGCTACGGGCCACTGGTGCGACGATATCGCTGAGTCTGCGGATTCGACGTCGCTGGTCGGTCCAGAACGCCTCAGACGAGTTGCGGCGAACGAGCGAGCCGAAGCGTGGCGGCTCCTGTATGTCGCGCTCACGCGGGCGAGAGACTATCTCGTTGTTCCACTCCCACGGTCACTGCCCGACGAATCCCGACCCCGAGACCGGTGGCTCGACACGATCCGAGAAGGACTCAACTTCACAGGCAGTCAAACTGGGTCGTACACGGTCGATACGGACACGGTGCCGTTCGACGTCGGCGTCAACGATGTCGCACTTCAGGCCACGTGGGCGGACACGGCCACGACTTGTGACGACGACGTCGCCGTCAATCCACCGCGTCATACGGATCTTGACCCGTGGGTGCCACGGTTCATCAACCCGAGTACAATGTACCCCCTCACGGACGATCCGGACGGACAGGTACTCAACCACCTCCTCGGGAATGCCCTGCACACAGAAGCTAACGACGTTCCCGACGACATCCCCCTGCAGTTCGACCGGTTAGGTCCAGACGATGTCGGCTCTTGCTTACACGAGGTGTTGACCACGCTTGTCGAACGCGAGGTTCCGGAACCCACTCTTCGATCGCTGGGTGACGAAGTTCGGCGCGTGTTCGATGACGTCGTGGACGACCACGCTCCGCGAATCGACGACGCCGAACGCGACGGACTGTTTACCTTCTTCGGGGAGGAAGTGTTGAACGACTTCCTTGCGTCGGACTTGTGGAATCGAATTCAACGAGCCGAACGGGTTACTGTTGAGAGACCTATCGATGGTCTCGTTACTGTTGACGACGTCGAAATTGAGATACACGGCACGAGCGATTTCGTCGTCGAATTGCCTTCCGGTGAACAGTACGTGGCCGATTTGAAGATTACGCTGACGGATCAAACATTGGAGACGCGACGCCGGTACGAACTCCAAGTAACTGCCTACTCGTACCTCTTCGAGCAGCAGGATAGTTCGGAAAATCCTGTAAGTCGGACAGTAGAGACATTCGGCGTCGAACGAGATACAATCGAATCATCGTGGCCGTCGGAAATCGTCGAACGGAGACTTGCAACGCTGGTTCGACAGTAGTGCCAATCGGAGGTACGTGTTGCCTCGTCGAACGCTATTTCATTACCGGCAGTCGGCGGCTCTGCTGCTCTGTCGTGATTCTAAAGAATTCATTGAAAACGTAGGTGAGGGAAGATGTCCACCAGCGAGTTTACAGGTGGGAATATGAATTCAGCGAAAACGGAATTACTGGCGACCTCAAGCGGTAATTGGCCGGTTTAGAATTTTGTCGAAGGTGTTGGTCACTCCTCAGACCCTAACCTATTATTAAGACTGCAGGATAACTAGTGTGATGCCAGCGAACACTCCGCGGAAATCGGCTAAAGACGCACTGGAGCCGGATACGTACTTCCGGTTGTATCAAGGTGCACTCCAGATCGAAAAGTACGAACGACGGCTGATAGCATGCTTCGTGATCTTAGTCGCGGGGCGACTCGGATTGCGAATCGGAGAAGTACAGCACCTAAGAGAGGAACATATCCACTGGAAGCGAGGGGAAATCTGCATCCCTGATTTCGATCCATGCGCATGTCATCGATGCTGGGTTAAAGCGTTAGATAAGTGGGGTCGGAAGGGGCTCAAGGAGCTTCAAGAAGACGACGAGTGGGAGGAAGGAGCCAGTTGGAAGTCACTGTCTGCCTCGGAGCGCGAAGAAGTAACAGAGAAGGCAGACTACTGCACTCCAGAAAATCTCACCCAGATCATCTACACCGATCAGTTCACGCCGAAATACGACCGGTCGGCACGCGTCATCGCATTCGGCTGGTCATACCGACTCACCGCGTGCCTGATGACGTTTTTCGAGGAATTCGATTGTCTCAACTGGCAACGACACTCGATCAATCGCCTGCTGAAAGAGGCAGCTCGGAACGCACATGGACTCTCACCCAAGAACATTTCAGCACACCGGCTCCGGGCTACTGGCGAGACGTTCTTCGCCGACATCTCTATCGACCCGAAGATGCTTCGAGATCTCGGTGGATGGCAGCAACTAAAAACGGGTGACAAATACTGGGCGAAGAGCGGGCGAGTCAACACACTGAAACTATACAAGATAATGGGGAAAGAAGACGAAGCGCCCCCGGTCGTTCCAGAAGAGCCGAAATATGAATTCCCCATCGTACGTAACCCGGTTCCGTTCCAGAACGAGCCGTTCCAACCTATCGGGCCGGATGGCCTTGCGTACGATCAGGAAGCCCGCAGAGAGAAACACCGAGAACAACAGCAGAAACCGATTCGACTGCGCCATCCCCGTGAAGTTGATCTTCCGTTCGACCGTGCAGGATTCCCCGCTCCAGACGAGATCTCGTATAATCCGATAAAACACAAGCCCCCAGGACACCGTGACGACGACAGTGACGTTGTCGAGGTGCAGACGGGCGAGGCTGTGACGACTGCGACGACACTCTACGAGTACACCGATACTCATCGACAAACACGGTCGCCAGAACCTCGCCCTGAGGTGGAGAATAAACGAGTTGACTCAGTCGAAACAACGTTAGAACGATACCGAGATTCTGATGAATCGAGGACCCACCTTGCAATCGACTTCGTGAGCGCGTCTGCCTTAGTAATTGTACAGACTGGTGACCGGGTAGAGAATCGTCTGCAGAAAGAGTGGGACGAGCACTGGATGGGTGAGTCAGCGCAGACAATTTCCTCCAAACGGGCAGCGAAGGGTATCGCAATGTACTGCCTAGGTGTCGTCGCACCCTTGGTGGTCGTCTTCGGGTTGATGCTTCCTTACTGACCCTGGCTCAATATGGTCGTATTCTTAGTCGGGGACCACTACTGACAGCACGACCGTTCCGTTCTTGATTCGTCCGTCACTGCATTGCAGTGGTGCGCGCGCGAGGGGTATTTCAGCGAAAAATGTATATACTAGCTGTGGTCACTCAGTGCTCAGTGATGTGTCCCCGTTCGGACCACGTCTTACCGGGATGGCAGGAACGGTGCGACGGGCTTCAAACGCCGGTGCCTGCGACGCTCCACCTAGTACGTGTGGGGGCATCCTATTAGAAGTCGTCCTTCA
>Ga0306908_1000094_pt1 | contig 49338 bp, 49 predicted proteins | sample AntRauTorcE11899_FD_190430 | JGI IMG/M metagenome (GOLD analysis project Ga0306908, IMG submission 190430) | Saline lake microbial communities from Rauer Islands, Antarctica - Metagenome Torckler E11 #899 (v2) (version 2) | ecosystem: Environmental > Aquatic > Non-marine Saline and Alkaline >... | reverse complement strand
TTAACAACGTGGCTTTCCACGTTTAACAACGTGGCTTTCCACGTTTAACAACGTGGCTTTCCACGTTTAACAACGTGGCTTTCCACGTTTAACAACGTGGCTTTCCACGTTTAACAACGTGGCTTTCGTAATTATGTATCTATATAAGAGATATATTCTATAAAATTAATTTTCAATAAAATAAAAATTAATTTTATTACTAAATATTTTTTAGTAAATTTTTTTATTTAATTAGCTTTATGGAATCTGCGAATTACAGAACATATAGAATATAATCAGCTTAATTTTTATTATTCGTTAGGGAATAATAAAAATTAAGCTGATGTGCACCCGTGAGGGTGCACAATTTTTATATAGATGTGATTAAATTAAAAAATTTAATCATATCTTAATTTATCGCAGAAACAATTTGTTTACACGATATAATAAAAATTATAATTTATCAACTGTATCGAATTCGAATTTAATTTCTTTCCAAACTTCACAAGCAGCTGCTAATTCAGGAGACCATTTACAAGCTGAACGAATTACGTTACCACCTTCACGAGCAAGGTCACGTCCTTCGTTACGAGCTTGTGTACAAGCTTCTAATGCAACACGGTTTGCAACAGCACCAGGTGCGTTACCCCAAGGGTGACCTAAAGTACCACCACCGAATTGTAAACATGCGTCATCACCGAAGATTTCAACTAAAGCTGGCATGTGCCATACGTGAATACCACCAGAAGCTACTGGCATAACACCTGGCATTGAACACCAATCTTGAGTGAAGTAAATACCACGGCTACGATCTTTTTCTACGAAGTTGTCACGCATTAAGTCAACGAAACCTAAAGTTACTTCACGTTCACCTTCTAATTTACCTACTACAGTACCTGAGTGAAGGTGGTCACCACCTGACATACGTAAAGTTTTAGCTAAAACACGGAAGTGAATACCGTGATTTCTTTGACGGTCAATTACAGCATGCATTGCACGGTGAATGTGTAATAATAAACCATGGTCACGACAGTAATGAGCTAATGAAGTGTTAGCAGTAAAACCACCTGTTAAGTAGTCATGCATAACAATAGGTACACCTAATTCTTTAGCACATTGCGCACGTTGAAGCATTCCTTCAGCCGTACCAGCAGTAGCGTTTAAGTAGTGACCTTTAATTTCACCAGTTTCTGCTTGTGATTTGTAGATAGCTTCAGCTACGAAAAGGAAACGGTCTCTCCAACGCATGAATGGTTGTGAGTTTACGTTTTCATCATCTTTAGTGAAGTCTAAACCACCACGTAAACATTCGTAAACAGCACGTCCATAGTTTTTAGCTGATAAACCTAATTTTGGTTTAATTGTACAACCTAATAAACCACGACCGTATTTGTTTAATTTGTCACGCTCAACTTGAATACCATGAGGTGGTCCAACGAATGTTTTAACATAAGCTGGTGAAATACGAAGATCTTCAAGACGTAATGCACGTAACGCTTTGAAACCAAATACGTTACCTACAATTGAAGTGAATAAGTTAGTTACTGAACCTTCTTCAAAAAGGTCAATAGGGTAAGCTACGTACGCAATGTACTGGTTCTCTTCACCAGGCACTGGTTCAAGATCGTAACAACGACCTTTGTATTTGTCTAAACTTGTAAGACCATCAGTCCATACAGTAGTCCATGTACCAGTTGATGATTCTGCAGCAACGGCTGCACCACACTCTTCAGGTGGTACACCTGGTTGTGGAGTCATACGGAATGCGGCTAAAATATCAGTTTCGCTTACTACGTAGTCTGGAGTGTAGTATGTTAAACGGTAATCTTTTACACCCGCTTTGAACCCAGCACCTGCTTTCGTTTCAGTTTGTGGAACCATTTTATTATCTAAAAATGAAACATTTTTGTCGATCCTAAAATAATCTGTCCGATTTAATAATATTATTAGGTAATAATATTATTATTAATCAATTTAACATATATTCGTAATGTAATAATTTAAGAAGATGTATAGGAATAAAAAAGTTAATCCCGCTGGTTACTTAAGGTGAGCACATCATCAACCTAAATATACCAAATATATATTTAAAAACTTATTACTTATGACCGGTCAAAAAAAAAGATTCGACTAACAGGTACAAATTACTAGTAAAAGATTCAGATTATAAACTATATAAATAATTGTATATTCGTTCTTTTGGAGAATATACAGTTATATTTTTGGGAATAATAATAATTTATAGTTAGAAACTTCTTACTAAAGACCTCAGCTAAACACCCCCTACTCTTCAAGAGTCCCGTCAGGGTGGCCACCCTCATGGGTCGGGTAGGGAATTTACCTTGTAAAACCTTACTCTGAAAGAGTCCCGTGAGGGCGGCACCCTCACGGGTAGTGATGGTATTTATATTTATTGTTATACAATTATATCTCGCATTATCTATATTTATTGTTATAGAATTATATCTCGCATTATTAGCGTCAATATTAATATAAATATTCCAAACCAAAGCCACGTTGTTAAACGTGGCATTGTTTTATCAATGTACGGAGAACAAAGTTTATCCAAATTAATTTCTGAAGTTAATCTCCAACCAAAAACGATTGGCAGACGTGCGCCCTCTCGTGAGGGCGCACTATATTTTAGCAATTTGCTTTATAACGAAGCTACACTTAAATTGGAACACTTAAATTAAAAAAATCTGTTTTTGTGGAAGACAGGTTACATATATATGTACCTTGCCTTTTGTAATTTTTTGTAATTTAAAATAAAAGGAATAAAAAAATTACTGCGACATATATTCACTTAACTTTTTATTGTTGAAAAGCATCTTTTGCTTTATTTTTTCTGCCACGTTTAACAACGTGGCTTTCTTTGTCGTTTTATGACCAACAACTTAATACAGAAATATTTCGTAAATAATTTCTTGCAGTTGTCATTTCTGTTAAATTATGTACTGGACAATTGAAATTGACATAAAAGGGTTCATTCTCACCATGGATTAATAGACTTTGAGAGGGTGTTTCTTTAATAAAAATGTGGCCATTTTTATTAATTCTTTGATGAATCATTGCTGTGCGTTCTCTTAATAAATCAGATTTAGTTTTTCGTTTTTTAGAGTTATCTTTTTTAGGCGTCGCTAAATCTTCTTCCGCATTTGAATTTTTAATGCTAACTGGCTCTTTATCAATTTCTCTGCCACGTTTAACAACGTGGCTTTGTTAATTCGTTGGTTTTAGTTTTTGATTTTATTTTATCTAAACGTAATTCTTTCGCACAACAATCCATTCCTGTTTTTTTTGCATAATATTGACCAGCTATCTTTCTCTCCGTAGGATTCCAACTAATAAAATAGCCTTGCTCTTTTTTAGCAGAGCCATGTTTTGTACAACCAATTACTATTAATGTACTGTTATTTATATAACAATTTTCATTGTACTTTTAAATTCTCCAAGAGAATTTAAAAGTCCGATATCAAGAATTAAATCCTAGATTTAATTCTTGATATTGTTATCATATTTTATTAAAATATGTTATCTTTCTTTAGTTCTCTTTCTTTAGTTCTCTTTCTTTAGTTCTCTTTCTTTAGTTCTCTTTCTTTAGTTCTCTTTCTTTAGTTCTCTTTCTTTAGTTCTCTTTCTTTAATAGTTTCTTTTAAACGCATGGCATAAAATTCAAGTGATTTTTTATAACGCGCGACCCTAAAATTCTAATTTTTTTGATAAAGCGAAAAATTTGTCCAAGGAAAATTGTAAATACCCCCTACTCTGCAAGAGTAAGGCTCTTTTGACAGGAATTCTCCGAGTTGCAAAGGCGTATTCATGACTGTTCCGTATAATCTGTGATACTCCGTATGAATATCTTCGTATAAAAGAACCCCGTTCGTTGGTTCTAAACTTAGATGGAGAAAATTGCCACGTTTAACAACGTGGCTTTCTTTGGCAATAAAGATGGTGCGCTTCCATGGGTATGTTTTCATTAATATTTTTGTTAGTTACGAAGCAACGTCTTTTATCCTTTATATTGTGCGATAATAATAGCTCGCCATAAACGTTGTTCGTACCTAGAATTGCTATTTGTTATTGTTGAGCCCCTCCTCCAGTAATTGTGTTTACGCTGCTGTCAAGATCAGTAGGCATAGTATAACTTACGTTACTGAAAAATTCAGAGAAATACAATAACGGTAAATCAAAATATAAAAGAATTACCCACGAACGCCAAATACGTAGATAGTCAGATTCACTATCTAAATCTTCATAGAAAATAGTTTGTTCATCTATTAGACTATTAGAATTGGAATATTCTAACGTATCTATTGCAGTTTGTACCATTGTTCTATCTTCTATAGATAGGTCAGCTAGCATACTGTCATCTATGAGAGAACTGTTGTCCCAAGAAGATAAATTTTTAATAAGATTAGAAATTTGTGTAAAAACTAGTTTGTAATTGATTCGACTTAAACGACCATCCGTTTTGTAAGGTTTGAATTCCATGCCCAGTCTAATAAACCCAGCTTTTAAATTATTCAGACTAAAGATAAATATATTGTCTACTATTATTCTTTGTATAAAGTTTAAAAACGGTTTGCTGTTTTGCGCGTTTTGTATACGTTGTGTTCTTAAAGCAACCATCTCACCCTGCACATTTCTGCTTTTTTCTTCCATGATTGAGGCAATTGCGTCATCAGCGTAACTTGCTACTGTTTTTCTAAAGCTATCTCTAAAAGATAGTTCTTCGAAATGAGCTAACAAAGCCACGTTGTTAAACGTGGCAGAACCAAAAAGGCGGATTATATAAAATAATATTTAATGGAATACGTGCAGTTGCATCTGCAAAATTTATACCCCCTGTTTTACTAAGTTTTCGCACATTTTAACTGTGCTAATAAACTCTTTCATAAAAGATTCCGTATTTCTAGGGACAGTTAAGTCAAATAACTTATTTTTTTAGAAATCGCCCAAACTATCCGGACTTTAAAATTGAGTAAGTAAATTGCAAAAAGAAGCGACGCTTTTTAAAAAGTTACCTTGTGAGGGATTAATAGAAGAAGATAAACGCGCAGTTACACGATTATATTTTTCGTTTTCATTACTTAATAATATCCAGAAATTTTCGAAGTTTGGGGCAAGGAACAAATCAGGAATTACTGGTGCTATTTTGCTAAGAAAATCGGCAGTTGCTAAAAGATTAGGACTTTTTTCGTCCGCAGTTAATTGACCTAACTTTTTAGTTATACCTTTTAAAGAACGCTCAAACCAAACTAAGGTAGGATCCCCCTGAAGCAGCGCGTGGTAGTCTAAAGCGCGGAGAAAACGTTTGCCATTTTTGAATATTGAAATAGCTAAAGAATTTCTTCCAGGTAAGAACTGTGTTCCAGTCTTTCGACAAAACCGTAAACGTAACCAGCTGCGGATAGTTTTTCCTTCGGTGCACTTATAGTTAAATCGCTAAAGATAAACTTAGCTTTTTCATTCGAAGCTATGTAAAGCAAACGAATCTCTAAAATACTACCTCCGCGTAATGGTACAGCTGGAGTCATTATGATTCTAGCTGATTAGGCTTACCTATAACAAGAGCCTATAACAAGAGCCTATAACAAGAGCCTATAACAAGAGCCTATAACAAGAGCCTATAACAAGAGCCTATAACAAGAGCCTATAACAAGAGACGTTGAGCGTCGTTTTGTTTTAGGATAGTAAGCCATGGTTATAGGTCCTAGTCCTAATTTTCTTGTACCGTAACGTTCTTCGAGTACATACGGTCATTATGGTCACGTTGTAAAAAACGTTGAGGCGGACTTTCCTTACTCTTTCAGAGTAGGGCCACCCTCACGGGTGGCCCTACTCTGAAAGAGTAAGGTTTTCCGACAGGTTATTTAAGAACGAAAGATACTTTTTCAAAACTATACTTATTCAACAGATAATAGCTTAAAGCCATACATGCTACTACCTCTCCCTTTAATTAAACGATTTAATCGATTTCTGAAAGTGATATTAGATACTAAAGTTAATTTATCTTTTGTTTGAGAGTTTAACGGTAAATGTTGTTTAAATAATAGTTTTAAACCTGTTGTTTGATTTACAGCACGAAGGGCGCCGAAGGGCGCCGAAGGGCGCCGAAGGGCGCCGAAGGGCGCCGAAGGGCGCCGAAGGGCGCCGAAGGGCGCCCAGCCTCTACGATAAGAGGTGAAGAAAGATCCGGATGGATCCAAATAGTTTTTTTATGAATAATGTCTGAAATTGAAGAACCAAAAGTTGGTCTAACTCTTGGATGTTCGGCTTCAAAAGAAGAAATAATTTCAGAAATTTTTTCATAAAAATTAGCATCATTTAAGTCTGTATGAATATTGAAGAATTGTAAAGCTTGAATATCTTCAAAATCACCGTAAGTTTGCGCACGAAGGGCATGAGCCCAAGCATGCTCTTTTTTAGTTAAATTTACGATATTCCAATTTGCATGTGGGCCTCCTTTACATAGAGGAATTATGTGATGTTTTTGAATTATTTGGGTGTCGTCTCCAGTTGGATGAAGAATTTTTTCAACCATAAAGTCGTTATAGGGATTTGATTCATTTTTTAAAAGAGTCAACATTTCTTTTTTATTTGAAATTGTACAATTTGTATTGTTGCGCATGTTAGAACGACGCTGCGTTCCTCGCCCCCTAGGGCCTTGTAATTCATTACCTAGTCGTTTGTTTTGAGTGGCGCTGATTATTAGTCGTGTGCAGTCTGGACAGCTATTTTTTGAACGTAAATACATAGTTGTATTAGTTGAAAACTCACACCCACAATAACATTTTAAAAGTTGCGAACGACGTGTTCGAGAAATACAACTTTCGAAGTGTAAAATCTCATGATGACGTTTTTCAGCTGTATATTGAAAAATTTTAAGTGTTTTTTCTTTCGAACGGTTAAGAGAAGAAATGCTAGAAGGCAAATTGGTTTCAGTAGGAACGTAAATTAGAGGTTTACGTGTGGAAGGAAAGCCACGTTGTTAAACGTGGCATCATTTTTTTTTCTTTGTTTATTAGATCTTTCAATAGACGTTCTAGAAAGATATTGTCGAAAACAATTAGAACATACACCTTTCGAGCGTCGAAGATCAAATAAACTTAACATTCTTTCGGAACCACAGGAACATTTAACTTTGTGTGCTTTCTCACGACTAAAAGTATCATCCTTGTAAGAAACTATGACAAATTTATGCTTTTCACATAAATCATAAAATTCCTTTTTATACTGTTTTTTTGTTACAGCATCTTGCTGTTTTCGCAATAAACTGCGACGTTTGGATTCAAGTGTAGGCATGTAAGTTTATATAATGTTTATTTTTTTATTCTGTTAAGTATACAAAGTGAGATTTTTTCGATATAAAGAAAGTTTAGCGCTGCTATGCTTAAGGTTTATATCAAAGTTTAAGAAATAATATTTATTATTTAGGTAATTTTTAGAAAATAGAAAAAGCGATAATAAATATTATTTTTGAAACATTCCCTTATTTCTAATCTAACATTTCTTTTTTTTTAATAGATTTTTTTTATAAACAAAGCCACGTTGTTAAACGTGGCTTTACCTTATTAAAAAATTACAATTTTAATATGCCACGTTTAACAACGTGGCTTTGGTGTTTAAATGGATATTTTCTCGGATCTTTAAGGATCTATTTTTTTATATGTAAAAAAAATGTGCGCCCGTGCCCGTGAGGGCGGCGCCCTCCCCAGAGGGGTCCTTTCGGAGACGGGCGCCGCCCTCACGGGCACGGGCGCACGTCAGCTCTTATAGTTTTTTTCTAAGTTGGGAGATACCTTGGCCGGTATATGGGAGATCAACATAAATTTCCCATCTGCTGAACGGGTTTTTAAAAGTGTCCAAAATAAAATGCTAAAGTTAGGAGTATAAGCTAAATCTTTTTCAAATTTTTTTATTATTAAAAAAAAAAAAACGATTTCTTATCGCGTATAAAAATACGATAGTCATGGATTCTAATCCAATTTGACATTACTAATTGTTCTTTATCTTGTGAGTGTATCATAAAAATTTTATTTAAAATACATAACAAAATTATTCTCCATAAAAAAATTTTATGGTTTGATTACTTGTAAGTCAAGTTTTTTATATTTTTTCAAAAAAATCCAATATATTTTAAGAACTTATTTGTCTTAGGTTTTCAGTTAGGCTATCTCAACAAAAATATTTCTAAAGTCAAATATAATTGAAATGAGGAAACTTGACTTGTGGGAAAACCTTACTCTTTCAGAGTAGGGTTTTCCTACTTGTTCAAATTTATCTAAAACAAATATAAAAGTTGCTTCGCTTGATTTAGCAGCGATCGCCGCTAGAAAAAGCTGACGTGCGCCGCCCTCACGGGCACGGGCGCACATAACTAAATTCGAATTAAAAATGCCACGTTTAACAACGTGGCTTTCTGATAGAATAATCCTCTGGATTTCTGCCTTTCTTTTTATAGTTTAACAATTTAACGTTTTCTCCAGGGTTTAAATTTTCTAGAAAGTTTAATCCTTCATTGCTTTGTTTTTGTTTGCATCCCTTGTTTTCGACGGTGTTAAGTCTGGCCCTGCTATAACAACCGATCTCTCTGAGTCCCCTATACCAGTGAACCCGCCATAACCCATACGTGATAAAGGTAACTCTACTTCGTGACATATTTTTTCTTTTTGAATATTGTTGTCACCTTCACGAAGGGATAATATAAAATCAAGTAACTTATTAAATAGTATTATTAGATTTGAATCCATCGACTTATCGTCCTTGTTCTCTGAATCTTTTACTATACGTATACTTAATCCAGCGATGTAACCGTTTACATCGCCTTGTACTTTTTTATCAGAACCTAATACTTTTACAGAGTTCCACATTTTTTGGAGTCAGTCTACAAATCTTAAAACTAGTAGGAAAACCTTTGGACCTACTCTGAAAGAGTAAGGAAAGTCCGCCAATTACATGAGACTTTGTAAATGTATTGTATTACAAGAGTTTTTTTAAAATGAAAGTTCACAAATAACATTTTTAATTGAATTATTTATTTTTATTTATTTATTTTATTTTTTTAAAAAATTGTAACCCTAGGCATGCACTACACAATTTGCCTATTTATTCTTTTAAATCTTTATAGTTCTTTGTATTTTTCTTTTTTATCTTTTTTTTGGCGTGCCTTGGCAATTCGAAGGTGCGTATGCAGAATCCAAATTTAGTTTTACTAATTTGAACTATAAATTATATTTTAAACACTTGATCGTTCATGGTTAAATCAGTAATATTTAGAATATTACTATTGTTTTTTATTTAAAACAAATTTGCAATTTTTTTATTTGTCCGTATTGAATTACATAGAATTTAATAACAAACGTATCGTGAAGTTAAACTAAACTATACATGAAGTTATTACAAATGAATAGGCTTTTATAAATATAAATAATGCCCTACTCTGAAAGAGTCCCGTGAGGGCGGCGTTTTTGTAAAGGTTTGTATCAATTTTTTTTATAAAAAACGGAAAGGCACAAAATTACAACCAAAATAAAAATGTATCATTTTTATAGGGGTTTGTATCAATTTTTTTTATAAAAAACGGAAAGGCACAAAATTACAACCAAAATAAAAATGTATCATTAATTAAGAGATTTAATAATTAATAACATAATTATGAACGTGAATTTTTGGAGGGAGAATTAATATTATGTTTTTAGTTACTATAGTGCGCCCATGAGGGCGCACGTCTGGTTTGTTTTTTATGTGTTTCTTTGTTAACATATTATAAAAAAATGGATTAACAGGCTAGAGAATCGGCCCACGAAAATTTATATATTAATGTTGTAAAAAAATCTGTAATTTTTAAAAAAATTTACGACCGTAATTCATTAAATAGTCATCCAGGGTTTTTTCACCTAGATGAAAATAACGATGCGTTGTGTAAACAACATCACAATCACTTGAAAGACGGCTGTTGCAGTACAGAAAAGTTAGATAGTCAAAAAAAATAGCAAACGCTGGTAAAAAATACGCGGACTTTTTCCCACCCGTGAGGGTGGCCCTACTCTGAAAGAGTAAGGTTTTCCGACATGTAAAGGTTTTCCGATATGTAAAGGTTTTTCATGAAACCATTGTTAGCATACGATATACGGCCATATCAGAAGATGTTTTATAAAAATGATAAGATTTTACTACAGAACGAAACGAAGCACCACTTTGAAAACCTTTTCTTAAAGAATCAACTAACATATAATTTGTCCCCCCCTTTTTCTTTTGATTTTCTCCGAAAAAAAGTTAAAAACTTTAACTTTTTTTTTCTTCAAGATAGAACGTCAGCCTAAAAGGCTGACGTTTTTTTTCGTTAAAAGCTAGTATTACTACTATACTATTCAATTTTTATGCCACAAAGTTTGAATTTAACAAACAATGTAACAAACAAATAAATAAATAAACTAGCTAGTTTATTTATTACAGTTATAATTTTATTATTAAAATATTTAATTGAAAAAAGGGGGAGAGTTTTAATTTATTTATATTTATTAAAAAGAGGGGGCAGCCGAAGGCCGCCCCCTCGAAAATTTTTAAAACTTATTTATCTTACTTATTTTATTTTTATGTATCAAAAAGAGGGGCAGCCGAAGGCCGCCCCTCTAAAATTATAGTAAGAAGAATAAAAAAGTTATTAACCGTTTACTGAAGGAGCTTCAACAGAAGAAGACAAATAAGAAAGATAAAGAAATAAAAAAAGGTCAAATTAAGTAGGAATCGTTAATTAATTAGTACAATTAAGGCTCCGAGTTTTGTTGACTATTTTGATTCTGATTAGAAGAAGAATTATCAACATCTAATCTAAACCAACCAGGTCGTCTATTTTTTATACCCTTCCTAATGTTCGAGGGAACGGTACCTATAGCATCTGAAGCAGCTTTTTCAGACTTATAAATGACTCCATTAATTTGAACAGGAACTGGGCGCCCTTCGTCGCCCTTCGTACATTAGTTTTGGTTCTTTTTGCTCTATGAACAATGGGACCTGCAGGTTGATTTTCAGAATTATCAGCATTCGCACGACGCTCTCTTTCTCTCCGTGTTTCACAGAAACACGGAGTATAGCTTTAACTTGTTCTTCAGTAGCGTATGCGTACTCACCTCTATTTACTCTATTAATAACATAGTTTCGATAAAGTTCAAGACTTCTCGACGCTTCAGAAATCGTTAAATAAACATTACCTTCAGCAAAAATGGCTTTATCGTGGGGATTACCACCACGAGGTTGATTAGACATTTCTTCACGCTTTTTAAGGAGAGCATTATAGTCAGCGGCGTCAATTAAAGTCAGATCGGTAGGTTGTCTACGGTTATTGATATCAAAAGTATTATAAACAATACCCCCATTATCTCTATGCTGCTGAATAAACTCTGCCTCACGAACTAATCGTGCATTTTTATCCGTCCAATTAGGACCAAAATCTATTGCAATGAATTCAAATGACTGTTCCGAATAACGGAACCAATCCAGTTGCATTAAAAGATTTGCCATTCTATATCGTCTTAATAATTTTTTATGGGTAGATACCCGTCCAGAAATACCACGTTGTTGCCCAGTTTCACCAAAATAGCAAGAAAGCCACGTTGTTAAACGTGGCATTATTAACTTTACAACGAATACAGTAAACACCTGCTTTAGTTGGCAATGAACCAGTAGCTGGTTTGTTTAAGGTTTCGGTAAGACCTTTATTATAACACCTACCTTGTTTAAACAACTCTGATTGGAGATTATATTCAATATATCTTCGATATACATAGTCCTCAAATTTCTTGCCATAGTCATAAACTAAAACTTCAAACTCATTAATACCATGTGTTATTATATCTTCACGAAATTGGGTATTTTTAACCTGATTTCGTCTGATGTCATAGATATGTGTAGCAATTCGATTTCTTAAGTTGTTTGATTCTCCTACTAAATATTTATCTGTAGTTTTGCAATAAAAACAATAAACGCCTGGGCTCCATTGATATTTCTTGTAATCGCTCCGATGTTATTTCCGATAAAGCAATTCTAACACCTGGAACATCTCCCTGTTGATTAAGTAACGAACTGTTTTCGCGTGTAAAACCACGTGCTTCAAATTCGGGCTCTCTATCAGGAAAAGTACGACAGAAAAACTTTCGTTTAGAGTATTTATGCAATGTTTTACGATCTATATAAACCAAAGCCACGTTGTTAAACGTGGCATTTTTTTTTTTTCATTTCATTAAATAATGATAACATCTTGTTTTTTCTTAACAAAGAACGACGTTTTGATTCAAGTGTAGGCATATGAATTTATTTTTATATTTTAATACTGTATATATACAAAGTGAGTTTAAATCAATATAAAAAAAGTTTAGCGCTGCTAAACTTAAGGTTTATATTGACGCTTGATAAATAATATTTATCATTTTATAACTTTTTGGTAAATAAAAAAAGCAGAATAATAAATATTATTTTTTCTTTTTTGAACATTCCCTTATTTTGAATTTAGCATTTTCTTTTTTTATTAATAAATTTTTTTTGTTCGCGCTTTACTCCTACCCTTCGGCGAAGGGCGGTAAGCACTCAGGTGTGGCAAAGCCACGACGCCAAAAAAATTATATTGTTACCAGAGTTAAAAGATTTAATTTTTAATCTGGTAACAATATATATTTTCATAGACCGTTTTAAGAATCTATTTTTTTTAACGTAAATAAAACACTTTTATAATTTCTTTCTAAATTAGGACAAATGTTTACTGGTAAATGAGCTACCAGTATATTTTTTCAGCAAAAAAATCATAAAAAACTTTAAAATTAATCTAATAATAACAAAAGAGAATTAGTTCTCTAATATTGTTGAAAGAAATTATATACCTATTTGAATAAAGCTATTCACTTTATTCAAATAGGTATATAACTTAATAAAGTTTTATACTAAGAGTTTATAAAAACTCTTATTAACCATTGATTGATGGAGCTTCTACGCTCGCTAAATCTAATGGGAAGTTCATCAGTTTTGTATAGACTCTTTATTCTATACTCTCTTTGTTTCCAAAGAGTGTCGGACTATATCATAACTTTTTTTTTTTTTTTTAAGAGTCCTAGGCACTCGTGGAGTTTAGAAGAATACCTTCTTCTGTAACTCTAGTCTCTGAACCTTCTTAATCTTTGTAGAATTGTAGAATAGGTATTATAGATTAAGCTTGGCTAATAGTTACCCTTATTAAATAGGTTTCTATTATTTCACCTAGTTTTTCAATAAAGTTTTATTTTATTGCCACGACTTGTTCATGGGCATTACGCTCGTGCATAACTTCCATACCTAAGTTAGCACGGTTGATGATGTCAGCCCAAGTGTTTAATACACGACCGTTTGAATCAACAACTGATTGGTTGAAGTTGACAATGTTACCCTCCCTTTCGAAAGGCATTGGACTATATAATCAACTCTTATAATATTTCCTAGGATTATAAATCATTTAAATAAATGATTTATTACTAAACGGCCTTTTAATAGCTGCGAAGCAGCCTAACACCTGTGGAGTGAGGCCTAACCCCTGTGGAGGCGGACTTGTTTACACCCGTGAGGGGGTCCTACTCTGAAAGTAAAGGTTTTCCGACTAGAAATATTTATGAAGCGTTGCCGGGCGCTGTTAGAGGCTTATTGGTAGGGCACCTCACCTCTTAGTCTCTGAACCTTTCACGAACATATATTATTCTTATCGAATTTAAATACCCCGTTCGTGACTTGGCTGCGAATTGCCATAGCCAAAAATACGATGCCCGAAGGGCTAGCCTTCAGGTATAAATTTAAAATTTAAGTACACTTTATTAAAACAATATGAAAATAAATTTTAATAACATGAAAAAGGATAAAATTATTAATCCATCGATATATTGATTCCTAAAATACGCCAATTCTTATAGGTAAAAACTCTTTTACTAGTACGACTATCAATATTACCTGTTAACATTCGTGTTAAGATTGTTACAGCTGGATGTTTTTCTTTTTGTGGATATACAGACCATCTTTCTCTTACATCTGCCATAAGTGGATTCGACATTAATTTGTCAACAACATCAACTATACAACTACATTCACAGGGACAAAGCCACGTTGTTAAACGTGGCAATTTTTACAAGACTTTCTGTATTAAGAGGCGTATTATCGTTTTCAAACATAATAAAGGCCGTACTTGTGGGAGTCTCAGAATAGTATAAATTAAAACAAAGCCACGTTGTTAAACGTGGCTCTTCTTAAAGAAGCTACAACGAAGGTATTTCGAGCATAACGTGCACGTTGTCTTTTAGGACGTTTACCTAATTCTCTTTGAATTTCAGGATTAAAGAAATCGGTGTTGTTTCTTCGTCTCGTTTCAACTGCTATTTTATGAATAGTTTCCCATCCTAACTCAAATTGTCCAAATATCATCTGACTAGCCCCTAAATCAGCTGAGTTTGGATAATTATCAAAAAGAAGTTGATGTGCAACTGCCACGTTTAACAACGTGGCTTTCATGCTCTTCAATTGTAAGCTCAATTAAATTTCATTTCTTGTTTTGTCCGTTTTGGTGAAGTGGGATAATGTGATGTTGTTGAGTTTTTATACACGTTAATACTCGTGTATTAACGTACGATTTAATTTCGAAAGAATAAATTGGGAATAAGAATTCTTTTCCTTCTTTAGATAACTTATTAGTTCTTCAATATTATTAATGTTTTGTTTCATAATTATTAATGTTTTGTTTCATATTATTATTCATTGTTTTTTTATATTTTTTATTTTTTTTTTATTTTTGACTTTAGGTTTCTCGCATTTCACCCGGTTTACGAATGTTTTATAGAACATTAGGGTCTCAGTTTTTTAACGAAACCGTTTAAGTTGAAAGCCATAGTTGAAATACCTAATGAAGTTAACCAGATACAAGCAACTGGCCATACAGCTAAGAAGAAGTGTAATGAACGAGAGTTGTTGAATGCAATATTGTTAAAGTTAACTTTTTTAGCTTATATAGAAATGCCGCCCTCACGGGACTCTGAAAGAGTAAGGTATTTCTATTATAAAGAATTGTAATAGTTTTTTGAATTTTTTTTTGATTCAAAAACTCTATTACAATATTTTTAGGAATTAACCATACAACAAAATTATTTAAATAAGGTAGTAAAAGTCTTTTCATCTTTTCAAAAGTATCTTCATTAGGATCTTTTAAAAGAATAAAATAGGATTTTAGTAAAACATAACTAAGTTTTTCAGACCTATCGTTGTTATTTAAAAAGTCCTGATTACTCGTTGGCGGACTTTCGTTACTCTTTCAGAGCCCGTGAGGGGGGCCAAAGGGAAACCCGTCACCCTCACGGGTAGGAAAACCTTACTCTTTCAGAGTAAGGTTTTCCGACTTGTGTTGTAAATATTTGTTTGTTACTTCTTGTTGTAGAATAATTCCTTACAGCTAAATTGTAAGCTTCCCTTTTGGATTAAGGGCTTCAAGTTTACTTGAAGTTCAGACTATATCATCATCTCTTTAATATATTTCTTTTGAAAGAGATGTTTAGCATGTAGTCGTTGAAGGGTAACTATATATTGAGTTACTTCCCTGCTGATTAACCTTACATGTGAAGGGTGTTCCAGCATATAGCTAAATTAAAAATAAATGCTTTACGCATTAATTGCTCCATAATGAAGCGTATTGGAAGATTAAACGACCAAAGTAACCCACTTGTTCCATAAATTACTAAATGGAGTGGACTATATCTTAATCCTTACAGTTAATAAACTTTGTAAGAATTTCGGGCATTTTAGGAACTTTACAATATAATTTGGTTAGATATTCCTAACAGGCTATTATTGTTGGGACTCAAGCCTTAGTCTCTGAGCGTTCTAAAACACCTTAAAAAAGAATAATACCATTTTATTAAATGGTAGGCTGTTAGGACGGTAGGGAAGATTCCATAAATTTGAGTTATCCGTAGCATTTACTCATTTTATTAATTAGTATATTGAGATAGCTCTGGTTGACTTGAAATAAAAGAAATACCATAAAGGCTTTTTCTGTCATTTCTTAAAACACGTGAAAGTAAAGAAGAAAAATTGGATTTTTTACTTTCTTTTAATAAAGAAAAGTTTAACGAATCAGGTTGAAGATGTTGAAGAAAAATGGCTTTGAAATCATAAATAAGCGAAATTTCATTTGCTTTAACTATAAAGATCTCGCCTGTTTCTTTATTTTTTCAAACAGAATCGTTTTGAATAATTTGACTTACTTTTTCGCCTCTTTTTTCTTTAAATTTTTCTATTTTCGACTCACTAATAACTTTACCGCCTTTGTTACCATTTTTTCTTTGATTTTCACTATTGTTAAAACCCGTACAATTTTTTTTACTGTTAGCATGAGAAAGTTTTATTCTTCTTTGTATTGCTTCATCAGTATTATTTGATGGGTTTGTCCAAAATGAAAGAGCTACGCGATCACCTTCTTCCTGATATACATCATATCTCAATGAATGCGCTTTAAAGTGATCTTTTACACTTAGATTAATAATATTCCAGTTACAATCTGGGCCACCTGAAAATATAGGAAAAATATGGTGTTTTTGTGTGCTATTAGTAAACAATGCACTGTTGTTTTCCGTTTCCTGATTATTAGGTTCTTTAGAAGTTCCAGTTAGAAAAATTTTATTCCTTTTGTACATTTTCTTTGGTTTACCATTTAAAAAACCAAAGATAAAAGTATTGTAAGGATTTGGATTTCCTTTTAAATAGTTTTTTAAAGTTGTGTGGCAAGAAATTGATATTTCTGTTTTATTATTAGTGTCAAAAGTGGAAAAACAATTATTATTTTTATTTTCTTTTATTCTTTCACGTCTTTTCCAACCTTTCACTAATTTCGGCTTTACTCCAGAATTACAATTTTTGTTAGAATCTTTCCTTCTTTCAATAGTGCCACGTTTAACAACGTGGCTTTGGTTTCACTAATTCTTCTTTTTTTACACGAAGGACATCCGTTTTTGGATGTGTAATAAGACTTGGCACTAGTTGTAAATTCATACTCACATTTACATTTGAGTGTTATAGTACCATCCCGTATATAAGTAGGATTACTAACATTGATTAGCTGATGCTCTCTTGAGTCTGCTAAATTGTTCCAAAATTCTAAAGTTTGTTTTACGGACATATTATATATAGAATAATTTTTATTCTTCATCATATCGTTTTAAATGTAATTCTTTAACCTTTATTGCATTTATAAGTATAACATTTATTTTTAATATTGACCAAAGAAACTTTATTTTAATTTTTGTCCTACCGTTTTCACTATTTTTCTTATCTTACTTGTTCTTACTTATTAAGAAATTGTAATTCTGAGCAAAATGTTAATTAATTATTAGTAATTATATGTATTATTCTTTTTTAATCCCGTTTTAGCTTCGCTGCGGATTGTCAAAGATTAATTAATTTGACTTTCCCGCATTTTACCCGATTTTTTGTAAATTTGTTTCCAAATTTAGCACACAATTACTTTACGCCTTATGTGCAGCTACGATGTTGTAAGTTTCTTCTTCTTGACCGAATTTGTAACCAGCGTTAGCTGATTCGTTCTCAGTAGTTTCACGGATTAAAGATGAAGTTACTAAAGAACCCTTTCTTTTCTTATTCTTTTCAAAATAAGTCGGACTATATCATAATCCTCAGTTTTTATGAGGATCCAGGGCGTTAATTGAGCTATTATTGTTGGGACTCAAACTCTAGTCTCTGAGCGTTTTCTTAAATCAAACTTTTTGTTTAAACATTTTTAATAAAAATTGTAAAAGTTTGCCCTTAAGAACTTCGCTGCTGATTTTTTTTCTTTTTAAATAAGACTTAATTTCCAATTTTTTCACAAGACCAACCATAACATTTTTTACGAACACCTGTCAGTAAAGGGCTAACCCTCAACATAGGAGTTTGTTTGTATTCTGTTAGAATGTTCAAAACATCGGTACCCGTTTCACAATTAAACACGCACAAAACTGGCTGTTCTTCAAAATAGAACAGAAAGCGATCTTTTTTTGTGAAAACACGATTTAAATTTCTTTTCCGACCACCTTTTTTCCCTCCAGGAGAACGTAGCTCTAACGAATTTTCTCTATTCATGGAACGAGATGCCATTTCTCGTTGGTAATCTCTTGACCAAAAAGTACGTTGTTCACGTTTTTGAATAGCGTTTACAGCTTTTGCGCCTAATTGTCTCCAAATTCGACGACTTTCAGATAAATTGCCTTTTAATAAAAAAACAGAAGAATAGTCTTGAGGACGTTTATAAAGTTTAAAAAGAATTTCATGTGCTTTAATATGATCTTCAATCGATAAGGATATCAAATTTTGTTTAGAATCTATATAGATTCTAGACAATTCAGAAAAACAATTAAACCAAAGCCACGTTGTTAAACGTGGCAATGTTTTGGAATGATATGATGTACGTTTTTCACTGTACCCTCGGTATATTGTTTTTGTTGACATTCCTTAATAAATTCATTATATTCATTTTTTTCATCACAAAGCCACGTTGTTAAACGTGGCAGTTTGCATCGATTTTATATCATTTAAAAATTTTTCAGTATTCTCGTTATCATCTAAAGGTTCGGGAATGTCTAAAAAAGCACTGGAAAATATTGAAAGTGCCACGTTTAACAACGTGGCTTTGTCTGAATAAACTTGATTCAGTTATCAAACAGATAACATAAATCAATAATTCTATCGTTAAGTAACGGAACCTATTTTAAAACGAAACTATGTTATTTGTTTTCATATTGTAATTTAATTATTATTTTTATCATTCATTCTAAAGTTGAATAAGTTTTAGTCAAGTTGACTGTTGTGAATTTTATGGAGAAACTTTCGTTTTATTTCCGTGAAATAAAAGAAAAATGTTTCAGCATTTAACCCTGTTTTTACTATAATATTGCTATTATAATTGCACAGTTCGTTTATGCATAGCTGAGAATAATGAACCACCAAATACACCAGCAACACCAAACATCACTTTACCCAAAAGTTTCCTATTGGAGTGGACTATATCATAACCTTTACCAAAAGGTCCTGGGCACTAATTGAACTATTATTGTTGGGACTCAAGTTCTAGTCTCTGAACGTTTTCTTAATTTTTATTTTTTACAAAAAATAACCCTATTAAGAACTTCGCTGCGGATTCTCGTCGTTTTTGTTTTTTTACATTAGAGTTCCCGCATTTCACCCAGTTTTTCTAGGCTTTTTTAAAAGCTTAAGCTTAAAGTTGGAGAAATTAGAAGTAGATTGGAATAGATTATCTTAAACAGACTAAAACACATTTAACCTTAAATTTTAAAATGAAGAGTTAGGTCTGTTTAAGATACAAAGCTAATAGAATTTCTTCTTTTTTTTTGAAGACTATGCAAAAGAAAATCTATTTTGCCTGAATCATAGAATTTCTCATTTTTCAATACTAAAAGATAATCTAGAAATTGTTCTATTGTATTTTCAGTATATCCATACTGAATATGGAATTGTTCGTGAATATCTTCAGATAAAACAATACTGTTTATTACTGAATAGGCAAAGACAGGACCTCTCGAAGCGTTAAAAAAATGATGGCACACTAAAGAAGTTTCTTTAAAAGTTTTACCTGTTATTGCACATTTGTTATCCCAAGCCCGAAGAACTTTATTTCTCCAAGATCGGCCTTGACTAGTACGTCTCCAATCCCTAAACTGACCGCCACGAGAGTTAGGCGTAACGTTTTTGCAACATGATAAACCTGCTAATGAACGATTGTAATTATAGTAATTTGTTTCGTGTACCATATTATGTTTAGTACAAAAGACCTTTAGTAAGGAAAATCTATTTTGATAGATTCCTTCAATAATTATATGTTTATTCTGTGCAGCTTTTTCAAGCGTTTGATTTTGTTTTTTTTGCTGTTTATCTGATAAAGAAGTAAGAGATGTAGAGCTTGTAGTTTGACAAGCTCTAGGAATAACAATAGGTTTTGAACAACAAATAACACAAAGCCACGTTGTTAAACGTGGCTTTTTTTGACTTTTTATAATTCAATAAAGAATTATCATGACTTCGCTGATGAATAGGGCAATAAACCAGGAAACGTGAAGTATTATTAATGTATGTGCCTTCTAGTAATATATGATTTCGGCTACGAACTAAATTTTCCATCTCTAATTGTTTACGAGCTCGAAACTCGTTTGTATTATCTCTATGTTGATTCATAGGTTTTACCTTTAAGCTTCTAGACCACAGTTTAGTCTATGGAATGGGTGCATTAAGATATTCAACTGTTACGGGAAAAAGTATTACTTTTTTACTTTTCCTACTTTCCCGCCGCCACCTTTGAACTTTTCGAAAGGTAGCGCCCAAGGTTTCCCCCGGGTGTCGGACTATATCACAGAGTCGCCGTTTAGAATTTATAGACTTATTTATAAACGCTAAATTATTTTTTGGCAACTCCCCGGGAGCTAAAAGTTGGTTTATTGGTAGGGCACCTCACCACCTAGTCTCTGAACCTTCCGTAGACCTGTTAAATGGATTAAAGAAAGTTTTTTCTTTCTCTTAAATCCTCTAACACCCTATCTACGGCTTGGCTGCTGATTAGCATAGTTGTATTTTGCGCTTCGGCAAGATGTTTTACAAACAATTCAAACTGTTCTAAAGTGTTAGAACGAAAGCCATAACGTTTATGAAATTGTACATGTAATTCACGTTTAAAAACAATACCATTTTTGGGTATATAAATAAGACTCTCGTTTTCGTTTGTACCGTAAAGATGATGACATTCTAAGTTTTCTTTTTCTCCCGAAATAGCACAGGTATAATTACCATTTTTCAATACTTTTTTACGCCAACTGCGATACTTACCTTCTTCTTTTTATTTTCGTGGCTTTCCTCCACGTTCTGGTCTTGAATAAGCAGATTCACTTTGGCGATTAATAGTTTCTTGTGAAAATTCACGGTTAGTTAATTTAGAGCTAACTTGTTCACGCCCACAACAAGAACATCCTGTGCGAGAACGTTTGTAGTTAGTGAAAGTAGTAACATTGTCTGTACAAAGCCACGTTGTTAAACGTGGCATGTTTAGGGCAAAAAACAACTAAACGAGAAAACTTATCTTGGTACGTTCCTTCAATATAGAGATGTTCTCTATCTTCAATTCTTTGCATTGTTTCTTTTGTTTTTTCAATTTGAACTGCTTTTTGTTGTGTGTAAACCATATTTTATAATATATAATAATTTTTTTATTTTCTTAAATATTTTGTACCTTTTCCGTGCCTCTTTAATCGAAAGATTTTTCGAAAGATTTTATTTTTACAACCTTAGCCTTCCAGACATTTTACCCGATTTAATGAGCACAACACCTAGCTATGCTCAGCTTGGAATACGATCCATCTGTTATGTATAGACTCTTTATTCTATACTCTTTTCCTTTTCGGAAAAGTGTCGGACTATATCATAATTCTTTCAAATTACTTGTTTTTTAGTAGCGGCATCTAGGACTGCGTCCGTCGCGCTCCGCTTTTTTATGAAAGAATCCTGGGCACTCGTGGAAGGTTTATTGGTAAAGAACCTCACCTTCTAGTCTCTGAACCTTCTTTACTCTCTAGAAGATTTATTTATCTTCTATTCTTTGAATATACCTTCTTTAAAGGTATCTATGTCGGTTTGTTTTTAAGAAAACCGAGATCCTGATCCTGACTGTTTCATTAGAAAGTCTAATATTTTCCAGTAAACCGATCAATAGGATCATTTTTAAAATCATAGAAAGCTTGGCTAATGATTACCTTTTTCTTATAAGAAGGATTGTCCGAAAGAAAGTAGCTACTTGCTTTCAGACAATCCTTCGCGTCTAAAAACTTCTTTTTTAAGATTAAACCAGTTAACATCAGAAAATCTTGCACAAAACTCGGTGAATTGGGCTTCAGTATTATTCCCATAACCATAAAAAGTATGAAATTTTTTATGTACTTCTTTAGCTAGTAGTACACCGTTACTAAAATCATATTGTCTTTCAGGAAAGAGATTCCAGGCATCCAGATGATGGCAAACAAGTTGTTCCGTAATTTTTGATAGGACACATCTTCTCGAATATATTTTTTTTATTCCATTAAGCCAATAATAATCTTCTGTAATACGTTTTAGTATATCACGTTCAGGAGCGTTTTTAAAACGAGGATGTTGTTCTCCCGATTTCCCTGTTAGTGAACCAGGACGTGCGGAGGCCTTAGTACCTATAAGTCCACGTGTCTCTGAAGATACTATTTTAATTGAATGCGTTTCTGAAGCTTTCTTATTTTTACATGTAGAACAACAAAGCCACGTTGTTAAACGTGGCAGTTTGCTTTGCATTTTTATAGGATGCAACTGAAGTCTTAAAAACAGTATTACATTTACTGCAATGTATTTCAATATCAATAATACTTTTTACATTTTTATAAGATTTTTCAAATAAAAGTGGATTTACGATAGAATGACCACGATTATGAGCTAACTGTTCAATATCTTGTATTGTCAGTTTTTTTGACATTTTATAAGAAAACAGTTTTCATTATTTCACCCAGTTTGCAATGTTTATTAACATTGTCACGAACGATCATGAAGTTGAAAGTACCTGAAATCATTTATGTTCAAGATGCTTAGGTTCTCGCATCCCCGGATTTTACTTAAGGTAAAATCCTGCTTTATATTACTATAAAGATCAGACCATATCAAATGCGAGATAAAATCTCGCACTCTGCTGTTTCGAATAACCTATTATTCTACTCACTTTCGTGATGGTCGTTAGACTTTTAAAAGAAAAGATATCGGACAAAGGAGGCTTATATAAAAAGTAAGAAATTTTTTTTTTTAATTTTCTAAAGTGGATAATTATTGTTTTTTTTATAAAAGTCGTTTTATTGTTTTTTTTATTCAGGTCGTTTTATTGGTTGGTCTCACTACTCATATGATTTCTGCGTTTTAAATTATACAGAGATACCCCATTAGCTAATTCTTCCTGAGTAGCTTTTCTATAACCTGAGTTAGATTTAGTCATTTTTGTTTGTATACTACTTTTTGATTCGCCTAATGCCTCGGAGGCTTCTCGAATAGAAAAGTAAAAAACTTCTTCTATGATAACACCTCGATTATCAATGGCATAAAGTTTAGGATAGTTTTTAGCAGAACGTATAGTATCTTTTTTTTCTTCTAACAAAATTTTACGTTGAGTGGGCTCTTTTTCTTTTAACCAGTTTGGAAAACTTTCACGTTCAAAATGCCACGTTTAACAACGTGGCTTTGTAAAGAGATAAGCCTTGCTCTTTTAAACTTTTTATTGTTAAAGCTACTTTTTCTTCAGCTAAATCTTTGTTTTCATATTCAGGGCCACACACTAGAACAGTAAACTTAAATATATCTAAGTCTTTCCCATATTTTACGTAATCTTTATGCATTAAAGGTTGTACATTTTTTACACTTTTTTGAATTGCCCATTTTGTATGTGATATAGCAGCGGATACTCCGCCCCTACCTGAATGATAACAAACGTAGAAACAATGCCACGTTTAACAACGTGGCTTTATCAATAGTATTTTCAACAAGTATAACACCGGGTAATGTTGAGTATTGACGAGAAAAGTATTCTTTAGGGCTTCTGTCTCGATATTGTTCACCTGTGCCGGTATTATGACAAAATCCATAAAAACGAAGTTCAGTTTGAAGATTTTTTTCTAAAAAAAAACGTTTCTCCCAGGTCCATTCTACCCCTTTTTGTACTATAATAAACTCGAAATTATCTAGGGGATACTTTTTTAGTTCTATATTCATTTTTGAATTAGTATGTATAGACTTAGACATTTCTCTATAATGATTATGGAGTCTTGTTTTTAAATTATTTGTTTCCCCTACATAATTCATATTTGTATGTTTGTTTCTTATACAATATACACCGGGGGTGGAAGGTACCTGGAAATAATTCTTAATTTCTAATTGCTCTCCTTTTGGTCTTTTATTTTCTTTATTTAGTAAGGAATCGTCCTTTTTATTGTTTCTTTGTGTTTCTTTTTCGTTTTCTATTTTAGAGATGGAACCGTTATTAATTTGAGAATTTTCTGAAGTTGAATCTTTTCTAGAAAAAGAACAAAGAGAATATAAAGGATTTTCTCCTTTTAAGCAGATTTTTCTATAGTGAAAAAACATAGATTTCAATATAGGGCTATCAAGATAACCTAAAGGCATTCCATCGCTGAATGAGCCTTGTCCGATCAATTGTGTTAAAAAAAAACATAATAATTTTTTCGTAACGGTCAGGTTAACTCGACTCCCGACCTGACTTTTTTATGATGTTTCTTTATAGAAGAGGTTAGAAGAGTTTAATTTAGTTTAATTTTCTCTTTCTTATCTCTTCTATTCTTAATGTTTCCATTAAGTTCAGACTATAACTTAATCTTTTCAATTTCTTTAAAAGATCTTCAGCATTTAGTCGTTGAAGGGTTACTAAAACTTCCCTGCTGATTGTCTGTTTCTGTCGTTTTTTGTTGTGGACTACCTAGGACTGTCTCCGTCGCCGGCTCCAGTAAAAGATTTCAATGTTTCGTCAGGGACGAAACATCTTACTCTGAAAGAGTAGGAAGGATTAAAAACCATTCGAAGACCTTACTCTTTCAGAGTAGGGGTTTTTAATTCTAGGTACTCTTTTTTTTAAAGTTTTTAATACTCTAATAAGATTTACCTTTTGTGCACAGATGTATACAGATTTTCCAGCATATGGCTGAATTTTTATTATTCGTTTATAGAATAATCCCCTCTAAAGAAGGGTAAATGATGAATACTGCAGTTGCAGCTGCTACTGGAGCAGAGTAAGCAACAGCGATCCATGGACGCATCAAAATTGTTAAGACTTTTATAAACCGCGCGTTTGGAACGGAATAAACAAGTACATATAGATCTATATGTACCGCCATTTCTTTAGTTTTCACTAAAGTTCAGACTATGTTATCAGCTTAAAAACTTAGAACCTAAAATTAAAGTTTAGATCTTTTTGTTTTAATTAATTAAGCTGCCGGGCACTCGTGGAAAGATTATTGGATTATTGGATTATTGGATTATTGCTAATCTTACAGCTTTTTGGGCATAAGGGTGCTACCTAACCCGAAAGGTTAAATAAGGACTCCCTCCCTCACTTTCTAGTCGTTGAGCGTTTGTTTGAATCTCTTTAAGAAACTCAAAAACTTCGCTGCAAGTAATCTCAAAAAAATACTTTCTTTTTATTATTGAAAGTATAATTACGTTTGAAAACGCGATAATTTGTTTTTTTTTTGAGTTTTTCTTGCATTTTACCCGGTTCGTCGTCCAACACGTAGTTGGATCGAGGGCTGACGTCAACCTAAACGGAAAGATAATTCCCACTCACGCAAGTAAATCCCAACATTTCTATTGGGCTTAGACTATAATTTCCACTCACAGCTTACCTTAGACATCAAAAAGATATCGTAGTAACCTTTAGTATAGCGAGTGTCCGACGTATTACCAGTTAGCTTCCGGAATATTTTTATATTCTTTTTTATTTGAAAGAATAACTTGTCTCCTCTTTCGAGTCAGTCGTTACAGGGTACAAACTTAAAAACTCTAAAAGTTTATACTTCCCACGGTATTCCCATATATCTATAGTATTTATATATGTATGAAGGGTTCACCGTTATTAGTCGGTATTAACCGGTTAAAAAACGTTTTCAAATCAAAAACCCGAAGAAAAGGAATGGATATATTACTCAACATTTTATACCTCTTTTCTCCCGGAAACCAGGTTTCTGGGAGAAAACTCGTACGACATCACCTTAATATAGGATACGTTACTAGCGTACTTATTTTTTGTACATTTTGCGTAACAATAATTTATCGAAACGATAGGCATTACTTGGTAGAATCTTATTTTCTGTTGGCCATAAATCAAACTCAGCAGGATCAAGAAATTCAAAATTTCTAATATTGTTTCGAATTGTTTTACGATCTACACCAAGAAACTCGGCAGCTAGCAAAACGGATTCAAATGCAAATCCTGTACCAACAAAATTGACAGGTTTTGGTCTTGTACCGCTTGTCGCTGGTCTAAACGTATTACTGACCACAAATTGGCCTGTAGCACCTTTATTGTAGATTTTAGTATTATGTATTTCGTCAGCCATTAAATGATTTATGGCGTTAAATTCGATAGTTTCTAAAAATCGAGTAGTAGAATTTTTTGAAGTTGAAACTTAACTTTCAAGACTTCGTAGTTCATCGAATTTGATAGAATTTTTATCAAAACTTATTAATGGAATGAAAAAAAAGTCAGTAAAAGAACAGTCATTAGTCTTAATATCTTCAATGAATGAAGAGTACAGACTCGATCTGCTGTTGTTGTAATAATTTCTAAAGTCTCGATTATAGTCACTTACACCTAAAGCAAAATTTATTGAACTGCCTAAGTAAAACCTTTTTGTTTTCTTGTTGTAAACCATGTAAAACCCCAATTTATTCGAATTGTCAGAAAAACGACTGGTCTGCTGTCTTAACATTTCAGGATTTTCTTCAAATAGGACCAATGTTCTATAAATGATGTCAATTAACTGAATTTGCAAATTTGCAATAAAATCTACTCTATTAATGTTTATAGCTTGATCTGAATAGATCAAATAAAAACTTGTTTTGATTGTATCCATAACTTTTTTCTTTAATTTATCTTGAAGCCTATTAAGACTTTGACGTATATAGAAATGATATGTCTATGTTTGTTAGCTTCTTGTTTTAAACTTATCTTTTTTTTTAACGTTTTTAACCGTTATTTGTCTTAAGAGGTTATCCCCTTAAAGGGCCGGTTGAGGTTGACCCATGTAACAACATACACCTAAGAAGAAGTGACATACAACTAATTGGTAAGGACCACCGTTGTATAACCACTCATCTAAAGAAGCAGCTTCCCAGATTGGATAGAACACTAATTCCCTAGATTATCTCTAGGGAGTGGACTATGTCATAATGTTTGTTTATGATTTGATTTCACAAATCAATTACAAGACATTTCGGGTACTATTTGAGCTATTATTGTTGGGACTCAAGCTCTAGTCTCTGAGTGTTCTGTGGAATCTAATTTTTAATTTTTCATTTATTCTAAGTCTTGATTGATTAAAAAATCTTCTTCAAAATGAAGAATTTCATTTTTTAAACTCAACTCCGAAATAGCTTTTTGAATGCCCTCCACAGCTTCACTGCAAGTTAGCGTTTTTACAATTCTCCAACCATACATATTATTTCGTTGTTTATAAACTAGTTTATGCATTGATGCTATATTTTTTTCTTCCCCAATACTTTTTTGAATTCTTTTAATTTTTCAACAATTTCTACAAAACTTTGTTTTGGACTAATCAAACAATAAAACTCGGAACCTCTATTCTTAGAATAAGATTGTTGTTTAGCTGTTAAACTAAAAGCCCATATTGAAAAACTTGATACAAACTCACGAAGTGCCACGTTTAACAACGTGGCTTTGTTCATTTTGATTTTCTGTTCCTGTTACTCTACCGTAGGTCATACCTACTTTTTGGCGTGCCAAAAATTGGGCTTTAGTATTAGCTGATCCACCTTTAGATCCACCTCGGTGACCCATTTCAATTTGAAACTGAGTATCAAAAAAACCACGTTTGTTAGCACGATCTTCTTCTCGCGCAGCCTTTACATGTTGATCACGTAATTTAAGTGCTTCTTCTGTATCTCCGATACGAAAAAGATAAGCACTTAAATCTTGTATTTTGTTTAGACATTTGTAACGAATCCAATGTGCTATAACGTGTTCTTTCACAGTTAAGAGAATTCTATTATCATGAGCATTATCGCCACCTTCAAACCGCGGGAGTATATGATGTTTTTCTATATACAACTCTGTATTTCCTGGGGAACGCTTTTGTCGGATTGAATTAATATATGTATCGTATTCGTTTAATCCAAGCTTATTAAGCTCTGATAATTTTTCTTTTCGCATCTGATAAAAAGTTGTTTCAAGCTCTTCTATAGAAACTATAGTTATTTTTTCTTTTTTTGTATTATCCACATTAAAATTTTGATTCATTTTATTTTTTTATTTATAAATAATATTTTTTTTTCAATCTATGTTTAGTTATACATTACATTATAACTAATGTCGCAGAAATATTACTCCTTTTAGGAGTAATATTATCTGCGATATTCTCAACCCTATTTTATATAAGAAAATAGGGTTGAAATGTATGGTTTGAATTTTTTGTTTTTAGCCTTCTTGCATTTCACCCGATTACATTCGCTCTTTATTTTATTAGAGCGAAGCACTTCTTAGAAATGTAAACCAATCGCGTTTGAAGTTGGAACAACTGCACCAGTGATGATGTTGTTACCGTATAATAATGAACCAGAAACTGGCTCACGGATACCATCGCTCGAGAGTTAATTGAAACCTTATTAAGACATAAGGTTTGAAAAGCCCGACCATACGTAAAAGCCAAACATTACATGATAGGACTTCTGCGCTACAGGTCAGGCACTATTCTTAGTTATTTTTAGTTATTTTACCCTTATTTAAGTTTAAATAGATAACAAATCTTATCAACAAGACCCTTAACTTATAAAATTAATATTACGAGTATAGGTCGCTCGAAAAGCGACCTATAGCGTTTATTTTTCTTGGTCGGAACGAAAACGAGCCGCGTGTTCTGCGGCTTTTGTTTTACCACCTTCTAAAACCCATCTGTTATAAGTTTCACAATCGGCTAAAAGATCTAAAATTAAACCACGTTTGATTTCACCATAAACGTAGGGTAAAATCAGTTTAAGAAAAGCTTCAACTTTTTCCCGTTTGTACATACAAACTCTATATACAGAGTTTTTGGTGGTAGTTTTTCTAATTTGTTTTCTGCAATTTTCCCCCATAAGACTAGCTACATATAACATTAGATCTTCCTCAACCAAAGCCACGTTGTTAAACGTGGCATTTCTATTTTAATAAATGGGCGCCCTTCGGCGCCCTTCGTATAGGTGGCGGTGGAGTATAATCTGGACTTTGAATTGCAGAGCGTACACGTCTATCTTTAGATAACTGTGCTTCTCCTTGTAACAATCCTGCAAGCCAAGCTACCGTTTCAGGTTTCATGTCTTGAAACCTTGACGAAGTTTTACTTTCAGCTTTGTTTTTGGTTATACTGTAACTTGAACCCTTCTTTTCTTCTTGAGACGCTGGGTTAGCTACTTTCCTGTTCTTTGCGATCTTTTTCTCGCCTTCACTTGGGAAAGAATGGGGTTGAATCACGTTACCAAAGATTTTTCGTTTGTATATTAAACGAAACATTTGTAAAAAACTTAAAAGAATAAAACAGCAATGTTTCGTCTCTGACGAAACATCTTACTCTTTCAGAGTAGGAAGGATTAAAAACCATTCGAAGACCTTACTCTTTCAGAGTAGGGGTTTTTAATTCTAAGAATAGCCTCTCGTTGGACTATATCTTCACCCTAATTTCATTAATACTACATATAACATATATATTGTAGTAAAATTTATATGTCAATAGCTATATTAGGGGCCGGGCGCTAATTGAAGGGTTATTGGTGAGTTCCGCACCTTCTAGTCTCTGAACCTTCTGCTAACATACTTACTTTTTATGTATAGTAAGTACCTCGTTAACAACTTGGCTGCTGATTTTTTTCAAGTTTCAGCATTTCACCCGGTTAATACTAAATTCTTGCGAATTTAAGACACCTTTGTAATGTCAACTGGAGGTGCTGCGATGAATGCGATGATGTACACAGAAATTGCAGTTAAAAGAGTTGGGATCATGATAACACCAAACCAACCGATGTATAAACGGTTTTCAGTTGAAGTGATCCACTCACAAAAACGTGCCCAAAGGCTAGTATTTTCACGACGTTCTAAAATTGCTGTCATAATTTGTTATTTTTTTATTAATTTTTTGATTTTCTCCGAAAAAAGTTAATTTTTTTTTTTTTAACTTTACTTCCAAATTAAAATTAAACATAGGCTTATAAATAATACTATAAATTTTTTATTCTTTGTTAAGTAAGTTAATTAACTTTTTTATAATATTGTATAATTCAAGCTTTTTCGTTAAAACCTGGTAATAACATATTACCAGATTATTAATTTAAAGCAAGAGCAGTCTTTTTTTAGACAAGTTTTTTTATAGCACTTTTTAAAACTTTGTGATTTTCTTTAAATATCTATTATATATATAGAGATAAATGCCTAATCAAAATAAGCATTTTTTTGAGTGCGGCACGCTAAGTATCTGCGCATAGTATCTGATTTACTAGATAAGATCGCGCTTGCCATCTTTACGCGCGTTCCCATTTGTCTGGGCCCCCGCCAGTAATGCCACGTTTAACAACGTGGCTTTGTTGGGACTTATAGCAGGACTTAAAAGCGGGCTGGTGCAATATCGTCTTCGCCACACCTGTGAGGCAAAATAGGGAGGAGTTATAGTTACCGTATCGTCAATCAAGACGAGGTGATTTCGTTTTTCGTTTGTCACTACTGGGCCATCCGGGACAACCACTCGTGAGGTTGTCCCGGATGGCCCAATAGCCCGGTACGATTGTCTATAAGACCTAGGCTCCCTATGTATCTATGTGTTGATAAACGTGTAACCTTCGCCTGTGCCGCTCTACGGAGCGTGGGTGTACTCAAGGCAACTTGATATGACCGACCCACTCGGGAAGGGGTCGAAGTTCTTTCCTAGTGTAAGGGGCTGGCGAATCCACTTGTGGAAAAAGCGAGAGGGAAAAGGAGTACAAAATCCTATAACCTGCTCTGAATTGAATGTTAATTTGCCGTCTGTAGAATATCTTTCCACATTTCGGACATTTTAAACGCTCTACTAGGGTGAACTGGTCAGGACGGAAGGGCTTTCTCATGTCACTAATTTTATCTAAGGTTCTCCCTGGAATACAGCTTCCGCAAACATGGAACCAAATTGATTGGGCTTCTGTGTTTGCCGAGGTTGTATCCCTTAGATAACAAGCCTTTACCTGTTCGAAGTCTGGCGATCTAGTGAAGTTACGTGTTTTACAGCAGCAAATCATTGAATCACCTGCAACGCTTTTAGCGGGCATTCGTCGCGTTACGTCAAAGCCAGCTCGTGAAACGGCGGGGGTCGATGAGTTAATCACAGTAAGTGATAAGGACAAATGGGATCTCTTTAATGGGCTCGTTGGTCTGGATTTAACCCATTGGACACCTCCTCCTGTTCGCAGAATTTATATTCTAAAAGCTGACAAGAAGAGATGGAGACCGCTTGGCATCCCCACAATTAAGGATAGAGTTATACAATCGGTTGTTATGGAAGCTCTCGAGCCTGAGTGGGAAGCCAAATTCGAAGGTGGTTCATATGGGTTTAGACCTAATCAAGGCAGGGTAGATGCTCTGCAACGTGGTTTTAACCATCTTTCTGCATCTCCAACTCTACAACCAAACGTAAATTGTGAATGGGCCGTGGTTGCGGATATCAGCGGCTGCTTTAACAACATCTCTCATAAAAGTGTGGTCGACGCTTTATCAGATTTTCCGGCAGGTGGGCCCTCACCTCTGGTGAGGGCCTTTCCTAGTTGAACGCTGCGCTGGTTAACAGCTGGAATCCTTGAAGAAGGCGTATTTGTAGAAACAATTTTGGGATTTCCTCATATGGGATTTCCTCATATGGGATTTCCTCAGGGCGGTGTTATTTCACGTCTTTTGATGAACATCACGCTGCACGGACTTGGTAATCACGTTTGTGCCTTATCTACAGAACGTAAAAAGCCAGTTATGATTCGATATGCTGACGACTTCGTATTCTTATGCAAATCGTATGACCCCGCTCTTGAGGCCCTCCGTAATGCGGAAGGGTTTCTGCTGGGTCGCGGCCTTAAATTTAAAGAAACTTCAGCTCCTGCGGTCGTTCATATAACGCAGGGGCTCAATTTTCTGGGGTGTTCTTTCAGACGCATTTCTAACTACGGTTATGATAAAGCGCTGACGGTTCGCCCTCCTATCTTCAAGGGAAATGTGCTTTTTGCCTAACCTTGGTATGACGAGACGGTTACAAACGGAATTAAGGAAGGGCGCCGAAGGGCGCCCATTCTTTTGTTTTTGTTACCATCTCTAAGGAAAAACTAAAAGCTGTTCGAGCTAACTACAAGGAAGTTTTTCGTTACTATCGTGGTTTCAATGTTGGTAAACTGATTAAGGCGTTGAACCCAAAACCCCTACTCTTAAAGAGTAAGGGGTTTCGCTCTATCTGCTCGCACAATAGATTGTACTCATGTCTTCCATCAACTTGATAATTATATTTTCAAGTTGACGCTACGTATGCTTCGGAGACAACACAATTCTAAGTCTTGGGCTTGGATATGTGCACACTACTTTAGGCATGTTTCCGTTCCTGGATTGGACAGTCGATGGATTTTAGGTAATCCCGAATCGGATCTTACTCTACTACCACATAGGTACTTTTCCAAGGTAGACCAAAGCCACGTTGTTAAACGTGGCATGTTTTGGTACGAAGCGATATGTGTAAAGATGACCCGTCGCCCGCTGATAAGGAATACTGGCGTATTCGTGAGCAAATCTTTCTCGACCGTAAAGGAGTCGACTTGCTAGCAGGTTTTGATAGAGAACTATCCGCTAGTCAACAGAAAGCCACGTTGTTAAACGTGGCACATTTGGCCGGTTTGTGATTCCTGTTTATACTCTGGTGAAAGATTGCACAGACATCATGTTATTGAAAGATCTATGGGTGGAAAGGATACGTTAGGGAATATACTATTTGTTCATTCTGTTTGTCATCGTCGTATTCATTATGGCGGTGACGCAGGTCTTTGGCGGACTCACCTTATATCTTACAAGGCAGCACATCCAAAGCTGGTCAAGCCTAGACAGAGAACTTCTGTCAAATGGCCTGCCCAGAACGATTTCCGTGAGGATTTCGGCTTTGTTAATGCTCCCGATAAGCATTAACATTTTAATTCAGGTTCGTTACCACATAACGCGACAAAGAACCCTACTCTGTCGAAAAATGTTATAATCAACAAAATTTATTTATGGCTAAACAATTTAATAATCCTCGTCGTTCGTCTCCTTTCTCAAAGAATTTAGTGGGACCATTCAGTCCCAAAGGATCTATGGGTATCTCGTGGCCTTCCATTTGTGAATACCCTATTTCCTCTTTGGCGGTTCTTAAAGATCTCCCATCGTATTCAAATATATGTGTCTTAGCTGTTATTGGTTTCTTTGGTCGTACTCTGCGCGCTGCGTGAGAACACGTCCGAGTCAAACGGTGAGTTTGCTAGTCGTCCGTTTGTGCGTTTCATGAAACGCAATCTTTTTGGTACAGGAGATACGTTAGTTGTCGCTGCCTCACTAGCTGTGGTTCCAGTCCTTGGTCTTATTGATTCGATCACCCCCGTTCAGGTTGAAAATTTTATCAAAGCTCCAATTGCTAACTATCGCCCTAATGTCAAAACACCCAAACAAGTTAACGCCTCAAATGTAGAGGTATGGGTAAACGGTCAAATTTCCAGAATTCTTGCCACGTTTAACAACGTGGCTTTGTCTTATTAACAGTTGTCCTGCATCGGTCGCCGGCCTTTATAACTTTGGACTTACTCCTGGACGAAATAATTCTGCTACGGTAAATCAGTTAGTGGATTCTATTCCTCTTCCAAAAAAACCGTCAACAGGATTTATTCTCGTTTCTTTTCGCGTTATCATGGGATTTATTGTAGAAGACGAAAACGGTGTTTTTACTTTGGCTTCAGAGCCTTTGGTGTTCAATGAACTTCCGCTTACCTTTGCGGGTAAAACGAACTTGGTCACTCTAGGTATATCTCCGCTTGAATGGGAGCTATTTTCTTCTAAGCCGAAGGGTAAAGCTGGCAATGCTCTTCCAGGTGTTGAAATCAAGCGTCAGCTTGATCCTAGTACTCAAACTTCTCCTAACATGAAGACTAAACTTCGTGTTATGGAGGAAGGTGAGCTAAAGGATCTTCTTACGCCGCTTGAATTTGCTTCATACCGTTCTGCTGCCAAACTTGGTGTTAAAGCACGTTTTCAAGAATTAAATGATTTAGCGCTTTCTCGTAAGAGTGCAAAATCATCTGATTCGCAAGCCCAAGTTTCCACTGTAGAAGATGATTCGTCATCTCTACAGGAATTTGCTTCTGCTGCTAAAGCATCTCGTAAGAAAGGGCGTCCTTCTTCAGCTTCACGGGTGGGAAGCCCTTCAGTATCAAAAGTTCCTAGCCGTCGTGCTTCTCTGAGTCGCGGTTCGGATACTAATGCTGAAAATCAACAGGAAGTGGTAACTTTTCAGGACCCAGCTTCTGGCCCTCACCAGAGGTGAGGGCCCACCTAGACCTGTTGACGATTCAACATCGTCAAAACCTCTTCCTCAAGCTGCTCCCCCCCACGTGAAAACGCTCTGTAACGAACTATAATTTCGCATTCTTCCTAACCCGGCCTGAGCCGTATGCATCGAGAGGTGCACGTACGGTTCTTAGGGGAACTATCCCCCCTACCCGAGTTATCTCTATTATAGGTCCTATAGGTCCATGATTTTTCTATGTTAACTTATTCATTAGCTAACATTTTTTGGGTTACCTGGGACTCGAACCCAGAACTTATCGGTTAAAAGCCGAGTACTCTACCATTGAGTTAGCAACCCATTATATTCAAAATAATTAGAGTAATCATTTTCATATAAATTACATTTTTATAGTTTTAAATATTTTTTATAATTGTTTACAATCACAAATAGAATTATATCATATATAATTTTTTTTTGACCCATGTGTCAGTTCCTATTATTTACAGATATCACAAACTAACAAATTTTAGAGGAAAACAAATGCTAAAACACTCTACCCGAATCCCCTACTGTTTCTCTTTCAGAGTAGGGGATCTTTAGTAAAATAGTGTTAATGTGTAAAAATTACTTTTCTCTGCATCTAATAAAAAAATGCCACGTTTAACAACGTGGCTTTGGTCTATATGTATAAGTTTATAATTTAGTTCAAAGTATTTAAACTATTCTAAATAACAAGTTTTAAAATAAAACTTACATGTGTTTCTATTACGATAATTCTGACCTACGAGATTTTATATCTCGTATCAATAATTTCTAAAAAACTGCCACGTTTAACAACGTGGCTTTATACATATGTAGTATTACTAGACATATATATTTATCTAAATATGTTTTATAATATTTTCTAATTTAATTATATCACTTATCAGACCTGAATTCTTTTTTTATTTAATTCAGGTTTGATAATATTTTAATTGTAAAAAAACTAAATAGTTTTTTTAATATATTTATTGTGATTTTGGTATCTATTTATATTTTATCTAGATAAAAAACTATTTTCTATATAAAAATTCCTTTTATTAAAGATTACCACCACGAACAGATAATAAAATAACAACAATTGGACCAGCTGCTACTACTGTAAATAGAGCAAGTAATTGTAAAACAAGAGTTAGACTCATATATTTATAAAGATAAGATTATGGATAAAAAATCTAAAAGTAAAAATTTATTATTAAAATCTTGAATAAAATTTATATCTAATAATATCTAAAAGATTTTTCTTTTAAGTTTTAAATACTTATTCAAAATACAATAATAACATTATTTATTAATTAATTAATAATTAAACAATTATATGTTAGAATTATAACATAATTCAAAAAGCTTAAAAAAAAAAATTAAAAAAGCCTGCTTAGCTCAGTGGTAGAGCGTCTGTTTCATAAGCCGATGGTTCGCTAGTTCGAATCTAGCAGCAGGCAAGAAAAAAATTATATATAATGATATTCTGAAAAGGCATTATCAGAAGTGCGGCACGCCGTGCCTGATATATTATCAGGATTAGAAGTCTTGATCGCGCTTGTCACCTTCGGTGTCTTCCCTTTTTCCCGGGCCTCTGCTAGCAATGGTCGAGACTTCTAGCAGACATTCGAAGCAGAGTACTGCAATATCGTCTTCGGTACCTAATGTGAGGGAAAGGCCGAAAAAGCTATAGTTTCGGTGTCGTTAATCAAGGCGAAGTGAATCCTTTCGAGTTTTCACTCTGGGTTTTTGGTACATCAACTCGTGATGTTGTCCCAGGTGACCTGATAACCCTGGCACAATTACGATTGTCTATAGGACTTAGGTTACGCCAACGTTACTGTATGTTGGCAAACGTGTAACCTTTCTTCGGGTTGCTCCATGGAGCATGGGTTGGACTCAGGGCAACCTGATATGACCGATCCGTCAAAGAGGGAGTCGAATTTCTTTATCAGTCTAAGTGGCTGGCAAAGCCAGATAGGCTGCTGGCTCAGAAGAGTCTACTCAAAAAACTGGAAGGGAAATGGATACTTGTATCCTATAACCTGCCATGAATGAATACGATTCATCGTATAGGAGGTAAACATTTATTATCCTTTCATATGCCACGTTTAACAACGTGGCTTTGATGCTATCAGCGATCTACTGGGGAGAAATGCCACGTTTAACAACGTGGCTTTGTCAGGACGGGAGGGCTATCATTAGATACTATGTCATTAATTTTATCTAATGCTCCTGGTGTGCAACTGCCTAGGGCTTGGAACCAGGTCAACTTGAACACAGTTTTCTCGCAGGTAGAACCACTTATGGGTGAAGCCTTTACTTGTTCGAAATCTGGGGATCTTGTGAAGTTGCGTGACGTTAAAAGGCAAATTCTTCCATCACCTGCTACTCTATTAACAGCTATTTGTTCTGTTACTTTCAAATCAGCCCGTGAAACAGCGGGAGTGGATAAGCTTATTGTCATGAGTAATTCAGACAAATGGAACCTTTTTGAAGATTTCATAGGTATTGATCTAGAGCATTGGTCACTTCCATCTGTTCGCAGGATATATATCGTTAAGGCTGATAAGAAACGTTGGCGTCCGTTGGGAATTCCCACTATCAAGGATCGTGTTATTCAGGCGGTTGTGCGTGATGCACTTGAACCTGAGTAGGAAGTACGTTTTAAAAAGCGGATCCTATGGGTATCGTCCATATCGTGGAAGAGCGTATGCTCTTCCACATACGTTCAATCATCTAGCGGCTTCTCCAACGTCACAACCTAGAGTAAACCGTGAATGGGCTGTAGTAGCAGATATCTCTGCCACGTTTAACAACGTGGCTTTGTTGCTTTGACAATGACAATGTATGACATAGATTGATTGTAAAGGCCGTTGAAGGTTTTACTGTTGATTTCCTTATTGAACGATGGTTGACAGCGGGAATTCTTGAAGAAGGTGTTTTCGTAGAGACTACTACAGGGTTTCCACAGAGTGGAGTACAATCTCCTCTTCTGTGTAACATTGCTTTACATGGGCTTGGATCCTTTGTAAATAGTAAATCTGCGGATAGTAACAAGCCAATTATGATATGTTATGCGGAGACTTTGTACTTTTTTGTACTTTTATGTAAATACTATGCTGGAGGGCAGGAAGCTTTACGCCATGCGGAAGATTTACTGGGCTCACGAGGTCTTAAGTTTAAGGACACTATTGAGCGTGCTATTGTTCATGTTACTCAGGGCTTTGATTTTTTTAACTGCACTTTCAGACGGGTAAGTAATTATGGTTACAATAAGCAGCTTACAGTTCAGTTTTCGAGGGCAATTCTTTTGTCATTCATCCTTGGTACGATAAAACTGTTAGCAATGGCATCAAGCATTCTATTTTTCTAGTTTCGGTGTATAAGGGTAAGCTGAAGTCAGTTTGTGCGAAAAACAAAGAAGTTTTTTCGCTTTTATCGTGGTTTCAAGATTAGTGGTTTAATTCACACGTTGAACGCCAAAATCCCTACTCTGAAAGAGTAAGGGGTTTCGCTTTATTGGCAAGAACCATAGATTGTATGAAGGACTTCCTTTATATAAATAACTATATTTTCAGACTTATTCTTCTCCTTTAGTTTCGGACAGGGCAGCAGGCGCTTCGTGTATGGTGTCTTGGCCGTTTATCTGTGAATATCCTATATCTTCTCTGTCTGTTTATAAGGACCTGCCCAGTTATCATAGCATCTGTGTTCTGGCTATTGTTATTATGGTGTGTTTGGTCATTGTATGTGGTTTACGTGAAAATATTAGTCCATCAAATGCTGAATTTGACTCTCGCCCTTTTGTTCACTTTATTAAGAAGTTTAGTTTATTAAGAAGAAGGTCTTTGGGACCTCTGATGACCTTGTAGTTGTCACTGCTCTTGCTGTGGTTCCTACTCTTGGGCTTATTGATGTAAGTTAGGTAGAAAACTTCATGAAAGCTTCTATTGCAAATTACCGACCCAACGTTAAGGTCCCTAAACAGTTGAATTTGTCTAATGTTGAAGTTTGGGTGAACGGTCAAATATCTAGAATCCTTGGTCTAATGAATTCATGTCCTGCATCTGTCGCCAGCCTTTATAATTTTGGGCTTTTTCCTCGTCAAAGTAACCAATTTGATGTTAGGAATATTGTAAAGTCTATTCCTCTTCCCAATAAACCTAATTATCAGTTTGTTGTTTGGTCTTTTCGTGTTATTTTTGGGATTGTAAATAGAGATTTTAGTGGCGCCATTACCCTGATTGCTTATAAACCTTTTGTATTCAATAAGCCTTCGGTTACTGTGGCTGGTAACCCTAATATTTCTCGAATTGGTATTACCCCATTAGAGTTTCAAATGTTTTCTGTTGCGATCATGCGTGAGGGCAATGCGGCTGTTCTTGGAATCGAAATTAAACGTTAACTTGATCCTATGGCTACGGTTGTTCCTAATGATAAACGCGAAATCTTGATGCGAAAAAATTAGAGCAGCTTCTAACTGCCACGTTTAACAACGTGGCTTTGTTTAGAATATGCCTCTCATCATTGTGCGTACAAGATTGGGAACAAATCACGTTTGGTTTCTTTAAATAAGATTGTTGTAGAAAGAAAAGCTAGCCAGCAGTCTCAATCTCAACCACAAGCTGCTACTCCTGAGGAGGGTTAAAACTTTCAATTTGCCAAAGCTTCGTCATCTTCGAAAAGAAGAAGTCGTCGTCGTGCTTTGAATAATAGTTCTTCTTCTCCTTCTTCATCTGGTCCCATACTTCTCCGAGCAGTTTTTCCGATGCAAGAGGCGGGGAATCAGCTTAATCTAAGGGGGCTTCTGATAATTCAGAGTCTCCCAACTCGGAGGCATCCTCTTCCCCTCTGTTGAAGAGGATACTACTAAAAATGTAACAGGTTCTCCTGACCCTGGAGTATCCTCTTTTTCTCCTGGTGGACAGGATGTTTCTGTGGGTATTTCGGATGATACTAACTCTCAGCAGAATGACAGTTAGCAACGAATAGATAATATAATCCCTTTCTTCCTAACCTGGCTTGAGCCGTATGCATCGAGATGTACATGTACAGTTCTTGGGGGAACTATTCCCCTACCCGAGTAGAATACCTTTGCGATGTCATGAAATGAAAAAATAATTAAATTATCATGAGATTTAATCTTATGATATGTTTTATGTTGGTCTGAACTGATTAGATCAAGTATTATTGCATATAAAAAGTTATATGTCTAAAAAAAAATATATATATGTTAAGAAACGTTATCTTCTTGTTATAAACAAGAAGATAAGGTATAAAAAAAAGAGAATATATATTCTGCTATATAAATATATATAATAAAATTATGAGTAAAATACAAGAAAAGAAGTATTTATTTTGTATTTACAGCGTCTATTTCAAACGAATATTGCAAAATACTTTAATTATTTTGATTACCTTTCAACGAATTTATTTATGTCTGGTTCCAATAAATAAAAAAAAGCGTTATGATTAAATTTAAATGATGAACACTGATTTAATAAAATCTATACGCCCACCTTTTGGGTTGGGAATTAAAAAAAAAAAAATTTAACGAACAAATAAAGTGAAAGTGTTAGTATAACAAAATAGAAAAAGGTTCAAGTAAAATTAATCTAGAAAATTCTGTGTACCAAAATTCTCTAAACTCCTTACTAAATAGGCCCTACTCTTAAAGAGTAAGAAGAGTAGGGGATATTAAGGCCGCCCTCACGGGACTCTTCTTACTCTTTAAGAGTAGGAAGAGTAGGGGATTTGGGTAGAGTTTTTTTTGATCTAATTCCTTTTATAAGGACTCGAATCTGTATTACCTTAAATGAAATCTATGTTATTTCAACACACGATAAATGTGTATCAAATAAATGTGTACCAAATTGTTCTATTTGGACTATTAAGTGCGAATCACGCTGTATTTAGGATCCCTCTGGGGCAGAAGGGTCCACCTCACAGGGTACAAGACGGGCGCCGTAACAGGTGTACGTTGGTAACACGTCGCGCTTTTTATTTTATTAATGCCTAAGGGCAAAAATTTAAGGTAATATTAGCATAAAAAAACTAATAATATCAATAATGTTTATTACCATGAAAGAATCAAGGATAGAAAATAATAAAAGTTTTTATGGATGCTTTTATTTAGGATCTTTTGATTCTGCACAAAGTCTAACAGTAGCAAATGCATTGAGACGATCTTTATTATCTGATTGTACAGGATTAGCTATAATTTCTGTAAAAATAGAGAATGTACAGCATGAATATTCAACATTACCAGGTGTACGAGATTCAGTATTAGATATTATCTTAAATTTTAAAGAAATAGTATTAAAAAAAATAAAAAATCCGTTTGGTGGTCCTAATGGGTACAAACATAAAGGGTTATCTTCTATTTATGATAAAGTAGGTTCAACTTTTTTTAAACCTGTAGTAGGTTATCTTAAAGTTAGAGGTCCGGGAATAATACGTGCTAAAGATTTTCGTTTACCCCCCTTTATACAATGTGTAGATCCTAATCAATATATTGCTACTTTAGCAGAAGATGGTGTTTTAAATGTTAAATTTGTAATTATGGAAGGAAAAAGTTATTATATTCAAAAGCTATCTTCTAAATCTAACTCCTCAATAAGTGGTAGAAACAAAACAAAAACAATAAAAAAAATGGATGAGTATTCGACTAATTCTAGTTTAGATACTAAAACCAAAGATGAAGTAGTTGGTAACTCATCATATAAAAAAACATTGAATTCTTCTAATGGTTTAAAACCAGCCCCTGAATCAGGGGATCCATTAAATTACTGGACGATAACTAAGAAACGTCAAAATTTATTAAACGAGTTAAAAAAAATAATTAATACAAAAAAAAGTAATACAGATAGCTCTGACGGGTCTTGCACTGTTGTTACAGACACAAAAGATAAATTGAAGGATATAAAAAAAGTAGAGTTAAATTCAAATACAAAATCATTGGAGTTATCAGAGGGAGAAAATATATCATCTCTTCGTAATAGTATTTTTGTAGATAAAAATACTAGTACAGAACCATTTAATGAAAATTCAAAACAATTAAATATTGATGCTGTTTTTAACCCAGTAACAAAAGTTAATTACATTATAGAAGGATATGATAACTATATTGTGGAGTCTTTTTATGAAAAATATAAATTAATTGAAAATTTAACTTCATTTCTAGATTCTGCTAAGTTTATAGAATCAAATTTTCCATTTTTTTATGAAAAATGGAAAACAGAAGACAATATACATTCAAACATGAATGATTATTCTATAGAAAAAAATAGAGAACTTTCAAAAAAATCTATATCGAAAAAGTTATTAGATTATGTTACCAATTTGTCTACATCAGATTTATCTATTTTATGTACTCCCGAAGGTTATAGTCATTACAAAGGTATTGGAATTCCTTCTTCTTTTACAGAATCTATTTATCTTTCTAAACTAAATATGGAATCGTTAGAAGGGTCTTTTGAGTCAGGCATTAATTTAAGTCCTAGACATGTTGTTTTACTAGAAATTTGGACTAATGGTAGTTTACATCCAAGAGATGCTTTATTAATGGCTTTAAAAAATCTATCATATACTTTCAGGCCTGATAAAGTCAAAATGACTAGTCCTATATTTTCTAATTCTGCATCATATAAAAAAATAATAGAAAATCTTTAATTAATTTTTTTTTATTAATTTTTGCAAGTTAACGGAGAGAGAGGGATTCGAACCCTCGGTACAAAAATATTGTACAACGGATTAGCAATCAGCCGCTTTAGACCACTCAGCCATCTCTCCTTATATTTTATATTTGGATATATTCATATATATCCATATATAAAATATTTTTTTATATATTTAATTTTATAGCAACAATATAATTATAACAAGCTGACATGCGAAGTTGAGAAACCCTACTAAATACCCCCCTACTTTTCTTACTCTTTCAGAGTAGGAAGAGTAGGGGGTTTGGTGTGAGGTTCGGGTAGGGAGTATTGTTTTTAATTCAAGGTACTTTTAAATTCTCCAAGAGAATTTAAAAGTCCGATATCAATAATTAAATCTAGGATTTAATTATTGATATTGTAAATTTTCTAAATCCGAAGAATCTGCCACGTTTAACAACGTGGCTTTTTATACATTATATAACAATAAAAAAAATAATAAATAAAATATAAATGTCAGAAACGAAATTAAGAAGAGACTTGTCTTAATTATTTTTTTTTTTACCTATTTTTTTTAATTTTAAAAAACCTTGTTCCAAATTAATTATATAAATTTATTAATTTTATAATTAGGTTGTAACCATATTTTATATAATTATATAAAATGATATTTAATATATATACATTATATAATCTATATTTGGTTTCTTATCTAGTATTATAAATTTATAGTTTTTCACTATTTGTTTAAAATTCTTTGAAATGTTTTATATATAAATATATAACTACAACTCTCTATTTGGGAGTTGTAGTTATATATTGTAAAATTACAAGTATAAAATAATATTTATACGTTTTAATAAATTATTAAACAAAAGTTTATTAAATTATTAAACAAAAGTTGTTGTATGAGAGAAGTGTTTATTTTTCTCTAAATTTTTATTTCTTCGTAATGGTTTACAGATAAGTTCAATTAAGTCTTTAGCATTAGTGAAACCATGTATCTGAGAAAATGTCATTTCCACACTCCATTTTGTAGTTATACCTCGTGCTTCTAATGGATTGGCATGTGCCATCCCCGTTATAACTAAATCTGGTTTTAATTCTTTAATACGTTGAATTTGATAATAGTTATCAGGTTTTTCAACGATGCGTGGGAACGGTACCTTCATTTCAATACATGTTTTTTCTAATAAAGATAGTTCTCCTGCTTGGAATCGTTTATCCATGTATGGTATACCAATCTCGTATACAATCATTCCACAACGAATTAAAAAACGTGCTAATGAAATCTCTAGAAGATTGTCTCCCATAAAGAAAACAGATTTACCTTTAATGAAATTAATTGATTCTGTTAAATTAGACCAAATTGTTTTTTCACGTTCTTCTAATCCAGTAGGAACTATACCAAAAACACTACAGATTTTTTCAACCCAAGCTCGAGTACCATCTGGGCCAATAGGAAAAGGAGCTGATATCAGTTTACACTTACGTCGGCGCATTAAAGAAGTAGCAGTACGGCTTAAAAAAGGATTAATTCCGCAAACATATACATCTTCACCTAAAGCCGGAAGATCGGAATAACGTGCTGAAGGTAACCAACCAGAAACATTAATACCTTGGCGTCTTAATTCTAATTGTAATTGATTAGCTATAGTACTAGGTAATGATCCAAATAAAACAAGTTCTTTTTCTTGTTTTGTACTATTTGTACCATTTGTATCCTCTACTCTGCTAGAGTAAGGAGTTTGTAATAAAGTTACGTTTTTTGAACGTTCTGGGCATTTTTGCGCCATTGCAGCTAAAACAGTATCTTCACCTTGTGTAAAAGCATAATCAAGACCATTAGCTCGAGCTACTACAATTGGGATGCCTATTTCTGCTTCTAAAGTAGGTGCCATACCTTCTAAATCCATTTTAATAATCTCAGTTGTGCATGTACCAATCCAAACTATTACACTAGGATTACGATCCTGCTTAATTTGTAAACAAAGTCTTTTTAGTTCTTTATAATCATTTAATTGGGCAGAAATATCACTTTCTTCCAATTCAGCCATAGCATAGCGCGGTTCAGCAAAAATCATAACACCTAAAGCATTTTGTAAAAAATAACCACAAGTTTTTGTTCCAATAACTAAGAAAAAACTATCTTCGATTTTTTGATAAAGCCAAGAAACGCAACTAATGGGGCAAAAAGTATGATAATTACCTGTTTCACATTCAAACTGACCGCTATAAGGTACTTCTGTTGAAGCTTCATTTGTTGGCTCCATTGACGAATTTCCTGTTTGATTAGAAGTTTGTACAGTTTCTAATATAGAGTTTTTTGATGCATGAAGCCCTGACCAACAAAGCCACGTTGTTAAACGTGGCAGTGCGAATCTGGAACGGACTTCGCACGTCTGCTTGTCCACGTAGGTCAAGTGGCATATACGAATAATTTTTTTCCCCAGGCGATTTTAATAAAGGAAATCTTGTTTTGTTTTTTACCATGAAGTTATAATTACAATCCGCAAAATGCGAAATTATTCCAATTTTTAAGATAAAATCTCCTCCTCGAAAACCCCCCTTACTCTTCCTACTCTGAAAGAGTAAGAAAAGTAAAGCCTTCGAGTTAGGTTTATCCATATAAAAATTGTATAAACAGATTATTATGGATAATAAAAAGTTTGCGCTTTATAGTTCAAAGAAATTAAAAACCATCATTCAGCTGTGCTGTTTTTATTATATTTATAGATGTATATTATTAATAGAATATATACATATACATATTTTCATTTTATTCTTTCAAATTAATAATTTTTAATTTAATTAGCGCTTGAAGTATCTAGACTTTCATATTGCCTCTTATTAAAATCTGTTTTTCAATAGAACTACATATTATAAGATAATTATACAATTTTTTTCTATTTTTTTTCTTTATTATAATAAAAAAATCTTATGCATATGTTTATAAATAATTACGTATATTTATGAATATTCATTCGTTTTTGTCCATTTTTTATGCAATCAACATAGAAAAGCGTTACTCCGGAAAATTAATTGAGAGTGTAACCATACTTTTTTTAATATGGTTACACTCTCAAAAAAAAGATTTATATATATATATAAATCTTTATTTTTTTTTCGGTGAAATATTTTTTTATCGGAGATAATTATATGATTTTCCTAATTATTTATTGTTAATCTATTATTATTATTAGGATTATAATAAATTATATATTATATAGAGTACCTAAAGCAAATCAGCGTGTATGGATAAGTTTTTCATTAGCTTACGAGTAACGCATGTAAGTTAATGATTAATACCTTTAAAATAAATACATCCAAGTTCATTCAAAAAAGAATATAAATTTCAATATACCATGCTGACATGCGAAGTTAAGAAAATTGATCAAATCCCTTACGCGAATCCCCCTACTCTTTCTCTTTCAGAGTAGGGGGATATTTAGTAGGATTTCTCATTTTTTACGTTTTCCAAAGAACCCTTCTGGGGCGGGCGCCGCCCTCACGGGCACGGGCGCACATATAAGAGCAGGGCTTTTATAATAATTTTTGTTTATTCTTTTTTGATTTTCCTTTGATTCAACAACTGATCAAAAAATATGCCACGTTTAACAACGTGGCTTTGATGCTCTTAAAGAGCACATGTCTTAAATTAATTTTTTTGTATAGATGTAATTAAATTCAATGATTTAATTACACCACCATTTTTCATTAATCAATTTTTATCTTGTTTATAGGCTTGTGCTTTATGCTTTATCCTTTTATCCTGTTTATGAATTGACATTAAATTTAAAGAAAGTTGTAATTTACAATGTTTGGTTTTGTGGGCCCTCAAGGGCCCACGTCTGCTTTTAGGAAATTTAAAAGTACCTTGAATTAAAAACCCCTACTCTGAAAGAGTAAGGTCTCCTTACCCGAATTCCCTACTTTTCAAGAGTAAGCCCCTTGGGGGTGAGTTATCTAGTAAGGAACTTTCTTTAGTTTGTTAATTTTTTAAGATTTAAAGTTTATGCGCTAACGCATTTTGGTGCTGCGTCTGTAAGAAAACGACACCGGCAAAAGTTGAGTTTTAATCCAAGAATAAATATTCAATATTTATTTATCAAACATAAATGATTTTTTATAAAATATTATTTAGTTGATAGTTAAATGTAGTTTAGTGCACGTGACATTATTTTTTATACAAATTACTATAGTATGACGTGGAAATTTTAAAAGGACTTCCTACATAGAAGTTTTCACGTCTGCTTAATCTACTAAAAAATGTTTTTTTGTTGTAATATTATTACAAATTTTTTTTTTACTAGATTATATATAAAATATTGTATTTTAGTATTTATAAATATAAATAATATTTATATATTAATTGAAAATTTTTATTGTCCGAAAAAAATTAGAAAAATGATGAAATCCCTTATTAAATATCCCCTTACTCTTCCTACTCTGCGATTCCAAGAGTAAGAAGAGTAGGAAGAGTAAGAAGTAAGAAGAGTAAGAAGAGTAAGAAGAGTAAGAAGAGTAAGGGGATTCGGGTAGAGTTTCTAATTTTATTAACTTCGCACGTCAGGGCTTGGCACTTGGCACGTCACAATATTATTTATTTCTCCATAAGCTAGAAAATAATTTTATTTATAAACTTAAGGAAAACTCATTAAACTAGTCATTTCTGTTAATGATTTTTGTGGTCCTTTGACAAAACTTGATTTTTCTGATAAATTATTAGAATTTTCACCTAAAAAAGAATTTGTTGTATTTGTTGTATTATAACGATATAATCCAATATCAAGGCATAGAGCTTGAAGTTCACATATTAAAACTTTAAAAGCTTCAGGTGTACCTATTGTAAGATCTTTATTTAAAATTAAATTGGACCATAAAGTCATTCTTCCAGTTAAATCATCAGATTTAACTGTTAACATTTCTAATAAAGTAAAAGCAGCACCAAAACCTTCTAAAGCCCAAACCTCCATTTCTCCTAAACGTTGTCCTCCTTGTTTTGAACGTCCGCGTAACGGCTGTTGTGTAACCAGAGAATAAGGACCAGTAGAACGCATATGTATTTTATCATCTACCATATGGACTAACCTTAACATATAAGATTGTCCTACTGTTACAGGTTGGTGATAGCAATCTCCTGTACGACCATCATATAAACGTATTTTACCAGGATATTGGGGATTAAATAACCATTTAAAACCAGTTTTACAACGTGCTTCATATAATTTGTTAAAAACGAAGCTTCGAGACGCTTCAGGTCCATAAATTTCATCAAATGCAGTAATTTTATAATGTTCGCCTAAATATTTACCCGCTAATCCTAACAAACATTCATAAATTTGTCCCACATTCATACGAGATGGTACACCTAATGGGTTTAAAACCATATCAATTGGTGTACCATCAGGTAAAAAAGGCATATCTTGCATAGGTAGAATTTGAGAAACAATACCTTTATTACCATGTCGACCTGACATTTTATCACCTACTTGAATCTTGCGTTTTTCTGCTAAATAAATATGAATAGTTTCAATATCTTTGATCGATTTTGTGTTGTAACTATTGAAGGTTTTTTTATCTTTTTTAAGAAAATTTAATTTTTCTTGAGTAATATTACGTAAAATATCTCCATAATTTTTTTTTAGTTTTTTCATTATTTTAAAATCTTTGAACTGACCATATACTATTGTTTGAAGAGTTTTTATTACATGGGAACTTTTTTTAAATTTTTTATTATAGAATGGTATTGCAGAAAATTTTGGTAGAGTTGCAATGATACCCTTAGGAAAAATATCATTTTTATCAACATTTTCTTTTTTTTTCAAAGTATCGCTAAATGAGACTTTAGATAGCAAGTGGGAATCTAATATTCTTGAAGAAAGATTCGTTTCTTTTGTTGATTCTATATCTATAAAAGAATTAAAAGAATTTTGTGGTTTTATACCATGTAATAAAAAATGACGTATTTTGTTTTTTTTATTAAAACTTTTTTGTGCCCAAAAAATTTTATTTTGTAAAATTTCTAATTTGTCTAAATTAGGCAGTGCGTTTGAAGATGTCTTTTTAAGTAATTCTAAAAAAGTTGTGCGTTTTTGTGCGCCCAGCAGGGCGCCCGTCACGTCTTTGCACTTTAATAATTTGGAGTTTTTTATAAATATTCTACTTTTACTTTGTTTTCCTTTCTTCAATTTTTTTTTCTTAAGGTAAGGTTTAGCATTACTCAAAATGACTGATTGATAATTACGTAACTTATCTGTAGATGATCCTCTAACCACGCTACCTGGTTTAACAAAAATCTTAATATCTATAACTTTTGCTTTAATTCCTTTTGGAGCGCGTAATGAACTATCGCGATACGGTCGAATAGGCTTATTTAAAATAGTATATAATAATTTTTGATAAGGTGTAAACTCTTTTTTGTTTATAGGAGTTATTTTTCCAACTAAAATATCACCTTCTTCAACTATAGAACCTATTTTAACAATACCAAAGGAATCTAAATGACACGTTTCTTCTGGCATAAGATCTGGAATATCACGTGTAATTTCTTCGTAACGTGTTGTACGTATTTTAGATGTATTAATATCAGATTTTTCCACATTTTTTGTAGAAGTTTTGCGAGTTCCAGAACGAAGTCGATTCGTTTTTTTTTCACTAATTTCTTTATTAGTTAAACTTTCTTGTTGAGATATCCCATTCTTTTGAATATTCTCAATTTCATAACGTTCAATATGTACAGAGGTAAACAAATCGTCACTTACTAAACGTTCGCTTATTAAAATAGCATCTTCAAAATTATAACCTTCCCATGGCATGTATGCAATAAAAATATTTTGACCTAATGCTAATTCGCCACCTACACTATTTGCGCAATCTGTTAAAAAATCTCCTGATTGAACCCAATCTCCTTCAAAAACAGCAGGTTTATGGGTTAAACATGTATCTTGATTAGAACGATGAAAGGTTTCTAATTTATATTCTATTTTTTTTGAAGGATAATTACTAAGCGTGTTTTCGTTTTGTGCTGTTTTATTTTCAAAAGAAGATGAATTATAATTCTTATAATTTTTAAGTTGTGGTGAAAATATATTAAATGCTTTTTTAAAAATGGGCTCTTTTTCCATTTGTACAGTTGATGGGCTTTCTACTTTTTGTTGAAAGCCTGAATGCGCCTTACACGTAGACATAAAATTAGGAAAAAACGTATACGAAATATTTTTTAATTTATTTAAATTATTAGTTTTTTTTCCATCAGAAAGAAGAAAACCTTTTTTATTCATTATTTCAATGGTTATTAAAGTTAATAAATTTTCAAA
>Ga0306908_1000088_pt1 | contig 51377 bp, 31 predicted proteins | sample AntRauTorcE11899_FD_190430 | JGI IMG/M metagenome (GOLD analysis project Ga0306908, IMG submission 190430) | Saline lake microbial communities from Rauer Islands, Antarctica - Metagenome Torckler E11 #899 (v2) (version 2) | ecosystem: Environmental > Aquatic > Non-marine Saline and Alkaline >... | reverse complement strand
CGCCAGTTTTTAATTTCTGATAAGATAAAGTAATGACTGGAGTTTTAGCATCAATAAAATCATTATCAAATTTATGAAGTATGCCTTTAGATGAAATGAAAATGGGTTGAGAACGACGCAATGTTATTTTTTGATTATTATAATGTATAAGTTGACCTGAAGCCTGAATAGCTCGCCCGTAAGAGCTCCCTGACGGACTTCCCTTAGAAAGCTCATCTGGACTTGTAGTTGTTACAGGATCTCCATAAACGCAAAAATCTCCTAAACGTATTTTAAGATTTAAATCATAAGGTTTTCCACCTATCAAATCTGATATCTTTAATACTTTTGATGGAATATTTGCAATAACCCCTTGATTTCTATTATAATTGCCTTTACCCCCTTCCGGGATACGAGACGAAATAGAAGATTCCACTTTGGCATCTTGTGAAGATTGCCCTTCTCCTTTGAGCGACCCTTCGTCGCTCAAAGGCCCAACTCTGCAAGAGTAAGGACTAGAAGCGGCAGCCATATTAGATTGTGCATTAATCGTATTTGGAGTGCTTCCTACATCTGCTAGCATAATACCACCGTTAATTTTGCAAGCTAAATCAAAGTCTAATTTAACATCAGTCATATTAAGAAATTTAACTAAAATATTATTAACAGGGTAATTACCGTTCGATGCTCTTAATAAAGAGGAGCCCTCCCCCTTCGGGGGTGTGAGATGGGTACCAGACGTTTTAACAATATCCCCTACTCTTTCAGAGTAAGGCTCTTTAGATAAAAAGTCAATATTTCTCGGTGTATCATTAGAAAATTTACTTTGTAAATCCTTACTCTGAAAGAGTCCCGTGAGGGCGGCACCCTCACGGGTTGTTGACCTTCTACCCCCTCCTCGTTCGGTGGTATTTACAGGCTGCATTAAATAATAACTAATTAAATTAGAACTAGTTAGAACCATACAACCTTTAGTTACATTTAATAAAACTACTTCCCCATTGAAAGGACTATAAACATTTGTTTTGGCTAATGGTCTTACACCTAAAAACATTTCATTTGCTTGGTTATACGAAAATAACGTTAAACTTTTATTTTTATTTTCATTAAGTAACATTCGTCTTTCAGAGACAGGTTGATTTTTTCTTCCTATTGATTGAGAACGTTTAGGATATGATTTTGAAGGACTAAAAAAATCTCTTTGAAGATTTTCAAAAGTTAAAATAGGATTTTTAAATTTATAAATATTTTGTAAACAAAAACAGGGACTCTCGACAAATCTTGGTATAAGTTCAGCCTGAAGACTTTGACTAAAAAGACTTTGATTTTCACTTTGCGTAATACCCCCTACTTTGCAAGAGTCCCGTGAGGGCGGCGTATGCGAAGCGCATCTGCTTCCGCGCGCAAAGGGGCCCTTATAGGGTAAAGAGATCCCTGTCTTTTTGGTTAAATAGAAATTAAAAAAAGATAAAAGTTGAGACGATAATAAAGGATACCCGCTAGAATCAAAATTAGATAATGGTTGATATGATAAAGAAACATTTTGATCTTTGAAAATAGAATCTATACCCATTGGACGATTATAAGATATGAAAAAAGGTGATAAATTAATAGGTCTTTTTTGTGTATTTAATCCTTTATAATAAGAAGTAGAAATTAATTCATTCCCTAAAGAAGTTTCATTTGCAAAATTTTTTTCACTAGACATAGAAGACATAGAAGACATTGGATAAATTTTTATATCACTTGTAGGGAATTTTCCTAAAGATTGAGATGCAATTTTTTGTTTATTATATTGATAACTTTGAAAAAGTTTTTTTTTTACTAAAGAACTATAATATGGATTAACTAAAATTGTTTTATAACGTGGGAAACGAACATGAGAAGCCCATCGCCCTTGTGCCTGAGAGGGGTTATTTTTTTTATTAAAAACGGAGCCGTCCTCCTTCGGGGGCATAAGATGAAGAATTTTAGAAACAGGATCTTGTTTTAAAGTAGATTCATGTACATAAGTTTTTAATTCTTTAGAATTCATTTGCATATATTCTTCTATAGGTTGAATAAGTAATACAATATGATTAGTATTTATATTACTTTTAGAATTATTTACAGAAAAATTAAGTTCGAAGCCCTGTTTATTTTTGTCTATAGACAGAGTGCTTTTATGTGCATCTAGGGAAGAAGTCTGGTTTTGTATCTGTTTTTGTAAAAGAATAAGTTGAGAAAAATAATCCAATAAAATTTTTCGTTTTTCCTGCATTAAATCCAAGTTGGATTTTTTAAAAGAAGCAGACGTACGCGCGTGGGGGCGCCCATCTGGGCTTTGCACAAACGTGCCAAGTCTATCAGGGTTTTGGACTAATGTAGTATCTAAAAACAGTTCATTCTTGTTTTGTAAAATAGACATTAACTCTTTTTTTGATTCTTCCAATTGGATAGATAACAAGTCAGTTGATAATATGAAACGTGGTTTAGAATTTTTTATGATGCGAGAAGAAGAAAATTTATCTATGTTATCTGAGTATACATTTTTTATTTGAAAGTTTCGCTTAGAAAAATCTTTAGCTTCCGATGTATTATTCTGTAATTTAAAAGATTCTAAAGATGAAACAGTCGTCAATTTATCTGTTTGAGGTAAAAAACCATTATTAACAGATGAAGTTAATTTTTCCAATAAATCTAAAGAATTAAATGATCCAAATAGAGATTGTTTATCAAAACTAAAAATATCTCGTATTGAATGACATTCCAAATAAAGAGGTCTAGATGCATTTAATTGTAAATCATTTTTTTGTCCTGGATAAATTATGGTTTTATGATAAGATGCCATCTTTAAAGGATTTTTAGGTAGATAAACCCAACCTTTTTTAAGATTGATGTCAGTTACTAAATTAAAATCATTTACAGCGTTTGTGAAGTTATATGGTAAAGTACTTTTAGTGTGAAGTTTAGAAACTTTAGAAAACCTTACTCTTTCAGAGTAGGGTTTTCTAAAAAATTTTTCTTTTGGTTCAAAATTTAGTTTAACATTTGTACTATCTTTGGTGTTAGTATTAATACTTTGGATATTAGAACTATTTTTATTATTTTCTATTTTAGATTTTTGTATAGATATACAAATTTTGTTTTTTAAATTAGAAGAAATACGATAAGATGATTGTTTAAAGTTTAAAGAAAGTAAATACAATGAGAGTTCTTCTTTATTGACAAAACAATTAAGTTTTTTAATTTGTTTTTTAATTGAATTTGAAATTATATTAGAAGATGTATATGATTTATATAAATCAAATTTTTTTGGCTCTAAATTGGTATATTGAATTGGAATTTTATTTTCTTTATTTCTTATCTGATTATTTTTTGTATCATTTTTTATATTAGCAAATTGAGAACTTTGAAGAATCTGATTTGCTGAATGTATAATAAAAGAGTCTCCTGTTTTAAAAGAAGATAACCATATTTGTTTTCGTTTTTTTTCTTTGAAAGTAACTAAAGTACAAAATGTTATAAAATTAGAAAAAGATGGACCTGATTTAAAATTTAAAGCTGAGATGCGCGCGTGAGGGCGCCCGTTCACAAACATATTATCTAAAGATGACTTGTCAAGGTTTTGTACAATAGTAATAGATTGATTTTTATCATAAAACTGATACAAATTTGAATTTGATTTTTGTTTAGATTCAGTATTTCCTACGTTTGCTAAAGATAAATTCGACTTTTTAAAATTAAAAGAATAACTCCATTTTTGCGGTAATCCAAAACTTTGATTAATAAAAGCCTTACTCTGGAAGAGTAGGGTTTTATATTGTTTATTTTTATATTCTTGAAAAGCCCTACTCTGTAAGAGTAAGGTATTTTGAAAATTCAACGCATTAGTGTCATTTTTTAACGTAGTAAATTTATCTTCATACTTTAAATTTTCATACTTTAAATTAAGAGATAAATTTGGATATATTGACATGTCCATATCCGGTTTATTAAAATCTATAAGTAAAGATGGAAAATCAATAAACGAAGTAAAAGGTTTTAAATGCCCTTGTCGATTAACTTGTAAGAAAAGAGGAGGTTTTGGAAAAAATAATGCAGCATTTTTTGGACGCATATTAAAAGAATAATTAAAAGGATTAGAATCCTTACTCTGAAATAGTAGGGCTTTTTTAAATGATTCAGTATTAAAATCCTTACCCTTCGGGTAGGGCGTATTTATTAAGTGATAAAATTGGTTAGGAATCCATAATAAACGTTTATTGAATAATAAACTTAAATTTTTGTTTTCATTTTCGATTATACCTTTTATGTTTGAAGAAGTATTGAAACGATGATTTAACATAGATACATTTAAATTAGTTGTACTATCTTTATTTGGATTATAAAGATTATCAAATCTTGATTTTAAAAATAATATATATGAATTTTTCCAGCGCATACCAAATTTACCATATTTAAAAACATCTTTACTTAGTGGTTTGAATTTCATTTGTTCTCTAAAAAGACCTTTAAATTTCTTTAGTTTAAAAATAGAAGAACTTTCCATAAACAAATCATTTTGCATTTTATCATAATTTAAACTAGTTCTTAATTGTTTAATAAAGTCAGCTTTAAGAGAAGATGAAAAAGATTGTTTTTTCAAACTAGAAATACTAGCCACGTTTAACAACGTGGCTTTCGATGTAGAAATGTTATCATTAATATCTGGCTTGTTTTTGGTTCCCACGTCAGGGCTTCGCACATTAAACAAAGGTAAATTTGAGTCTAATTGAATGTTAATTTGTCGTGGGCTTTTATTAGAAGGTAATAATGGTTTGGGTATATTGTTATTTTTAAGAGAATAATTTTTAGATGATGAAAGTGGAGAATTAAGATTTGCAATTAATTCAAGATTTTTTGAGTCTGGATTAGTATATTTTTTTGGTAGAGAAAGATCAAAAATAGAGTTTGTAGTGTGATTAGTTTGGTCTTCGGATGTTAATTTAGAAAAAAATTGTATTAAATGTTGATTTTTAATCTTAATTTTAAAAGTTTCTTTTTGACTAAAAGAATTGTGTTTAAATAAATTGGAATAAGAATTTTCTTTGTCGTTTTTAAAAAGTTTTTCATAAAGAATAAAACCTCCTGTAGAAGTTTGTGCCTGATAAGGAAACCAATGAAGTAACGTTGCATTACCTTTTACAGGTGATTTTTTTTGAGGAGTTTTAAAATCGTTTTGTTTAACAAGGTTATTACTAAAACGAGGAGATATTTCATACATTCTAAATAACAAGTCATTACCTAAGGAATCTGAATAGTTTGAAAATGAACTTCCTATATTAAAAGGATTAGAATCAAAAGAAGAAGATTTTTTATTAGAAGTTAAAATATAACCATATTTTTGAAAACGTATTTTAAGTATATCAAAAAAGAAAAAAGGTTGTGCTATAGTAACCTCTGAAACATCTGAGGTAAATCCAGAAATATGCTTATTAGAAACGTTATAAGAGGATGTAGGGCTTAATGTTTTTGGCAGTTTATATAAAGATGCCTGGTGTAAATTTTTACTACCAAATAAAGGAGAATCTTTTTTAGAGGTAAAAAACATTTTAGCTGGGCCATTATTTAAATTGATATTCCATTGTGTTTGATTCATAGAACTTTTAGTATTAACTAAATCTCCTAATTTTGGAAAACAAGTTTCACCTCGTAAATTTAATTCATAAATTTTTCCAGATAAAACCCATGCATAACCCCAATTCCAAGATTCATATAATTTATCTATATAATTAACATTAAAATTGTTGTTTAAGTTTAAAAAAGGACTATCTTTAATTATTTGATTCGTTTGATTTATATCTGAGATTTTTTTGATTGAACTTTGATTTTTTTGAGTACGCATTTGTCCTAAAGTAGATTCTATAAGTTTTGCATCACCAACTAATTTTTCACGAAATCCTAAAGATTTGGAAAAGAATTGACCTTCATATTCAGATTGAATTGTCAATTCAGCAACATCGGTTGCATTACCTTTTCGACTGATGGTTGAAATTTGAGCAATTACTTCTTTTTCATTAACAGATTGTTTATGACGTATATATAATAAGGTATAACTAGGAATTTTAAATTTACGTGTTGAGGATAATGTCACAGTGTTGGGATCAATATCTTGACGTGATATATTAGAGGAATCTTCTAATTCTGTTTGTGTAAGCATAGTTTTTTTAAGTTTATTTTCACTAGCAGATTCAATTTTTTTAACAGAAAATGAACCTTCACCTTTTGTCAAAAATGCTATTTTACCCTCAGGTGTACGTATTAAAGTACCAGGAATAGCTGCAGTATATTCCACCATGGCATAAAAAGGAGCTCTAATTTGGTCACTAATATCTCCAGAGAAAACACCTCCGGTATGGAAAGTTCGCATAGTTAATTGTGTACCAGGTTCTCCTATAGATTGTGCAGCAACAACACCTACAGCCTCACCAATAGAAACTAAGGTCGAACCTTGACCTAAACTCCAACCATAACATAATTGACAAATCAATTGATTTGTTTCACATGTAAGTGGAGAACGTACAAAAATTTTATCAAATTTTTGAACAATAGAAAAAGCTAAGTCCATTGTGATTTCTTCGTTTCTTTTTGCTAATATTGGGTATTTATGCAAATCAGATGTGTTTTGCGAACTATCAGAGGCTAAATTAGAAAATTTACCGTGTAAATCCTTACTCTGAAAGAGTCCCGTGAGGGCGGCACCCTCACGGGTTGTTTCATTTTTTGTAGTTACTGGAACCTCTATAAGATCACGTGCTAAAATACGACCAACAATTCTTTGTATTAAAGAATGTATAGTTTTATTTCCTTCTTTCATGTCTTTTAAAAAAATGCCTCGATGTGTACCACAATCAAAATGAGATATAATAACATGTTGTGCTACATCAACTAAACGTCGTGTTAAATATCCTGCATTTGCTGTACGTAAAGCTGTATCAACAATCCCTTTTCGTGCTCCATAACTTGAAATAAGATACTCAGTTAAAGTTAATCCTTCACGAAAATTACTTCTAATAGGATAATCAATAATTTGTCCTTGTGGATCAGACATCAAACCTCTCATACCTACCAACTGTCGCACTTGAGAAATATTACCTCGAGCTCCTGAAAAAGCCATCATATAAACTGGGTTTAAAATATCCGTAGCTTCAAAATAATCAATAACTTCTTGTTTTAAACTTTCACTTGTTCTATGCCAAATATCTATTAAACGTTGAAAACGTTCTACACCTGTAATTTCACCTCGGGCATATTGATGTATTGTATTTGTTGTAGTTTTTTCTGCTTCAAAAATTAAATCATATTTTCTATAGGGAATTTTTAAATCATCAATACCTAATGAAATACCCGCTTTAGATGCATATTCAAAACCAATATTTTTTAATTCTTCAACTAATTTTACTGTTTTGTTTTGTCCATAATTTTTTAAAAACCATAAAACAAAATTTTTTAATCGTCCTTTATCAAAACATTGATTAAAAAAACAATGTTTTAAAAAATCTTTTTCATTAGAAGAAAAACATATAGTTTTTTTTCTAGTCCCTAATAAAATTTGTTTATTAAAATTTGAATGTGTTTTATTCAGAGTACGAGGTTTTATATTTTTACTCCAATTTGGTACAGCAGACGTACAAATACCTCCTTCTTCGGGGGCACGGCTTCGCACTTTAGAAAATTTACAAGGTAAATTCCCTACTCTGAAAGAGTAAGGTATTGTTTTAACCCCTACTCTGAAAGAGTAAGGTATTGTTTTAACCCCTACTCTGAAAGAGTAAGGTTTTGCTACATATTCAGGTTTAATAGATGGATAATTTTTTACAAGTGAGCTTTTTTGAAAATGATAAACTTTTTTTTTCCAACTCATTGTTTTCTCCTCAAAATATATTATCTAATCTCTAAGGCTTTTGGGATACCGATATCTAAAATGCCACGTTTAACAACGTGGCTTTATCCTGTCTTATTAACTGTTTAAGTTAACATAAACTGTTTAAGTTAACATAAACTGTTTAAGTTACGATAAATATCTTCTAAATTAGAAAATTCCCTACCAGAATCCCCCACTCCCCTACTCTGAAAGAGTTAGGAGAGTAAGGACCTTGGGGGGTAAGTTATCTAGTAACAAATTGTTTTTAATTCAAGGTACTTTTAAATTCTCCAAGAGAATTTAAAAGTCCGATATCAATAATTAAATCTAGGATTTAATTATTGATATTGTAAATTTTCTTATGATAATTAGTATCGTATCAAAATAGCGGACTTGTCCAGCTACATTCAACTAGCCATAAATAAATTTAAAAATTACCTATCCGAAGAGTAACAAGAATTGTTTTAATTAAAGATAAATTATCTTTTGTTTTTTGTAAAATTTTTTTTTTATAAAATATACAAATATAATTATCTAATTTTTTTCTTCTTGAATATTTTTTATTTTGTTTTTTTTTACGGTTTTAGCGATATTCATTTTTTTCATAGATACAATATCAAAAAAAGAAAAAAAATTGAAATTTAAATTTGATAATTTTATAAAATCTATAATAGAAAATCCTAATAAATTTAATCAAATTTCTATTATGTTTTTAACAAACTTCTATAAAATTTAGATAAGCATACAAATTACGGAAAAATAATCAATAGGTTCCGAGATTTAAATAATATATTGAATTGAAATTATAATGCCACGTTTAACAACGTGGCTTTGATAATATCCATATTTATAATGAATATGCCACGTTTAACAACGTGGCTTTCTTAATATGATTCTATTAATAATCACTAATCTTAATTTTATAGTATTGCTTTTGGAGAAAAGATCAAAATAATTAAAAAAAACTATATAAATATATAATAATGTAATTATTAGAAAATAATTACATTAAATTTTTGTATATTAGACTAAACATATTTTGCCCACCATTTTTATAGCCACGTTTAACAACGTGGCTTTGTTCATACCCAAATTTTTTAATATAAATAGAGATATGAGTATTTTAAGATAAATGCGTACGCGTATATGTATAATTTAAATGAATTTTAAATGTTTAATGGAAATTCCCTACTCTGCAAGAGTAATGGAATTTCCATTAAACATTAATAACGTCAAACAAATCTAATGTTGTATATACAAATTTTCATTAAACGTGTTGACCTAAATACAGTAATGTTTATACATTAAAGAAAAAGAAAGAGAAAGTTTAGCGTCATAAGACTATCTAAATTTATATCTCAGTCTTTAAAAGAAAAAAGAAATATATAAAAAATTTTTTTTATAAAAGTTTTAAATTATAAAAGTTTTGTATAGCCTTTAAAGATCCAAACTTTAACGCCAATAATACCATAAATAGTATTTGCAGTTTTATATGAATAATCAAGGTTTGCACGTAAAGTCTGTAAAGGAACACGACCAGCACGAACCCATTCACTACGCGCAATTTCAGCACCGTTTAAACGTCCAGAAACTTGAATTTTAACACCTTTAACACGGTTAATTTTTCCATCACTTGTTGATGTAGGAGCACGCATTAAATCTTCTTTTGCATCTTTAATTACTTTACGGAAAGCTTTACGTTGTTCTAAAGCATCAACAACAGAATCTGCAACAATAGAGGCTTTAGCTTTAACACTTTTTTCTTTTACAGAATAAAATTTAATAGCAATTTTTGGTGTTAATTGTACATTATCTATATACATATTTCTTTGTTTTTCAATTTGTTCTAAAAAGATATCTTGTAATGTTTTTTCTAAGTCAGCTTTTGAATGACTATTATCTAAAACTAAACGAACACGTTCTTTAATTTTGTTTTTTTGTTCTTCAGGACTTTGTCCTTCAGAATTAATAGTACCAAATAAGAAAGAGGCATGTTTTTTAGTAAATTGTTTTAATTTACGTAAATCTTTACGAGCTTCAGCAATAGTAGATAAATATAAATAAATATTGTCAGATCGATGTTTTTTGACAGTCTGTTTTAAATATTCTATTAATTGAATTTTACGACATTCGTTTTCAATATTATTTAATTTTTTTGATATAACTGAGTTTGAATTACTAGTCATTAATGCAAGTGTACTTACACTTGGTTCATTGCGACGTGATAATAAAGTATCTTTTCGTTTTGTTAATTCAGTATTTTGTAAAGTGTATTGTAATTTTTGTTTTCTTTTAACTTGAGAAACGTATTCTTTTAAATCTTTTAAAAATTTTAACATTTGATAATAACTTGATACTGAAATTGTACCAAAACTAATAAAATCTTTGCGTAAAGATTCCATTTTTTTTAAAGATTTTTGTTCCAAAATAGTAATTAAATTAATTAATTTAGGTAATGACTTTTGTGCTAAACGTGGTTGAACTAATTTAAAATTCCATTTTTTGTTTATGCTATTTGATGTTTCAAAACTTGAAGAATTTTGAAGAGCTAAAATAGAAGATTTTAGGACTTGTAAGAATTTTTTATTCATTTTATTTCTATAAATGGAAACAAATTTTTTCTTAATACGTGATTGAAAAATATTAAAAGGTTTTTGTACAAAATTAGATTTAGATAAACGTGATTTTGAACTAACTTTTTTTACAGTCTTTTTTAAACGTGAAGATATATTCGCACGTTTATTTAAACCTTTTTGCATACCTTTATTAACTTTATTTAAAGTTAATTTTTGAATGACTTTATTCCCTTTTTTTGTTAAAAAAAAGCGCGCTTCACGAGCAAGCTGTTTATAACGACGACGAATCAATTGGCGTTTTTTTAAACGTTTTAAAATTAAACGTTGACGACGTAATTGACTTTTTGTTAATCGCGTAAATTTAGAACCTTTTTTTCTAAATCCATTATTTGTACTATCGTTTTTTGGTAAACGGTCACTTTTAAAACTTGAAGTTCCAACAGTGTTTCCAGCTTTTGTACCACCAGATGGGCCCCCGTCAGGGCCCCCATCTGGGTTTCGCACTAGTTCATTTTCTTTTTTATTAAGGTTACCTTCTCCAGAATTAATTTTACTTCCTGATGGATTTAATGATAATGAGTCATTTAATTTTAATCTTAAATGTTGAAAATAACGACGTGTTTTTTGTAATTTACTCACAAAATCACGATTAATCTTTAAATTTTCAATCGATGATTTAATTAAATCACAATTTTCTGCATGAATTTGAATTCCTATTTCATATGGAATTAAACCTCTTTCAATTTTTATTTGTGTAATTTTTGGAACAATCGATGATTCATTATCACGTTGTTTTTTGAAAACTGGATTTAATAATTGTGGAAATAATTGCGTAAGTGTTTGTCGTAACATACGATCTTCTAAAACGCTTTGTGCATATTTGTTTTTTTGAAAACGTGCAAACCATTGCGATTGATGTTTTTTTGTAATACCTACACGTAAACCCAAAGGATGTACTTTTTGACCCATAATATTTATATATTTTAATTTTAAGCCCAGTTCTCTTACCTTTTTTATTTTATAAAATTTTATTACATTTTATTTACCTATGAAAGATAGTTTTTCGTTTGTAACATCAACTTTATTTTTAATTGAAAATGTACAAGTCAAATGAAACTTTAAACTTTTCTGTTACATAGAGTTGTTGCCACAAAAAAATAAATATCTTTTTACAAAAAAAACTTTTTTAATTTTATTTTTTATAAAAGGCCTTACCCTAAGGGTAGGGATTTATTGAGAAGACTTAATTAGAACCTTTTACGCAATAAATAGCCTCGTAGAAAATATATATCCCCTATGGGAATATTAAAATGAATTCCCTACTCTTCCTACTCTGAAAGAGTAAGAAGAGTAAGGTCAAGTTCATTTTCGAAAAAAAAAAAAAAATTCTTTAATTTAAAAGTTTTTGTTATCTGTGCGAAGGATAAAAAACAATTCGAAGAATTAAACACAATTCGAAAAATTATTTATAATATCTTTACCCTTCGGGTAGGGTGTTTCGTCTCTAACGAAACATTGCCATGCCCCCGAAGGAGGAGGCCCCTTTCATGGCTGCACGTTACTCTACGAAAAATTAAAAAATTTATATATAAATTTTTATTTCTTGTTTAAATAAACAGAATTTATATAGGCCCATTTTTTATATAGGTTCAACCATTTTAGAAATTTATTTCTAAATTTATTTAGTTCAATTTTTTTAAACTAATAATAATATACAACAAATAACATAAATCCTTATTTATAAAAACAAATATATTAAATACGTTATATGTAATATCAAAACAAAATATTAATTAATATACGTATGGCCTCTAATTTTTTTAGCTTTTAGAGGAAGTCCTACGAAACCTGTTAAATAACGCGGACAAAACGGGAAAAATCTATGGTACCCGAAGCTCGCGGTGGGGGATCATAGGTTTTTTCCCGGAAATTTATAGACTTCGTGTGTTTTTTATATTAATGAAAATTTAAATTATTTAAATTTCCTACCCGAACCCCTTACTCTTGAAGAGTAGGGGGGTATCTAGTAAAGTGCGCCCGTAAGGGCGCACGTCTGACTTAGTTTTATTATTAATTAAAAACTTGCTAAATCACCTCTACGATATTGTAAGTATGCTGTTACAAATAATCCAGCGATAGTAACTGGTACTAATCCTAATACAATTCCTGATAACAAAGGTTCAACCATATTTATTTATATATATTTTTATAATTTATAGAAGTTTAAATTTTTTTTTGTTAATTTATACGCTTAAACTCTAATTTCTTGGTATATATTACAGTTATTATATATACGACACAAAAATAAAAAACAAATTTACATATTTTTCATTTATTAATTCATATGGAATATAAATTAATACCTTTTTGTATATAAGGTATATTATATAACTTATTAATACTAATAATCTAAACTTCTCAAAGATCTCCAAACTCTTCTTTTTTTTTATATTTCATGTGTTTATTACTTGACTACATTCAAGTCAGAAATAATCCAAATCTTAACATGTCATTAAATATATAACAGGAGTTATATCACTTCCATAATAGATATTATCTATTTAATATCTTTTTTAATTCCCTACCCGAGTCTCACCCCCAAAGGGCCGCCCTCACGGGACTCTGAAAGAGTAAGGGGATATCTAGTAAAAATTTTCTTACTCATTTATTTGTTGGGGAAAGAGGGACTTGAACCCTCACGATTCTCACGAATCAACGGATTTTAAGTCCGTAGCGTCTACCATTCCGCCATATCCCCGTATTTGTATTTTTTTATTTTATTTTACTTCTTTTATAGTAACATATTTTATTAAAAAAAAATAAATTTACATATTTAGATATAGCTTTAATTAGATCTAAATACAATCGCTAAAATTAGAAAGTATTTATAGTAATCACATAAGGTTATATATATATAACCTATAGTACGTTAAATTATAACGATTAATTTATCATTAAAACATAATTTGATTGTTAATCAATAATTTGTTATATTTTATTTGGTATTTATAGCGCTTGTTAAAAATTATTATTTTTTTTTTTAGTGGTATAAACACAACTTAAATTTAAACACATCTATACGTAAAATTTTTTTATAATTTTACGAAATTGCAACAAAGCCACGTTGTTAAACGTGGCATAGGTATTTTAAAAATAAACTGTAAAAAAGGGAAGATAGTTTTCCCTGAGAATAAACTATCTTCCCTTTTTTAAAATAAAAAGTGCGAAACAAGAATTTATAGTAATATCTCCCAATTTCGAGTGAGCTATTCTATTTGCAAAATAAAAATCCTTCACTCCAAATTATATGAATTTTTTAAAATTCATTACGAAAATACCCGTTAGGCAGCAAAAATAATCAGACTGTAAGATTAAATATAAAAGGAGGTGTGATTACATGAGAGACTTAAATAGCACTTATACAAATATTTTTTATCTTAAATAAAAAAATTAATGTATTATGAACCCCCAGTCCAGCGACCTGTCATTTGTAACCAATTTTGCGCTTCAATATAATTTGTTGGAGCCAAACGAATCGCTTCTTTCCAGTAATCCGCAGCTTTTTCAAATAAAATTTGTGAAATTTCGGATTGACCACCAAATGCAGCTTGTTCTCCTCGGTAATGATAAATTACCGCAATATTATTTAAAGCACTAGGTAAAGAAGGATTTCTTTCTAAAGATTGATAATAATATTCTAGTGCTCTTCCGTGTTCACCATTACTTGTATGGATTAATCCTATATTATATAATATATAACTTCTATCATATGCATCTGTTTCTAAACGCATCGCTTCATAATAATTTTGAAGTGCTTCAGCATATTCACCCTCTGCCTGCGCCGACATACCATTTCTATAATAAGAAAAAGCTTGTTTTTCACGTTGTGAAGTAGGTAAAACTTTTAAAATAATATCGGCAATAACTGTAAATGTTTTATCAATAAAATTATCATTTCGTTGTGTGCGTGGCATCTTATTGTTCGTTTTTATAAGAAACATTCCAAACCTGATCTACGATAAAAAAAATCCCGTAGATCTCTAGATATAGTGTAAAAAAAATGTCATTTATTATAATAAATAAAATTAAAAGCAGACGTGCCCCCTCACGGGCGCACAGATGTGCGAAGAATTAAAAACCCGAATCCCTTACTCTTTTTTTTTCAGAGTAGGAAGAGTAAGGGATTCGGGTAAGGATTTTCTTTAATAATTTTTTAAAATTTTATTTAAATTTGTAATTAATTTAACATTTTAATTTCTATTTTATAATTTTTAATAACTTGGCTTGGAAGATTTAAACAGTCTTAATAGTATAAAAGACTTACTATCTATTGTTAGGTGGTTTGTTTTCTAACAATGTATTTATGTTTTAATAGTTTTAGTTTTCTAATAAGCCTTTTATATAAATGTACGAATCCCTCCCCAGAAGGCGTCACAGATGGTAATAAGGGCGCCGCCCTCACGGGTCCTCTGGTCCCGTGAGGGGGGCGTACATTACATTAAAAAAAATTAAGTAACTAAAATTACCCCCTACTCTTCCTACTCTGAAAGAGTAAGAAGAGTCCCGTGAGGGCGGCCACCCTCACGGGTCGGGTAGGGAATTTACTTTGTAAATCCTTACTCTGAAAGAGTCCCGTGAGGGCGGCACCCTCACGGGTAGTGAAAGTTTTATTAAAACTTTATCAAATGAAATTACTAAATCTATGAGATAAGCTTATTTTTTAACAATTGTTTTTTTTATGTCAAAGACAGTTTAACTAATTAAAAAAATTTTTTTTTTTTTTTTCAAAATAATTAATTTATATAATTATCTTTTATACTTTAAAATAAGCTAAAAGTCCGAAGTCATAAAGTGCGCCCCCCTCACGGGTCCTCTGGAGAGGACCCACTTTATGATAAAATACGTATCTCAATTAAAATTTCAATTAAGAAATTTTGACAATTCATCCAAGTGGGGATAATGCCTTACTAGATACCCCCCCTACTCTGAAAAAAAAGAGTAGGGGATTCGGGTAGGATGTTTTTGTTTTAGTTTTAGTTTTTATATTTTTCAAAGATTCTATGTAAGAATACTAACATCCAGAAAATTAGCTAATTCAGAGGCTTGTTTTTCAATTTCTTTTAAAGTTAAAGGTTCTCCTATACCAGTAATTGGAATTTCTTTTTTACCTTTTAATTTTAAAAAAATCGTACGCTGCGGGTCTAATCCTTGTTTTAATTCAACTTTTATTGCTTCTAAATCTTTTAACGAATATGAAAAATCAATCCGACGATTTTTACCAGGATAACCCCATCTAAAAATTCTTATAAAACCTTCTTTTTTATTAAATTCGTTAAAACCACCTCCTACATTCCAAAAAATAAGAAACCACCAATAAAAACTTAATAGAAATCCTAAACTTCCATAAAATGACATTAAAAGTCCTTGTGGAAAAAAAGCAATATCTTTAAAATTCAAAAAAGGAACCAAATTGAATAATATTCCTGAAGAAACTCCGGCATCATAATTATAAGAACAAATCCCACTTAATAAAAACCCACAAGATCCTAATAATACTATAAAAGCCCACCAATAGTTACTTATACGTCTTTCTCCTATAATAAAATAACGTCTTATAAGGTTACGCGCTGTTTTTATCTGCATCTTATTTTGCGTACCTGTTGAGACATTCGCGTCCAGCGATGTTTTTTGTTCATTTTTTGTCATATTTTTCTCCTTAATAAATTTTTTACTCGTATATATTTACTTATATACTTACTATACTTTTATGGATATTTAAATAAATATAAAGTATAAACTTTTACTTTATATTATAATTAAAGTAGCATAAAATAGTTTCAATACTCTTCTTTTTTAGAGAAAGTTTTTTTTTTGAAATCTCCTCAGCTGTTTGAGCTAAGGAGATAATCTTTATATGTTTACGGAGGTTTCTCTTTTCTGTTTGGCTTTTGTTTTTATTGTAAAAACAATTGTCTCAGTGCGAAAACTTCTATTAACACTTTTTTAAATACCTTACTCTTCTTACTCTTTCAGAGTAGGAAGAGTAGGGACTTTTTAACGTTTATGGTATTGTGAAGCTTTTCTTGCTTTCTTTAAACCATATTTTCTGCGTTCTTTAACACGTGAGTCTTGTGTTAAAAATCTTTTATCTTTGAATTGTTTACGTAGTTCTATTGTAGCTTCATAGCTCATTTCAATTGATGGAAATTTTAAAGAATCTTCCATAGAATTTTCTATGGAAGATTCTTTAATAGGTTTATTTTTAGTATTAGGTATAATAGCATATAATTGACAAATAGCTCGAGTTAGTCCTAATTTAATGGCTTCAGCTTGTCCAACTAACCCGCCCCCTTTTACTTTTACAATAGTAGTAAAATTTTCTAAATTATTTTTCAAAACAGTATTATCACCTTCTACATTAGCATCATGTAAACTCTGTAAAATATTAAGAGGTGCTTTAATTGAAAGAATCGAACATGTGTTATTATGTAAATACTGTTCTGCTGGTATGTTATTAATTATAAATTGACCACCTGGGGTTTCATTTGTTGCTGTTACAATTTGTACTTGTGCTACAGCTTCTTTACGTCTTCCTACACCACGAGCTAAAATATTCATAAGTTATTTTTTTACAGCCCATCTATTATTAATAGATAAATACCTCACTCTTCGAGTGGGGCTTTGTTATAGAAATGATTTATCTTATTAAAACCCTACCCGAAGGGTAAGGTTTTTTGAATTCGATGTTTATTGTTTAACGAAACACTATAGATTTATATCTATATAGATAGATATTTTTTTATATAATTTTCTTATATACGAAGTGCGAAATTAATAAAATTAGAAACCCGGTAGGGTTTCTAATTTTCTACATCAAGGCTGCTTTTAAGCAGAAAGCCACGTTGTTAAACGTGGCACATTAAATAGAGGATTTTACGTTGGTTGGTTTAATTATGGATGTTAGTTTAATTATTGACTATGTCAAATTTAAACTAAGCTATCGAACACTAAAAAATATTCATTTGTCATGTAAATGTAACCATATGTCCAAAGTTTGTTATATCTTTGCACATTTTATTCATTTATAATATGTTCGTCAAATCAATGATATAACGCCCCACCCGAAGGGTGAGGCATTTTATTTAAGTTATATCAGATGAAACAACCTAACTACTTCAAAATACTTTCATTTTTATTATATGCAGATCTGCAAAGCTCTTAGAGTGCTTCTCACATTAAATAATACGTAATGTAACCATAAATATATTTAGATAAATATAGAATATAGATACATAAAATTTTAACTTTAGTTTTTAATAGAGAACATTAAAAACTTCAACTTTTGTGTTATAAAAATCCTATTAATAAAAAGATTATTGGGAAATCCGTATGGATTAGCTTATTATTTTGTTTTATACAAAATATTTTACCAACATTCTATTAGAAACTAGGTTTGCTTATATATATATATTTTTTTTTTAGCAAACCTAGTTTCTAATTGGCTAATATCAATATATTATTTTTTATATTGAGTTTATTAATCTAGCATCTAAAATTAAAAGAGTATCAATGGAATTTTTTTTACTAAAATTTAAAGTCTTAAATACAGATTCATTTATGTTATATTAACCAAAGCCACGTTGTTAAACGTGGCTGTTTATATAAGTTTTTAAGATTGTGCTGATAATTTTTTAACTTGTTCTAAAGCATTAAAACGATCAGTGATTAATGGAGCATCTTGACGGTCTTCTGTAAAATATTCATTTGGACGTGGACTACCAAATACGTCATAAGCTAATCCTGTACTCACAAAAAGCCAACCAGCAATAAATAATGAAGGTACAGTAATACTGTGAATAACCCAATAACGAATACTTGTTAAAATATCTGAGAAAGGACGTTCAACCGGTTTTCCAGCCATAATATACTCCTTGGGGAATCTTCCCCATTATATTTTTAACTATTTGTGTACTATATATATTATATATATAGTATTATATATAGAAAGCCACGTTGTTAAACGTGGCATTTTTTTTCATCCATTCATTATGCATTAATTAATGCCACGTTTAACAACGTGGCTTTCATAATTATCGTTTTAATATTTTTGTTCATATTCTAAATCATAACTCACTTTTCCTACGGATTTTAGGAAAATCCGTTCACATACTTCTGATATGTATCATTTTTTTTTACCCCCAAGGGAATTCGAATCCCTGTTTCCTCCGTGAAAAGGAGATGTCCTAGGCCTCTAGACGATGGGGGCTATAATTTTATATTAGCATAATAAATACATGATGTCAATTTATTCTTTGTTTTATTGTTTAAAAACCCGTGAGGGCTGCCCCCCTACTCCCCTACGCTGAAAGAGTAAGGAGAGTCCCGTGAGGGCGGCCACCCTCACGGGTCGGTGGGGTATTGTTTTAAAACCCGTGAGGGAGGCCCCCTACTCCTCTACTCTGAAAGAGTAAGGAGAGTAGGGCCACCCTCACGGGTCGAGTGGGGTATTTTTAAGAAAAATCCATTTTTAAAAATTTTATAAAATTACGTTCGTCATTTATAAAATGCCACGTTTAACAACGTGGCTTTCCTCATCCTTCGGTGAGGAGTTTTCTTAATTTAGATTTTGAGACAAAAAATAATTAAAAGAAGTATTTAGATCAACAAATAAGGTTAAGTGAAATATTATGTGTTCTTATAAGAACACATAATATTTCACTTAATAAATTATATAATCCAAAATTGACGCAGATATTTAATATCTAATAACTTTCAAATACCTTTTTGGGATCATGCAAAAGTTATTTAGCTAAACTTTCCCAGCTGTTTGTAACACCATCTAGAATTAATGAATTATTATAAATTTCTAGAATAATAAGTAAAAAAACAGCAAATAAAAGAATAGCTACACCCATAAGAACTGTCGTACCCCATCCAGGTAAAACTTTACCTGCTTCAGAATTTAAAGGACGTAATAAAGTTCCTAATGGAGTAACAATGCCTGGTTCTTGTGATGTTGAAGTTTGTGTACTATTTTTTCCTGTAGCCATAATTGAGAGTTAATAAAATCTGTTTGTTTTTTTCCTTTCTGTAATATTTTATTATTATATTGTATAATATTTTTGGAGAATAATTTTGTCTTGTAAAAAATTTAAAATTTATGGAAAGTCCGGCTTTTTTCTTTACCTTCTTTTTATGGTTTCTTTTATTAAGTGCTACAGGCTATTCAGTTTATGTTAGTTTTGGGCCTCCTTCTAAAAAATTAAGAGATCCTTTTGAAGAACATGAAGATTAAATAAATAATACAGACGTGCGAAATTAAGAAAACGAGAAATCCCCCTACTCTTGCAGAGTAGGGGGATTTCTCAAACTCTGTCAATTTAATACGTCAGGGCAATAAAAATTAAAAAAATATTTATCTGATAAAAAAGTGCGTCCCCCTCACGGGACCAGAGGACCCGTGAGTCCAAATTTTTCGAATTCATTTTAATTCTTTGCACATTTCAAATATAAACTTAAAGTGTTATAAGAGTTTAATTAAATTCTTATAACACTTTATTAAGAACAAAATCAAGTTATAGTTGAAATAACTAAATATTAATTTTAAAATTATTTAGCAATACGTGGAGGTTCTCTAAAGAAGATAGAGAAAAAGATAATACCTAACGTTGCAATTAATAAGAAAGTGTAAACTAAAGCTTCCATGAAAGGTGTTTAATAAATTTATTGAAAAGACTATTTCTTTTCAAATATGAACATAATACCAAATTTTTTATTAGTGTAATATAAAAGAATTGTCAAAATTTTATAAAACCCTACTCTGAAAGAGTAAGGTTTTTAGATTTTTTTAAAAGAAACTTTCTCGCAAAAACCCAAAAAGGATAGCACTTTTTACTGCTTAGAAGCAAAACTATCATTATTTAATCAAACAAAATTATATAGATAACTTTATTTGTTTTTTTATATTGATCTTGTTTACACTAACTCAAATTCTTTTGCTCAGAGAAAATCTAAGCCCATCTTATATGTGGAAGGTAGACCTCCACATGTAGTTGGATAAAAAAAAAACAACAATATCCTATTAAAAATTAAATGCCACGTTTAACAACGTGGCTTTCCTAAGGCAAAAATAAAATTTAATGGACAGATTTAAATTCTTATAATTTTTCAAAGAATTTATAGTATTTTCCTGACAAAAAAATAAATGATTAGGTAATTTTAATAAAATTAATTATTCTTAAATTTTTTATGATTTTGTTAAAAATGTCTTAACAAATTAATTGCGAAATCTGTCTGAATTCATTATTATTCATTTCAACCCTATTTTCTTATATAAAATAGGGTTGAGAATATCGCAGATAATATTACTCCTAAAAGGAGTAATATTTCTGCGACATTTATAATTATTTATTATAATATAAAATATTGAATAGTCGCATTTGACTAAGTTGATGTAAACAACTAGTGTTTGTGTCTTGTTTATACGCTCAAATTAGAATAATGAAGGTATGAAGCCCTAATCTTAGGGCTTCATACCTTCATTATTCTAATAATATTTATTATTATTGTATTTCTACCCGTGAGGGTGCCGCCCTCACGGGACTCTTTCAGAGTAGGGTACATTAAGTTTTCAACTTTTTAGATGTATTGATTAGAAAGCTTCACGAACAGATGAAGTGTCACCAAGTTTTTTGTATTTACCGAATTCTAATTGATCATTGATGTCTTCATCGATGCCGGCGAACACATCACGGAAAATAGTTCTTGAACCATGCCAAATATGACCAAAGAAGAATAATAAAGCAAAAGATAAGTGTCCAAAAGTAAACCAACCACGTGGGCTACTACGGAATACACCATCTGATTGTAAAGTAGAACGATCAAATTCAAAGATTTCACCTAATTGAGCTTTACGTGCATATTTTTTAACAGTTGAAGGATCAGTAAATGTTAAACCATTTAATTCACCACCATTGAATGTAACTGAAACACCTACTTGTTCAATAGAGTATTTAGATTCAGCTTTACGGAATGGTACGTCAGCACGTACAACACCGTCTTTGTCAATTAATACAACAGGGAAAGTTTCAAAGAAAGTAGGCATACGACGAACATAAAGTTCACGACCATCTTGATCTTTAAAACTAGCGTGTCCTAACCAACCTACAGCGATACCATCGCCACTATTCATAGCTCCTGTACGGAATAAACCACCTTTAGCTGGGTTATTACCAATATAATCATAGAAAGCTAATTTTTCAGGGATTTTAGCCCAAGCTTCTGAGATAGATAAACCTTCAGATGTGCTTTGTGCTACTCGTTTTTGAATTTCTTGTTGGAAGAAACCTTGATCCCATTGATAACGTGTTGGACCAAATAATTCAATTGGCGTCGCCGCTGAACCATACCACATAGTACCTGCTACAACGAAAGCTGCCCAGAATACTGCGGCAATACTACTTGATAATACAGATTCAATTGAACCCATTGATAAACCAAAATATAAACGAATAGATGGTCGAACACAAAGGTGAAATAAACCTGCTAAAACACCTAAAATACCAGCAGCAATATGGTGAGCGGGTACACCACCTGGATTATAAGGATCAAAACCTTCAGCACCCCAAGAAGGAGCCACAGGTTGTACACTACCTGTTAATCCATATGGATCTGATACCCAAATACCAGGTCCAAAAACACCTGTTACGTGGAAAGCACCAAAACCAAAACAAAGAAGTCCTGCTAAAAAAAGATGAATACCAAAAATTTTTGGTAAATCTAATGCAGTTTTACCTGTACGTGGATCACGGAATAATTCTAAAAGACGAGTCGACGGGTCTGTTACCATCCCCGCCTCTCTTCCGAAACCGTACGTGATACTTTCGCATCATACGGCTACTCAGCAAATGCTATCCTTGTCACGGAACTCTTAAGAACGGTCAGGCGAGACATCCCGATTCATTGAGAACGAGGGCTGGTTTTTTTGGTCATGGCAATGTCTATGTAATAGTTGAATATTATTAGAAGTCTTCATTCCACCATCGTATAGCGGAATAATGTGCCACGTTTAACAACGTGGCTTTGTCCGTCTCAAGAATATCCTCTTCCACAAAGGGAAGATTACATAAATTACAGCGGCTCTTTTGCTTTCTTAGAAGCCATGCCACGTTTAACAACGTGGCTTTCTTGGCTCTTTGACATAAAGGGACTTGAGCCTAAGCGCGTTGCCCAATATATCTCATTGCCATCATAAGGACTAGAATTGCCTATAACTTTGTTATATTCTTTTATACTGTCAGCATACTCAACATGCTTGTACAGTCTTATTTCGGATGCAGTCATGAATTCCCAACGACCCTTATGGCGCTTCCAATATTTTAAGAAGCCAGATGACGCACTTTTTGTCGCGCGTTTAGCCCATCTTCTTAGTTTTAAATAAAGTAGGAAATCCATTTTCTGCAACGTTTTACACGTAATTGCGTCCGATCTACCAAAATAACGCGACCAACCACTGATGATTGGGTTCAATTTTTTAATTAAAACTTCTTGACTTACGTTACGGTTCTTTCGGATTTCTAAGCCCAGTTTTCGCTGGTAGCTTTCGCATTTCTCCTTAGAAGGTACAATTAGTGTTTTGAAGTCACCTTTAATCTTGCCTCCACCATATTTAGATTTAAACTGCCTTATTGTGAAACCAAGAAAGTTTAAACCTGGGTATGTAACACCAAATTCAACTTTCTCTTTTTCGGATAACTCCAAGCTATGGGTTATACGGGTTTTTTCTTTGGAAAGTTCTAGTCCAATATCGTTTAACCAAGCTTGAATAGCTTCTCTACATTTAAGTATAACATCTTTATCATAATGCATTACTACGAAATCATCTGCATACCGTATAAACGATAGCGATCTTTCTTTATCTCTACTTCCCATGCTAGCTCCATTTGGAGTACGTAATTTCATGTCATTCATAAGTTGTTTTAACATATCTTCCATACCAGTCAGCGCTATGTTGGTTAGAAGAGGTGAAATCACTCCACCTTGAGGAGTACCTGTTTCAGTAGTACTGAAAACATCTTGGTCAATTACCCCAGATTCTAACCACGCTTTAACCTGCTGGTGCATTTTACCCTTACTAAAAGCAAGTTTCTTTAGTAATTTGCTATGATCAATTCTGTCAAAACATTTTTTTATGTCAGCATCAAGAACGTACTTGGGCTTTTTATTAATGGACAAGTAGATCTGTTTGACCGCATCGTGACAGTTGCGACAAGGTCTAAAACCGTAGCTATTGGGTTCAAACTTAGCTTCCCATTCTGGTTCTAAGGCCAGTTTAAAAAGTGCTTGATTAGCTCTGTCAGCTATGGTAGGAATACCAAGTGGACGCTTTTCAGCTTTTCCTGGCTTGTTAATCCAAACCCTTCTGAGCGGCTTAGCTTTGTCATTAAAACCTACTTTGGAAACAAAGGCTAAACGGGCTGGCGCTTTTAGAATTTTAATTTCGTCCACACCCGCAGTTTTCTTACCCTTGTTATCTTGAGTAACACGTCTTGTCGTCAACAGTTTTGCATGATAAGAGTTAATTAATGTATTTTGAATATTACGTACCAGTTTTACCTGCCCATTCTTAGAAGCAAAATAAATTCTTTTTTGTAGTTTTCGAACATGAATTTCAACAGTTGCCCATTTAATCTTGTTCCAACCCTCTTTCGATTTAGGTATTTTTTCCATAAAAAGACTTTATTTATTGCACAGCTGCGTCCTACGTCAGCATATCCCGGTCGTTACAACCTTCCCTTTTCAGGCAATGCTTTTTAATTAAAGCTAGGCGTTCGCTTTTTAGGACATCTTACTCCCCCTATTCCATATAGTGGTCCTACCAAACCCTCTAATCTGAAAGATTAAGGAGTTTGGAGAAATAGGAGGGTTTCCTCGTTCCATAACACCATACTGAACTCTTTAGGGCCTGCCTTTCCCCCGGGGGTCAAAGTTAACGCGCAGGCTAAGTTGGGAGAACTTACCTGACTTAATACTACCCTGCATCGTATTTGATGCGCAACGGAACATAACCTAAGTTACGTAAGCTTACTATCGTCGCTGGGAATTTACGAGGGCTAAGGACGGCAGTTCGCATATTTATTTTCTACCCCACAATGTTCTTTCCTTGATATAATCTCAGTCCGAGTTGGATATGAAGTTCTTGCTCGCGGTACACGTTTTCAGTTATTATTGTGTTTAACCGCTTCCAGCCCCGCATGTACGCCCTATGATAACCAGTCTCAGGCATAGGGGCTTCTGCTTTCTACCTCGCGTTAAAGGCGGTAGGTTTTTCACCTACAAGGTGTTATAGTTAGAAACAGCCAAATAAATTTGACTATTTCCCTCCTCCCCAGCAAAAAGCTGTTTCAGAGAACGAGTCGCACTCCCAGTAAACCCAGTGCCAAACTGAAGCAAGGAATAATAAACCTGAAAGAACAATATGAGAAGCTGCAGCACCTTCATAACTCCAGATACCTGGGTTTGAAGATGATTCACCACTAATTGTCCAACCACCCCATGATTGCGTTACACCTAAACGTGTAAGAAAAGGAAGAACGAACATCCCTTGACGCCACATAGGGTTTAAAACGGGATCTGATGGATCGAAAACTGCAATTTCAAATAATGTCATTGAACCAGCCCAACCTGCTACTAGAGCTGTGTGCATTAAATGCACTGAAATTAGTCGACCTGGGTCATTAATTACTACTGTGTGAACACGATACCAAGGTAAGCCCATAAAACTTTAACGTTAGTCATTTTTTATTTCCTTAATTCTTTCTTATACCAATATCCTTTTCTTTCTATAATTATTCTAGTTCTTCAACTATAAGTTATATAGAATATATATTATTATATATTATTATATATTATTATATATTATTATATATTCTATATAATTGTATTTTATACAATTATAGAATATACTTTCTCAGTATTTTATACAGAAAATTAGCTAATTTTGGTTAATATTATTTAGTTTGATTAATTTCTTTATTTTTTATTTTTCATATGATTTTTTTTTTTATCAATCTGTAAACAGACTATTTTTATGCAAAAAAATTGTTTTTACATCAAAGGTCTTGTCTTTACATATGACAAAATATTTACAATAAAAGTATGTTTCTTTGTTTCTTACACGTGTAAGAATCTGTAAAATTCAAAAAATATAATATAGATGTTATATATCTATATTTATTATATAGATATTTTTATAAATAACATCTATATCTATTTTATAGATACTATATAGTGTTTTTATATATAAAAACACTTTTAAACATTTTTTTTTCATTATATCCAATAGTTAGTTAGTTTTATACAAAAACTAACTAGATTCAATAACAGATTAATTTAGTAGTAGGAATTAATTAATTCCTACTACTTTGACTTTGTTAATATATAATTTTTATGTATTCGGGATTGACGGGGCTCGAACCCGCAACTTCCGCCGTGACAGGGCGGTGCTCTAACCAATTGAACTACAATCCCAGTGTTTTAGTGTTTTTTTGTTTTACTCAATTAATAATTTTTTGTTTTTTTATATCCCCGCGTTTTCGAAGAAAACGCGGGGGTTAGGTTTATTTTTTAATATAAGAAAGCCACGTTGTTAAACGTGGCATTTTAAACCTATTAAATATTATCATATTTTTTTTAAAATATCTAGAAAAGATATTAAACTGATTTATTATTTGAAATGATACGAAAGATTTTCAATTCTAATTAATTTTGTAAAAACCTTACTAGATACTCCCTACTCTTCTTACTCTTTAAGAGTAAGAAGAGTAAGAAGAGTAAGAAGAGTAGGGAGTATCTAGTAAGGAATTGTTATTTCTTGAAATTAAGAAATTAATTAAGAGTTTTTTTTATTTTAAAAAAATTATTTAATATAACTTTTTAACTTTAAAGTTATTAACTTTTAGTTTTTTTATATTTTTTAAAACGTGAACGAATTTTTTGAGCAAGTCGAATACGAGTAATAAATTTTGTTAAAATATATTTAATAGAATTACGTGAATCATCATTAGCTGGAATAATATGATCTGATAAAGTTGGGTCACAATTAGTATCCACAATTGTGAAAGTTTTTAACCCAAGTTTGTTACATTCACGTACGGCATTCATTTCTTCTTTTTGTCCAATAATAATAGCAACGTTTTTAGATATTTTTGTTTGAGATAATTTAGTCATATTAGCAATACCACCAAAATATTTTTCTAGGCGTTGCCATTTTTTCTTACGTGCTGCTGCTAATTTTTTTGTACTAGAACTTAAATTTTTATCATAAATGCTATCAATAGGAAATTTAAGTTTAGGATCTACAATTTTAGATAATAAAATTTGAACAATTTCAGAAATTTTTGTTTGTGGAGTTGGTAAATATCGAAGACGTGGTAAGAATTTGATTAATTTTTTTTGTGCATCTAAAGATTTAAATTGGCGTTTAACAATTTGTATTACTTGACGTTCACCAATAGCTTTAGTTTTAAGTTGTTGTAATTCACTGACGTATTGATTTTTTAGAGAATCATAATTTTGTAATGTAGTTTGAATAAGTTTTAATTGTGTAAAAGTATCATTACATTGTTTTTGAATCGATTGTATTGAAGAGATTAATGTTTCAATAACTGATTTAATATAAGAATTTAATTGGCGTGCAAAACGTAAAAGAAGTGAACTGCAAACAACGATATTACCAGAAGTTGGCGCGCCGTGAGGGCGCCCTGAAGAACTTTGCGCTCCTCCTTCGGGGGCAGTTTTAGATGTACGTAAACGTGATGTATCTGTACCTTCGTTTTTATCGATTAACCCGTGAGGGTGCCCTACTCTTTCAGAGTAAGGATTTGTTTCACGGCTACGTACGGTAGCTAAAGCTACTCTATTTAAAATTTCTTTTGGTGGATTAGGTACAATCCATGGTTGAATGTTGTTTTCTGATATATTTTTTAAAGAATTATAAGGTACTGTGTATAAAGAAACATTTGTGCCCCCATCTGTTTTTTGTAATGCTTTCATTTCTGATGATAACATTAATAAATATTTATATTCACGTAATTTTTGAGTGTAAGCTGCTAATTGGTTAAATAGCATTTGATATTTAGAAGAAATTTGTAATCCCTTTTGTTTAACAAAAAGAGTTTGATCAATTAATTCTCGACGTTTTTGAATAAGTTTCTGACGTTTTTGAATATAAATCATTCCTTTAGTCATTAAAATATGACGTTTTTCTGCAAATTTTTGTGCGCGTAAAAGTATTTCGTTTGTATTATTTTTAAACATTTTAAAAATTTGACGTCCTTTTGATAAAATCAGTTTACTTTTATTTTTTAATAATAAAGCTCTTTTAATAAAACGAGCTTTAATTGTTTGTCTTCTTTCTAAAATATCACGCACAACTTTTTGTTTTTCTTTTAAAATAGGACGAATTTTAGAAATCGATTTACAAATTGTTTTCCAGTTAGTCAACATACCGCCTAACCATCTTGTATTTACATAAAATGAATTTTTAGTAAAGAAAGAAGCTCGAGCAACTAAACCTGCTGCAGGTTTTTTTGTACCAATAAATAAAAATGTTCGACCTTTTAAAGCATATTTTGTTAATGTGTTTAAAGCTTTATTAAGACAACGACGTGTTTTTAACAGGTTAATAACATGTTGACCTTTTTTAACAAAAGGTCGATTTTTGTTTTGTCCTTGTTTATGTAGCCATATATATTGTTTCATGCGTGCATGACATTTTACAGTTTTTTCACCAAAATGCATTCCATGTGCTAACATTTCACGAATACTATTCATTACAAGTGTTGCTTTTTTTGTTTTTGAAATTGGATTTATTTGAACAATTTTACCAATAGCACAATTGAAAGAAGAGTTTCCCACATCACGTCGCACTTTAATACGTACTTTATCACGACCTAACATTACACCTTTTTCTAATCGAACAAATAAAATTTGATTTCTTACTTTTAAAATTGCATAATTATTATATTTCTTTACATTTTCTGGTAAAATCGTTGTAAATTTACAACCATACATTAATTTTAATTTATTTAAAGATTCATCTTTTTTATTTTTTCCAACACCTATTTTATCCGAAATAGATCCTTCAGATGCACGACCAGTTAGCATAGAAAAAGCATAATTTGCTTTTACACGTGTAATTGTTACTTTAGCATTTTTTGGTAATAATTCACCTTGACCTAAAGGTACAATAATATTATAATTAGGTGAAAATTCCACAATTCCAGCACCTTTTTGTGTTTTTTTTGTAATGTTAACCGTTAACACATCTCCTGCTTTTACTGGAGCTGAAATTTCTTCTGATTTAGTTGTATTTGATGGATCTTGTAAATTAGATAATAATTGTCCTACAGCATATGAAGCATCTTTAAACGCTGTCATTCCTTTTTTTACAATTTTTACTTTAATATTACCTTGGTTAGCGTTTGGTACAAAAATAGGAAACGGATATGTAAATTCATCAATTCCTATATTATTGGGTGCCAAAGCTGTGATTTTTACATCACAGATATCACCTACATTAATTCTTTTTTTTTTAATTTCACTAGTTTTTGTATTCACTTTTGTGAATTGTTTTGTTGTCATATAATTTATTATTTATTTTTTTTTTTTTTTTTTTTTTTTCTACTCCGAAAAATTTATAAGCAATTTTTCGTATTCGTATATGTGTGATTAAATTAAAACACACCTATAGAAAAAGTATAAAAAGGCACCCCCACCCGAACCTCCTACTCTTCCTACTCTGAAAGAGTAAGAAGAGTAGGGGTTTTTAGTGAGGTATTTTTTACTTTTTTTTAGAACTTTTTTAAGAAGTTTTTGTACGGATATAAAAGGATATTAATGAATATATGAGATCTATTTATAAACAGAAAATACAAAAAAGAGAACATAGAAATATACAAATAGATATATAAATATGTCTATATCTATAAAATTAAGTATATCTATTTATATATGTTTATGGATATAAACATAAACTAAACCTATATGATATTTACTATAAATATCAATTTTTTTACTTTTTTTAAATATGTTCTAACTTTTTAATTAAATATCCTGATTTGTAAAATAAACTCACATACTTTTTTAATTTCCAATTTATAGTATGTAAAAAGAAGATTTTTTATTTTTATTTGACGGTTTTTTTTTATAATAAAAACCATCAGTCAATATAAACATATTTATATATTATATTTTTTTATATCTACATTTATTTTTAAAAACATACCTCGTACTCCTTACTCTTTCAGAGTCCCGTGAGGGCGGCACCCTCACGGGTTAATAATTAGTTGTGCTTTGACGTTTAATAAGCTGCCGCTAAGTACGCCCTCCCCAGAGGGGTCCTTTGGGAAACGGGCTTTGAACGCCCTACTCTACAAGAGTAAGGGCTTTTGGGAGTCTGTAATATTGCAGAAATATTACTCCTTTTAGGAGTAATATTATCTGCGATATTCTCAACCCTATTTTATATAAGAAAATAGGGTTGAAATGCATCTAATAATAAAAAAGTTTTTCACGTGGACGTGATACATTTTAAACATACGTTTCAAATGAAACGTACATTTTCTTAAGAAAATTTACTATCTAGGGGCAAAAATTTTTGTTTATTGTCGAAGATCTCCTACGGGCCATTATTACCTTTAGAACAATTAAGTTCCTAATTATCTAAAGAAACCTTTTTCTTTACTTACAAATGGTAGTAAACCCATTACACGTGCACTTTTTATTGTTTTAGCAATATATCGTTGTTGTTTAGCTGTTAAACGTGTTTGTCTTCTAGGCAAAATTTTACCACCTAAACCAATATAACCTTGTAATAAACCACAGTGTTTATAATCAATAATACGTCGATTATATACAGCTTTTTCAGGTTTTTCTTTTAAAATAATAATTAAAGATTTTGGCGGTATTAATGGTTTGATTGGAGCTCTACCTGTTGAACGTTTAGCACGTTGAGTACGTTGTTTTTGAACATTACCTAGTAATTGAGATAAAGATAAGACACGAGATGGATTTGGGTTTGATGTGTTAAATTTACCACGTACACCTTTTGTATTTTTTGAATTTGCTGCTGCCATTTTTTTTTTTCTTTTAAAATTTTTCTCCACCGAAATAATTATTATTTTTAATTATTTTTATCCAAATAATAAATACAGTCGTAATATGTAGTTACTTATTTATAAATAAGTAAATAGAATGAGAAACTATGATATCATTTCTTCTGTTTTAAACAAATAAATTAATTCCGTTTAATTAAATAACTATTAAAAATAGTAAAAACTCAATTGGGAAAGTAAAACACCCTACCCGAAGAGTAGGGATTATAATGTACAAAACACACAATAATGAACATGGGTTAATTATAATTAACGTTTGTTGATTTTATATATGAATCCCCTACTCTGAAAGAGTAAGGAATTTGCCCTTTTATAATTTCTTTTTACGATTTATGAGTTTAACACTCAAAAACATAAGTATATAAGTATTTCGTTTAAATAAGATATATTATCTATCTTATTTATTATAAAAATGCCACGTTTAACAACGTGGCTTTGGTTTTATTCTATTTTTATTTTCATTTATCTATATTATCATAAAAACTTTTATTAAAAATATTTAATGGCAGTGTTATTAAATTGTGCAATTAAATAATATTTATACGCTTCACTCTTCGCGTGGGGAATTATAACAAAAAAATTTTCTAGTTAAAAAAAGTTTTTATGATTTAAAATAAATCTTCAATTTATTTATAATTCCTTCAATTCTTTTGAATAAAAAAAAATTTTGGACAAGCACTCGATAGTTTTAATACAATATATTATGTACGATATTTTATCGTATAATTTTAGATGTAAGATAAGTAAAAGCCTCCATCTACTAATTATTTTGCGTGCTTATAGCCACTAAAGAAAACCTTTAATTGTTCCAAAAACTTAGATAAAATTAAATGTGGGCCCCCCTCACGGGACCAGAGGACCCATGAGGGGGGCCCACATCAGTCTTTTGTAACTAATGTGTCTTTTAAAAGTTTATTTGAATAACGTAAAGTTTCAAAAAAATAGAAAAAAAAATATTTTTTCATAAAAAAATCATATTGAGCAGCTGGGCTCCCTACCCTAATTTCACCCCGACCCGTGAGGGTGGCCGCCCTCACGGGACTCTTCAAGAGTAGGGGGGTATTTAGTAATAAGACCTTACTCTTGAAGAGTAGGGGTTTTTAATTCTTTGCACAAAAGTTATACCTACGGTCAAGCAAACGCTCGAAGCCCCTCCAAGCCCTTTCGTTTATAGTCTCAAGCCCGTGAAGGCTTGAGACTATAAACGAAAGGGCTTGCCATAATTCTTTTTATAAAATTAAATGAATACTAGCGAATATTAGACAACAAGATTTTTTTTGTGAAGGATTTTTTGGTGACTCAGTAAATATTATTTTTTCTAAACTTCGTTGTATTAAAAAATTATCACGAACATCCAATAAAATTTTATTTAATGTTTCATCAAAAATTCTTCAAGCTACAGAAAACAATATTTATTTTAATGATTTTCCAGAATTAAGTAAAACACATTATAATTTAGAATTTAGCTACAAGAACCCGATTAATACGCTTTGGTTTACTTTCTTATACGGATTTAGCTTATTATTTATTCACAATAACAAGCGGTCAAAGAAGATACTTCTTTTCTAACGTTCTGAAATTAGCTAATATTAGACAACAAAATTTCTTATGGAATAAATTATTAATTTTTTTACAAAAAAATTTTTTGTTTTTCTAATCAAAATAATCTTCTTAACATAGACTGGAATTACCTAGATTATATGAAAGAAAATAAAAAAGAGTTACAATTACCTCTATCTCAATGAGGACTTGTAGGTCCACAAGAAATACTTAAAGCGAATCCCCTACTCTGAAAAAAAAGAGTAGGGGATTCGCTTAGGGTATTTGCATTGGGGCAATACTCAATAATTAATAGATTTACTGTACTTCTGTATTTATAAATTCAGACAATTCTTTAAATAATTTATTTACTGTGACGCGTAGTTTTGCTATTCCTTGTTTTTCTGAGCAGCAAGGTAATCCACTTGTGTTGCGCAGATAATTAGTTGAAGTGGTTTCATAGCTTTTACCGTGCTTTGGGCGTGAGACTAACATAGGATATTTATAGCTTATAACTATAAGACTAGGACTATCCAAACAATCATAAAAAATATGATTGTTGTTTTTTATACTGTTTAAAATAAAATTATGTTTTTGCATTGTCATAGCCTAATAGGCTATGACCTCGTTTTTCTGTCAGGGTTTTTAAACGACCGTTCTAAAACTAAGGACTTTTCTTATAACGTTTTTCAATAAGTGCAAAACCTTACTCTTTCAGAGTAGGGTTTTTATAATCTGATTTGCGCCATGGAAATAAGTCAATACCATAATTGTCTAAAAAAAATTGTTCGCATTGCGCAGGCACGTTATCCACGCGTCCATACAGACGCTGGTACTCGTGATGAATTGACAAAGCCACGTTGTTAAACGTGGCTTTTTATTAAAACCCCATTAGTAATATTCAATGTCGCAGAAATATTACTCCTTTTAGGAGTAATATTATCTGCGATATTCTCAACCCTATTTTATATAAGAAAATAGGGTTGAAATGATTTTTCTGGAAAATAACTTTGACAATACAAAACAAATGTCGCAGAAATATTACTCCTTTTAGGAGTAATATTATCTGCGATATTCTCAACCCTATTTTATATAAGAAAATAGGGTTGAAATGATGCACTTTTAAAGATTCATCCCCATTTAAAGGCGCTTGAGTAACAAAGCATTTACAACTATAAAAAGATATAATAACGGCTCTCCAGTTAAGATTTACCAAGATAGGCCCTCCGAAAGTATAGTTGAGCAATTGATTATATAGAAGTTACTTCTTAATAAATTTGTCGTTATAACGTTGGCGAAGAGCTGTGCGGATATATTCTGGACAATTTTCGTTATCCAAAGCCACGTTGTTAAACGTGGCAGTTGTAAATCCGCGCACAAAGCCACGTTGTTAAACGTGGCAGTATTTCTCCTCGTTTGACGCCTCTGTTAACAATTGTGAATATTGTCTACGTAGCGACACGTAGGCATTACCCATTATATTTTGTGCTTTTGCGACGCGGAAAATTTCGTTTCTAAAGTACATCGCAAATTGACGTGGTGTAAAATCACGAAGGTGATTTGTGATGTGTTTGTTTATAACTTTAGATTCAAAGCTTGTGCCCTGAATTGTAATTTTAACGTTTGAGCGTTTGTTTTTATTTGTGCCACCTGCTTGAAGGGTGGCGAAAATGCCGATAAGAGCGACGTGCGGTTCGACATTGTACGAGTTTTTAGTATCATTAATAATTCGTTGAACGGCGTTGGGGTCGCGGCTAGGTGACACTTCCCCCACCTAAACATTTGATAGAAATTAAGAGGCAACTCTTACGAGTGTCCCCTCATACTCACGAACTCCCTACTCTTCCTACTCTGAAAGAGTAAGAAGAGTCCCGTGAGGGCGGCGTGCTAGTCTCCCAGCATACAGCTCTTTCCCTCACAGTGGGCACCGATTAAACAATTGACTTGTTTTTCAAAAAATATTTTTCCTATTATATTTTTATTTACTTTTTTTTCATTTTTTTTTTCAGCTGCTACTTTTACAGCTGTTGTTAATGTTTTGGGTTGAAAGCCTTTGCTTTTTACCCCTTTATCGTTTCTTTTTTCTTGACAAAGCCACGTTGTTAAACGTGGCTTTTTGTTTACCAGTAGGTCTACTATTTCTACGTTCTTCTAAGTCTGTAGCAAGCAAACTTGTAAGTCTATTTGAACCACAAAGTTCGTCTAAATTTGGAATACGTTGTGAAAGCCACGTTGTTAAACGTGGCATAACTTGTACAGCCGATTCTTTCTCCTATAGTAAGTGGTTTTTCTTTTTGAACCAAAGCCACGTTGTTAAACGTGGCATCAATTTAGTGTTTATTCTTCTAGCCAGATCACCTGATTGATCTACACTAGGATTTTTCTTAACATTTTCTAAACAAAGCCACGTTGTTAAACGTGGCACTTTTGACTATTGTTAAAGCTAGTTTTTCAGCTAGTTGACGTATAGATGGTTTCTTATCTAAACGTTCTAGTATTACCAATACGTGGTATTTACTAATACTAGCTGATATATTTTCCTGAGGGCATTGTTACTCCACTGTAAAAGTAGGAGGGGTTCCCGCATTAGCGGCTCCTCTACGAATAAGTTCACAAATGTCGCAGAAATATTACTCCTTTTAGGAGTAATATTATCTGCGATATTCTCAACCCTATTTTATATAAGAAAATAGGGTTGAAATGCCGGCCATTGCCGTTTCATTAGCAATGCCAAAAAGATCACTTATTTTTTTAAGTAAAATATTTACGTCTTCACTAGAAAGTTTTTCAATTTGAAGTCTTTCAACCCCCCGAAATGTTAGATATAGGGAACTTAGTCAGTTCTTCTCAGTAGTCAGGAAGTTCATTATTTGTCCCTGTAAAAACTTGTTTTTCTTTTAAATCTTTTTCTGTAGGAAGGGCGCCGAAGGGCGCCCATTTTCTCTAGATTTTGTTATATTGTTATTTTTTAACCTCTTTTTCCACTCTAGGTATTAGAAGAAGTAGGCTCGTTTCTTTTTTTTTCCCGTTGTATTATTTTGATAATTTAGATGCCTGGATTTTTTTCCAGCCTCTTTCTTCTAGTGTTTTATTAAAATGTTCTTGTCCTTTATGCACGTAGCTTTCTACGTGAAGAACTCTGTTATCAATTAAGCGCTCGTCGTAATCTATTAACTCTGTTAATTTTTTACCCGAATATTCACCTGTGTGAATTGCAGAACGGTGACAGCTTTTGCACACCGGAATATGTTTACGGTTTCTTAATTGAAGAATCTGTTTATATTGAAATTTAGGTAAGGCCTTATAAGGTGTTTTTCTAATATGGTTAATATGGTGGAAGGGCGCCGAAGGGCGCCCATTTCAATATCATCAATGTTTCCGCAAATTGCCACGTTTAACAACGTGGCTTTCACATGGCATGTCAAAGGATAGCTGAGTGCGGAGTGAAGTCCATGTGATAGAGTCTAGAAAATTCTCGTGTGTAACCGTAGGTGTACCACCCTTAGGTAGTTTGTACTCCCCGATGGTTCCATTTTCTCTAGACCAAAATATTTTTAATAATTTTTCTTTTTTGTTTTGTCGTAAGTGAATTGATAGTAAATCCTTGTATGTAAACAGTCTCCAGGTTTTGCTAAACGATTCCCCCTGGTGACTTTGTACTACCTTACATTCTATCGTTTTGAAGCGTTATTTAAACAAACTCCAAATTACGAAAACCCTACTCTGAAAGAGTAAGGTTTTCTGATAGTAATGTCGCAGAAATATTACTCCTTTTAGGAGTAATATTATCTGCGATATTCTCAACCCTATTTTATATAAGAAAATAGGGTTGAAATGTTGTATTTTTTTGCGAGAGTTTTGAAGCATGAATATCTTAATATGTATATCCATTCCATCTATTTAAACGACTAGGTTCTCTAATCCATTCCACGTAGTATTGGCATAACCCCCTTAGAACGCTGTTATATCTTTCAATAATGATATGCGCGTCTAAGCCAGATAGCCAACGTAATTCTCGTGCAAAACGTCTTTTATCACAATAACCTTTCATGTGCATACGATTTATTAATCGTACCCTGTCAGGACTCGTATTCACAGGTAGACCGCCTGAGTGAGATAGTATTATTCTAGAACCTTTTCTTAAGTAAACTAATCTACTTCTGATGGTTCTTTTTAGTTCGAATCCCAGGAAATGAGAATGTCGCAGAAATATTACTCCTTTTAGGAGTAATATTATCTGCGATATTCTCAACCCTATTTTATATAAGAAAATAGGGTTGACAGGTTCAATTCTTATATCTGTAATTACGGTTTTCTTTTCTGAAAGGGTTGCTCCCAATTTTTTTTGTACAAATTCAGCTATCTTTGCTTTTAAAACTTCCGCAATTTCCCCTTACTCTTGAAGAGTAAGGGGTTCGGGTTGTCTCAATTTGATAGAAGGATCCAATCATCTGCGTATCTTGCGTAGAATAATCTAAGTTTGCGTCTATTTGGATCAAAAGATGGCATACGTCGCATCATATTTCTTCCGAGTCTGATTGAACGAATTAAAGAATAAAGTTTCTTTTTTGATTCGTCTATATCCTTTTCCTTTGTAGGGTCCTTGATAAGGCTTTTAAGGACTCTAAGTTTCTTAGTAATAGTTGATACCGTATATGAAACATTCTTTCTAGGTAAGAAGATCTTACCTTCTTGATGTTCGTTGATGGCTTTTTTTTCGTTTAATTTTTTTAGGTATTGTTGCAAATCGTCCATAACGAAATAGTCTAGGTCAAACAAGTAAATGTTGAACAGGTATGGACTCTTAATGCCTCCTTGAGGGATTTCAAGTTCTGGTGAAACTCTAGTATTTCCATCAACGTAATCGTATTTAAGTCTTTTTTTCATGAATCTCATGAATCTAATATCGTCTATTTTTCGACCTAATTGTTCTAACAAGAGGTCTTTTTGGACATTATCGTAAGCGGCTACAATATCGCCTTCAATTGCGCGAAATAAGCCCTCAGTTCTAATCGAGGTCAGAGCTGCTATAGCGTCGTGACTTGATTTGTTAGATCTAAAACCGAAGGAGCGGTTCATTTTCTCAAAATAATGTTCCCAGATGGCTACTCATACCATTTTAATGGCCTCTTTCACGATACGATCTAAAAAAGGAGGTATCGTGATGGGTCTCTTTTTGGTTTTGTCTCCTGGTTTAGATAACCAGATTCTGCGACTTTAACCCAGGGATAATCGCCCTTTAGTATTAAAAAACCGGCGTTGTAGACGTCTCTCAAACTGAAATCATCTGGAAATATGTTTTTTACATAATATATTTCTTTCTGTGCAGGAGTATAGTTGTCAAATGTGTTTTTGTCAACCGTAGCACCTGCTGCCATCGCACCTTTGTTATCTTTTAATCTTTTATAAGCCAGAAGTAGAGTTTCCGGTCTCGAGATTATCTGTAGGACTTTTTGTGTTTTCCTAGGGAAATCTTGATTTTTTGCGTAGCGCACGTGTTTTGAGTAAATTCTTTTTAAGATTTTACCTGTAACACTTTTGTACCCTCCGTCCAGACCTAACTGGCGGTAGTAATCTAGTATATTTGAAATACTATATAATCGCTTAGTGGCTAATCTCCCTTTTTCTTGTTCTAAGAAAGAATACTGCTTCAAGTTTTTACCTTGAGCTGGGTAGTATCTAGTATCCATCATTTTTTTAGCCTTCTTTTTATCGAAGACAAAAGTTGCAGTCAATTTCTTTTTTTGTAGGGTCAATCTTTTTTTGTTCATTAATAACCTAATAATATAGGTTTTTGATTTCATTGAAATCCAAGTCTTCTCGAGGCAGACCCACGCGACAATTCCAGACGTTATTATGGACCTCTAGATCCCTTTTATCAGTACGGTAACAGCGCGAGGCATAATCTTACCGGCTAGATAAAAGATCAAGGCTTGGGTCGCGTAAAGTATATCGATCTTTGTGAGGCTAGCCCCCCTGGTGAGGCTAGCCTCCCTGGTAAGGTGCCACCCCTGGTGAGGTGCACCCCCTGGTCAGGTGCCACGCAAGGTGAGGTGCCACGCAAGGTGAGGTGGCACCTCACCTTTAGGGCTCTCCGCTCTTAAGGATTAACCTAGGACCCGGAACGGGTCGGGAGTACCTTAGAGCGTTCGATATGTTCCACACTACAGTTAATGAGGTTGTCGGAGCCAGCAATAGAATGAGCCTTTGAAAACCCCTAAAGGAGATCGTGACTAGTTGGTACACCGTTTAAGGCAGTACTTCCCTCCGGGGCAATTCAGGAACCTTCTCGGTGAAGACGGCTGTTTCATCGAGCCATTAAATCCCCTACGTGGGCCCTCACCTCTGGTGAGGGCCACTATGTTGTGGTTTACGTGCTGATCGACGTAGCATTCTTTCTGCCACGTTTAACAACGTGGCTTTGTAAAGACTTAAGTCAACATCCTCATACCTCCTCGCCTCGCACTGAATGTCAAAGGACAGGGTCAGTGCTTCTCTATGCTCACGGTTTATCTGTTCTAAGAGCCAAATCTAAGTCTAAATCGATCGTGAGCGCGACATGCTATGGTCCCCTGCTCGGTTTTCCTGCAAAGTGAGTCGCAAGGTTTCGGCCTAGGTCCAAAACCGGCTGTCTTATTGCATACACAGCACTATAGTGTCACACCTGGTGGTTGTGACTCGCCTTAAAAAGGGCGCTTCGGAGTCGAAACTGTTATACGGAGGTCCGAAACAACGACGTCCGGCGTCGTGATCATGGCCGTAGCGAAAAACACAAACGAGTATGTAAATCCTTCCAAAAAAAGGATTTCTTACCCGCAAAGTGATTCGGATCAGTTAATACCCGCACGCCATCCAGATAGCCCCTTCGTACTAAGTCTGTAAGTCTGCCACGTTTAACAACGTGGCTTTGGTGACGATCCTCGATGGGTCTATAGCCTCATGAGGGTTGGGAGCCTGCGTATACTCGGATCTAGTGATGCTTTACCTTACTTACTTTTACCTACTTTATGTCGGAATCGACAAACAATTCTCAATTCTGGGCCAACACCTAGAAATAAAACAAAACTAACACGACTTCTTATCGTTTCATGGGAGCTAAGCGAAGCTTCTGGTGATATTCGCGGGAAGGTTCAAAACAAAATCAACGTCTTAACTAACATGCGCCTACACGTCGCCACGGCTATCAGTCAAGGAAAACCTCTTCAAAGCCACGTTGTTAAACGTGGCTGTTTTTAGTAACCTGATGCCAATTGTATCCAGCACTGAGGTGCTTACTTTAGCTTATTCAAAAATTAAAAGCAACGACGCGGCTCTCACCCCTGGCACACAAGGACAAAGACAAACCGCCGATGAGTTCGGCATCGCGCGCTTAAATTCGCTTTCTGCTCGCCTAAAGGACAACACGTACAATTTCCCTGATGTTCGACGACACTGGATCCCCAAGCCTGGCAAGTCGGAATCATTTTGGAAAATAAAAGATAACCTTGTCAAATCTGGGCGACCTTTAGGCCTCCCAGATTTTGATGCCAAGGTTGTACAATCCGCCATGAACCTTATCCTTCTAAATATCATGGTATAACACAACAACAGGGCTTTCTCACTATAATGGGAATCCTTAATAGAAAGAAAATCCCTCTATGTAAACATCATCATGTCTGCGTTCATAACGGGACATACGACGGAATATCTCTGTCAGAACTATACGACACCCGTCTAATACAACCCGAGAGTTATATCCGACTTTTTCCATAACTAAGCTCCTCGTCACGTTGTGCCATACATTAACAAAAACAAAAAAAAAACAACAAAACTATAAATATGGCTCTATTCAATAAATTCCCTGTAAAATCTAAGTACACTTCAGCAATAATGGCAAAAAAAGGAGATCAAACCTCTCCATCGCCACCTAACGAATCCAATTCAGCTTCACTCGCTGCTGAAGGCACAAACGAGGGCAATAATGCGCTTGGTAATCTTTTAGCAGAAGCTTTAGAGCTTTCTCCTACCACGGTTGAAAAACCAATCAAAAAGGAAACTTTTGACGCACTTGTCCGTGAAATCGACAATGTGTATAATTGCAGTCCGCCTGCATCGCTTGTAGGTCTATTCAGTACCTTACAAGCGGGTGGGACTAGCAAAAACAAACGCTCTAATGTAAAAATCACAGCCGCTGGTGTTTCTTTTGAATCACGTGAAATAAATTAATTCATTACAAAACATTGTAAAGAATTTACGCCACGTCAATTCGCGTGCCATTTTAGAAACGAAATCTTCGCGCTATCGAAAAGACACGAAATCACTGGTAATGTCGCAGAAATATTACTCCTTTTAGGAGTAATATTATCTGCGATATTCTCAACCCTATTTTATATAAGAAAATAGGGTTGAAATGCCTACGTTTCGCTTTGTAGAAATAACCCTAATTATATAACTGAAACGTCTCCAGACGACAAGTTCTGGGCATCCAATTGGAAATTGCCACGTTTAACAACGTGGCTTTGATAATGAAAAATGTCCGGCGTTAATCCGCGAAGGGTTAAGAAAACGCTATAATGACAAATTTTCTTCACGTAAAAGTACATAGTAAATAGTTGCTAGAAAAAGTATTCGTAGTGTGTTACTGGAGAGCCGTATGACGGGCGACTGTCACGCCGCCCTCACGGGACTCTTTCAGAGTAGGGGGTTCGGGAACGGGACGTTGTTATATAACCGAAAAGTGGCGTTCTAGTTTCATGATAGTCTTCCTGGCGATACGGGTCTTACACCTCTTGATACTCAAATATTCGGGGACATAATGTCTCGTAATGCTACCGTAACGAACCGCCTTGAGCGTGGTAGTGTTTTACCGGGCAATGCTATAACTCGTGATGACATTGTGATTGTGATTCTGATTGTGAGTGTGTTTGTGATTGTGTCTGTTCTGACTCCTCTGGAACTTGCACAATATGATCTTTCAGCTAAAAGTAACCCTGCTAAGTTGAAAGCTTTAACAAGTGTTGCTGTAGAGCGCCTCAATGCACGAAAAGCTCAACGCAACCAGCAGACTGTTCAGTCTGCCCCCTTAACTGGTTCTTCTTTACCAGCTGAGCAGCCGTCTGTTTCTGGTTCGGAAGTAAAAGGCGCATCTAACCCGGGTGTTGCCCCTTCTCCTGCAGCTTCCCCCCGGCCCCTAAAAGAAGAAGAGGAAGACCTAAATCGTTTGTAGCGGAGGCCACTCTAAGAGGTTTGCTGCTAAACTTAGAAAATTTACAAGGTAAATTTTCATTTTTTATTGTGAAATTTAACCCAGTGCAGTTAGCTAAATAGTTTTCTCCCAAATTAGTAAAGTTGTTGTGATCCGCCATCTTTATTTTTTTTATTATTAGTTTTTATACTTATTTTTTTATTTATTGTTTTTTTTTGAATATTATTAATTATTTCATAATCTAGATCTAACGCTTAATTATTAATTATAATTTTTTTACAATAAAATTATATTTTTTTCAAGTATTGATTTAAATAAATCCATTGTTTACATAAATATTCCCTACTCTGAAAGAGTAAGGGATTCCAAACGGTTATGAAATTACACTTTTTTAAAACAGTTACAAAATTCGCAAGGATCATAAATAAATATATTTTTTGATTCCAAACGTTTACGAAATTAAACTTTTTAAAACGCGTGATATTTTTTTAATTTTATTAAGCTTAGATGATGTCTGTTCATAGATAAGATGGGACCCTTTTCATAGATAAGATGGACCCTTTTCTCTTTAATCTTAATCTTCTACCCACTTTTGTTATACAAGAAATCCTATTCCTATATAGTGTTAAGCTAATCCTATATAGTGTTTTTTAATCCTATATAGTGTTTAAGCTAATCCTTTTAAAGGTCTTTCTTTGAAAGACCAAAGAAAGACATTGAACCCGCGTTTTTAATAAAAACGCGGTAAATAAAAAAACCAATATTTACATTGGCCGTTTTGTTTATATATGTATAATATTACAAATAAGATTTATTAATAAATCTTATAGTTCTTAATTGACATACGAAATACCCTACGCGAATCTCACCTCGAATCCCCTATTCTTCCTACTCTGAAAGAGTAAGAAGAGTCCCGTGAGGGCGGCCTAAAAATCCCCTACTCTGAAAGAGTAGGGGATTCGAGGTGAGGAATTTAGGCCGCCCTCACGGGACTCTGAAAGAGTAGGGGTATTTAGTAAGGCATTATTTGTTATTTTAAAAAAATCTTCTTTATCTTAGTATATAATACAAATAGGGGGGGGGTAAACTCGTATTAAGAGTTTACCCCCCCCCTATTTGTATTATATATTAAAAATTATTTATTAATCTTTAGTTAGGGCGCCCGTGCCCGTGAGGGCGGCGCCCTATAATTTCACTAAAACTACCCGTGAGGGTGCCCTACTCTGTCAGAGTAAGGATTTACAAGGTAAATTACCTACCCGAAGGGTAAGGTAATTTTAACCTACAGCAATAATACGTGCCAAGAAGAACGACCATGTTGTAGCAATACCTCCTAAAAGATAATGAGCTACACCAACGGCACGACCTTGAGTAATACTAAGAGCTCGAGGTTGAATTGATGGTGCTACACGTAATTTATTGTGTGCCCAAACAATTGATTCAATTAATTCTTGCCAGTAACCACGGCCAGAGAATAAGAACATTAATGAAAACATGAAGTCCAAGGTTTTTCACCTCGGCATAGACTATACATTCTTCTTTGTACAAATTTATACAAAGAAGTCGGCGTGTTATAAGATTTTAGTTTTATTCGAGTCGCATAAAACTATTCTCTTATCTCGTACTCAGCTTATGCTTTTCCTCAGTCGTTACGGGGTTTATATAAATAAACTTCCCACGATATTACCCAATCTTTTTTATAAAATTTATTAACAGTGTTGTGAAGCTATAATACAGTTTGATAAAGCCTATAAAAGCGCCAACGACCCTTGACGACACCTAACGACACCCGATGACACCCAACAACATCTGACGACACCCGATGACACCTCTAGAGCTGTTTATCGCTCTGCAGAGTTGCTCTGCACATTTATACAAACTTATGAAGACTAATAGTAATAAAGTCTATCGAAGACTCGTAGACACTCGGGTTAACTCGTAGACACTCGGGTTAACTCGTAGACACTCGGAGGTGTGTCAATGAGCGTATCAATCTTACAAAAGTATTTATATCTTCTTATATCTTCTATTAATAACTTGTTTACCACCGCTACGATAAGATTTGGGATTTCTCGTTATGAGCCGATTTATTTACTTATTTCTCGCGAAATAAGAGGCCAATTCATTTAGCCCATACGAAGTGAGCCCCTAAGAACATAAGACCATATGCTGATAATGATGAACCATATGATTGAATTACTTGTGATGATTGTGCCCAAAGGAAGTCACGTAACCAACCATTAATTGTGTTAGCACTTTGACCAAAGTTACCTCCAGTAATGTGTGATACACCAGAATCAGTTACAGTACCCCAAACATCAGATTGCATTTTCCAGCTGAAGTGGAAAATAACAATTGATAATGAGTTATACATCCAGAATAAGCCTAAAAAAACATGATCCCATGCTGAAACTTGACATGTACCACCACGTCCTGGTCCATCACAAGGGAAACGGAAACCTAAGTTTGCTTTATCAGGAATTAAACGAGAACTACGAGCAAATAATACACCTTTTAATAAAATTAAAACAGTAACATGAATTGTGAAAGCATGAATGTGATGCGATTTTAATGGACTATATCATCAGCCTCTATAGAATTATATAATTTACACATTAGTTCTGTTTAATGTGTAATTTATAATTATTAACTTTTTTTATCTTCCCCCGCGTTTTCGAAGAAAACGCGGGGGTTAGTAAACTTTAAAAACTAAAAACCTAAAAAACTGAAAAAAGATTTTGACACCCTTAAATAAAATAAATTTTTTCTAGAGTTTGGAAAACGTTTTAATAATCTTATAATCGTATAGTCTTATAATCTCGTTATGTTGTCATCTTAGTCTTCCGAATCGTAAGATGAAGAATTAAGATTATTAAGATTATTAAGAGAATCAAGGGGGTTAAATAGATCTTCTTCTATCTCACAAAACGACTCAGATAATAAAATTTCTTCAGTTGTAATTGGAGAAATCGAATTATGGGGTAAGCCCTCTTCCAGAGGAAGTAAGTGATTAATTAATTGAACTAGTTTAGAAGCAGAAGATTTATTAAGACGAAGACAAAGCCACGTTGTTAAACGTGGCACGTTTTTTGTAACCATGAACACGAGCCCAACGTAAAAAGCTAATACGTCGTTCTCCTTTTAAAGGAAAACGGGTAAAATATTGAATTAATTTTTCTGTACAATCTACTGAAGAAATATCGATCCTATTATACTGTTTTGTTGTTTGGTTTCCTGCAGTAATTTTGTAAATTTTTGAGTTATCTCCTACAAGTTGTTGTATAGTTTTGAGACATGAATCTTCACCATCTTGTGTTATACAAAACTTTGTTAAGAGTCTATAATAGAATTCTTCTTGATTCTTTCTTTGTCCTTTAAAATTGTTTTTTATGTTTGTAAAAAATCCTGCCACGTTTAACAACGTGGCTTTCATCAGCATCAGAGAAACCTGCCACGTTTAACAACGTGGCTTTCTAACCAAGAATTATCTAGACTAATCTGAGATTGCCAAGGTTTAACTTGAATATTATAAGACAAAGCCACGTTGTTAAACGTGGCAAAAAGAATTTAATGCAGAAATGATAGATTCGAATTGTTGTTGGCGTTTTGATAAAATAAAATTTCCATTAAATAAAGTTATTAGGGTTAAAACATGTTCACGTTGAGATGTATACCAACGAGCATATGTAAAACCATCTTTTTCAAAAACAATAACTTTACCAAAACCAAAGCCACGTTGTTAAACGTGGCAAGTTTTTTTCGAATCGATTTTAAAAGTTTAATATTTTTTATAGATTGTGTAATTTCAAAAACTATTCTCCCTTGAGGCTCTACCTTAATATCTGTATCTACCTTAATATTTGTATCTACCTTAATATTTGTAGTAGTTCGCGGATAGAATGAACCATCGCCCTCGAAAAATCCAATAAACAAAGCCACGTTGTTAAACGTGGCATTCTAAAAATAAGGGGTCAATATCTTTAATATGTTGAGGTTTGTTTATTTTATAATCTGAAAAGTTAAAAGAAGAGACTGCTTCGCGTATAGTCTCTGAGGTTCCATTGAGTTCGTCAAAACTCTTTGTTACCTGCTGATTGACTCTAACATTAGGATTTTCCCCTATTCCCCAAAAAACAAAAGTCGAATAAATAACCAAGTTTTTTATTTTAGTTAAATTTTTTTTTATTTGCTCAAAGCTCTGCAGCGCTTTCCACGCTACGTTTTTGTATGTAGGAACTTTAAACGTCAACTTGCATTTTGAAAACCCACCTAAGAAAAAGGATTTGTTTTGTGAATAGGGACCTAAGTTTCGAACAAGTTGTTCCAGCATATAGCGAAGTTTTACTTGGTCCATCGCCACCCAAACCAAGAAGTCAGCTGTACCTAAAGAAATAGGCATCATTGCAACTTTACCACCTACTGCAACTACATCACCACCCCAAGTTAAACTTGTAGCAGCTAATGCATTAGGCGCTGTTAATTGAGGTGCTGTAAAATGAGTGTTTTGGATCCATTGTGCAAATACAGGTTGTAATTGAATAGCTGTATCAGAGAACATATCTTGTGGACGACCTAAAGCACTCATAGTATCATTATGAATGTATAATCCGAAACTGTGGAAACCTAAGAAAATAGATACCCAGTTTAAATGTGAAATGATAGCATCACGATGACGAATAACACGATCTAATAGGTAAGGTCGACTTTTCTGTTACCAGTAAAAGCCTCCTATTCAGAACCGTACGTGATAGTTTCCCATCATACGGCTCCTCGGAAATCCTTCTCCACGAATCCTAGTTTTTTTTTAAGTACGTTTAGCGTTGGAATCCCCGGCAGTTTTAACATCATGACAGTGTCGGTGTAGTAATTGAAAGTTACTGTATTGATCTTTACCTCCTTGAGATAAGGGAACAATGTGGTCCACTTCCATGACTTCATCAGACCAAAACGGTAGACCGCATAGTTTGCAACGACCTTTTTGTTTCGTAATAAGTTTACGTACTCTAGTGTTGAAACCAGGGTATTTAGACATCCTTAGCGACCAATAAATCGAGTCTTTATAGTGATAAGGACTTGACTCACCCCTAGCCTTTACATATGTAGATACCGGGTTGGAATAGTCAACATGCTTTAGAAGCACGGTATTTTTATCACAGAACGTCCAGTTATTATTTCCTACTCGAGACCAAAATTTCATCGAGCCCTTGCTAGCAGTACCTGTTTTTCGTTTAGCCCATTGTCTTAGTTTTAGATAGAGCAAGTAATCTTGCTTGTTTAAATGGCCTGTGGTATTTGCGTCTGAAATGCCAAAATACGATGCCCAGCCACGAATAACTGGGTTAAGCTTTTTGATAAGATCAGGTTGGCTGAATGCCTTTCCATCCTTAAGAACTAAGTAATGTAACCTTGACTGGTGCTTGTTAATAGATTTCTTTGATGGATAGAAAAGTGTCTTAAAACCTAATAGCTCGCCCGTTGGTGCTTTCGCACTTCGGCGTTTTGTTTTAAATTGCTTGATTGTAAAACCAAGAAAATGAAAACCAACTTCTCCATCAAAGCCTTCTGCTGTGGTGTCATCGCATTGAAGTTCAAGAGTGTGGCTAAGTCGAGTCTTGGCAGTAGAGAGTTCAAGACCGATAGGTTGCAAGAAGCGTTTAACTTCTTCTTTTGTTTCAAGGATAATTGACTTGTCCCTGTGTAGGATAACAAAGTCATCAGCGTAGCGAACTACTTTGAGAGCTTTTTGTCGTCTGTTTTTGTCTATAGGCTGACCGGTACGACTCAACGTGGGTTTTTCTAGAACCCATTTATGTAAATGCAGTTCTAGACCATGTAAAGCAATATTGGCTAAAAGTGGAGAGATTACACCTCCTTGAGGTGTACCTTGCGATACTTCCGCAAAGGTTTCTCCGTCCAGTACACCAGCTTTTAACCAATATTGGAGTTGCTTCCTATATGCCCCCGTCATACCGACTTTATTTAGCAGATAGTCATGATGGATTTTATCGAAACATTTTGCAATGTCTGCGTGAAACACGTATTTACTACCCTTTACTGTTGAGTCATAAATTGCTTTGATAGCATCATGACAATTTCTCCCCGGTCTAAAACCATAGGAGTTCGGCTCAAATCGAGCCTCCCATTCAGGTTCCAGTGCTAATTTAAATAGTGCCTGCAAACATCTATCTTTAATAGTAGGAATACCTAGTGGTCTTTGCTCATTAGTACCAGGTTTGGAAATCCAAACACGTCTAAGAGGTTTCGCTTTAGTTGGAAATTTAAGCTGTGCCACTAGTGCTAGTCGTTGGGGGGGAGTTAACCTTTGAACCCCGTCGACACCTGCAGTAACCTTACCAGTATTGTCTTGTGTTACTTGTCTTACGACAAGTAACTTGGCTTCATGAGAACATAATAACTTATGTTGCAGCTTCCGTACTAAACGAATATTATTTAAACTAGACGCTAAATAAATATCCTGTTGCCACTTGAAAACCTTTTTTCGGACCGAAGTCCAATCAATGTTTTTCCATCCACTAATAGGCATGTTCATAACTTCAGAGATTTACTAGCAGATTTCCGCGCCTCTAGTCAGCGTATGCCGGACATTACATCCCCCCCTTTTCAGGGTCTTTGTCCTGAGGTTGATTCCTCAGAGCCATTTGCTTTTTAGAAGCATCCTTCATCCAACTGGCATTGGTGTTGTAATCCTACCTCCATGAGGAGCCAGTTGGCGTTAACTCGTTCCTAATCATTGTTTAACTCCTTAGGATTCACCATTCCACCGGGGTTCTGTCCATTGTCGCTCCGCTTCAGACAACTAAGCTTAGCGGGGACTACCCTATCCATATTTGAACATAGGCTTCTCACCCGAAAGGAGAAGATCATCCGAATGACCCTACAAATTACTAACGATGGTTTTGTATATAGATGATTTAATTTATTATCCCACGAGATCCTATTCCTTGATATAATCTCAGTCCAGCTCGAATATAAGAGTCATAGCTCGCATGAGTTTGCACAGTCGGATTCTATGCCTATTACATGCTTTCTTCCCGGCTTAATACCACAGATTTATACAACTATCTGTATGTACTCGGGCAACCTATCAGGTAGGTTGTTTAAGCGCTTTCGCCTAGCGACCAAGGCGACAGGACTTGCACCTGCACAATGATTAAGTTTGAATGTGAGGATAATTTGCTAGAAATTATCCCACATTCCCTCCTTCCCCTAAAATCATTTCAGATTTTGTTTCAGAAGAACGAGTCGCACAGTTGTTGTAATTGTTTGTTGGATCATAGTCACGAACCATGAAAATAGCTGCATGTGCACCGGCACCAACAACACAGAAACCACCAATCCACATATGGTGTGTGAATAAAGAAAGTTGAGTACCATAATCTGTAGCTAAATAAGGATAAGGAGGCATTGCATACATGTGGTGAGCTACAATAATAGAAAGCGAACCAAATAAAGCTAAGTTAATAGCTAATTGAGCATGCCAAGAAGTAGTTAAAATTTCATATAAACCAGTATGACCATTTCCAGTAAATGGACCTTTGTGTGATTCTAAAATGTCTTTAATACTGTGTCCAATACCCCAGTTAGTACGGTATTGATGACCAGCTACTAAAAATAATACAGCAATAGCTAAATGATGGTGAGCAGTATCCGATAACCATAAACCACCTGTTACAGGGTTTAGACCACCTTTAAATGTTAGAAAATCACTATATTCAGCCCAATTTAATGTAAAGAATGGTGCTAATCCTTTAGAAAAACTTGGATATAAATCAGCAATAATAGATTGATTTAATAAAAATTCATGAGGTAACGGAATCTCTTTAGGATCTACACCAGCATCTAATAATTTATTAACTGGTAATGATACATGAATTTGATGACCAGCCCAAGCTAAACTGCCTAAACCTAATAAACCACTTAAATGGTGGTTTAACATAGATTCAACATTTTGGAACCATTCTAGTTTAGGTGCTGCTTTATGGTAGTGGAACCAACCAGCAAAGAAACAAGCCGCAGCTAATACTAAACCACCAATAGCAGTTGAATATAATTGTAATTCACTAGTGATACCGCTAGCTCGCCATAGTTGGAAGAAACCAGAAGTAATTTGAATACCTTGGAAACCACCACCTACGTCACCATTTAAAATTTCTTGACCTACAATTGGCCATACTACTTGTGCACTAGGCTTAATATGTGTTGGGTCAGATAACCAACCTTCATAATTGGAGAAACGAGCACCATGAAAATACATAGTTAGGTTTTTGTTAATCCTTCAGATCCGTGCATGCAACTTTCATTGCACACGGCTCCTATTCGTTTAAAGTTTAAATTATATGCTGCAGGGCGCTCTTACGCACGCACGTTTAATATGGTTCCATATCAATAATATTTTGATATTATCAACATACCAGAGGCCATAATTAATTAACATATCTTTATAGGTATTTTGAACTGTGTTACTTTTTTTTATCATACAAGCATATGTCATAATACATTTGTATTATGTATTTTGTATCCTGCGCGTTTCTCCCTAGAAACACGCTCCACATATTCTTAACTAATCGCTGTTTTAGGCTCCTAAGGGACCCTGGGAGATAAGCAGCAGTAGACTTAATAGAATATAGATATATTCATATGTACATATTTGTATATAATTATATACATAAATATATCATAAAGTGAAAAAAAAAATTTTATAAATTATTACAAAAAAATACGTGTTTAAATACTAAAAAGTAATTTTAGAATATTTAACACTTAGAAGGTTTAGGATTCAATGCAAAATTTTTTCTTCTATAGAGCAGCCATACGCTTATCCAAGTACCGCGTTAAACTCCCTACTCTAAAAGAGTAAGGTGTTTAACGCGGTACTTGTCAGTGACTCAAATTTGCTATACGTCCTTCTTAAAATTACTTACTTATAGTAAGATTGCCACGTTTAACAACGTGGCTTTCTATCAAAAAAATCAAAATAAAATATGTGTAGAGGGGCAAAACATCTTTATGCTAAGGCAAATAAATTCATAATGTTATGTTAACGCTTTTTTATAATTATTCAAGTCTATAACCATATCAATAGAATAATTCTAATTCTCTTTAAAATAATTTTTTTAAGCACAATAAGAACAAATTGTATATTTATATTTTATACTACACAAGCAATCCTATTAAATAAAGAGTTCTATAACAGTAATTATAACCATGTGTAAAACATCAGTTATAATTAATAATCTGACATCTAATTCATAACTCGGAGATGCCGCCCTCACGGGACTCTTTCAGAGTAGGGCTTTCAAAAGAAAAAACGGCACTTACGAAAAAAATAACAAACACGAACTATAATTATTTATATTAATTGTGGCCCTCACCAGAGGTGAGGGCCCACGTACGTTAATAAATATTAAACTTATGTTTTAAGCGGACGTGGGCCCTCACCATAGGTGAGGGGGGCCCACGTCTTCTAAAGGACTTAAGAAAATTAACTTTTTTTGTCAATTTTCTACATTTGGGGCCCCCCTCTCCCTACTCTTCCTACTCTGAAAGAGTAATAAGAGTCCCGTCAGGGCGGCCTAAGGAAAATGGGATATTTAATTTATTCTAATTAAATATTTTTTGATTTTACGGCTACTTGGTAACGAGCTTTAGAACGTTTGAATGCAAAATTAGCTTCTACTTTATCTTTAACCCCTTCAGCTTTTTCAAGATTATTTTTAGCTGTTTCAAAATCATTTTTAGCTTCTTCAGGATTAATGTTTTCAGAAGATTGTGCTTCGTTTGCTAAAATAGTTACAACATTTTGTTTAACTAATGCAAAACCACCCATAATAGCTAAAGAAGTCCATTCTTGATTTGTACGAATAAGCATTGCACCTACATCTAAACCCGTGATAATAGGAGCATGATTTTTTAAGACACCCATTTCGCCTGTTTCAGTTGGTAAAATAATTTCGTCAGCTTGACCATTCCAAAAAGGACGTTCTGGTGTTAAAATTGAAATTTGTAAATTCATTGCGTTT